>Ga0302127_10002329_pt1 | contig 11490 bp, 9 predicted proteins | sample CB4_SCM_MG_FD_204452 | JGI IMG/M metagenome (GOLD analysis project Ga0302127, IMG submission 204452) | Marine microbial communities from Western Arctic Ocean, Canada - CB4_SCM | ecosystem: Environmental > Aquatic > Marine > Oceanic | place: Canada: Western Arctic Ocean | collected 2017-09-24
TGGCGTACTGGTTCATGGCATCGCTTGTGGGCCGTGTGGGATCGATCCGAGCATCGTTCATCACCTACTTGATTCCTGTCGTGTCCCTCGTGCTCGGAGTCTGGCTTCGTGACGACACGGTTACCGCCGCGGCATTGACTGGGATGCCGATCACCATCGTCGGCGCCTTCCTTGCGAGCCGTCGCACGACCGAACGCTGAGTGCCTCCCAGTCCTATGATTTCTGACGGCCCCACGCGCCGTTCGTGCCAGCGCGGGCCCCCTCAAGGTCGCGCGAGGCCGTCAGAAATCGTCTACTGTTTTGGCCTCACAGGACGTGCTGTGGCCTCAGTTACCCGTTTGGGGATTGTGTGCTTGACACCGATCGCCTGACGTTGCGCCGCGCTGGCGAGGACCAGCCGATTGAGCCACAGGTACACGACGTGCGCCGCCAAGAAGTCATTCGCACGGTGCACACATCGTCAACTTCGGCCGACGGGCGCTCTCAACTTCGTTGTTGAGCCGCCGGTTCACTCGGCGAGTGGCTAGGCCGTGGTCCCAGATCGACTGCGCGCGGTGACCACGAAGACGACCCCGGCGATCACGAGCAAGCCGCCAAGGAGTTCGGTCCAGCCCAACGTCTCGTCTGCGATGAGCCACCCGAAGAGGACCCCGAAAAATGGCATGAGATACGCGGTCGCGGAGGCCTGGGTGGGTGATGCATAGAGCGCGATCATCGAAAGCAAGGTGAAGTTCACGGCGCTGGCGATCAAGCCCGCGTAGGCGAGCGGTACCAGCAAGCCTGGGCTCCAGTCGGCCGCTCCGATGTCCTCCACCAGCGCAGCCACCGGCAGCAGCACGACTGCCGACATCACTAGCTGGATGGCCACCAGCATCACGGCGCTGATCTCGCTGAAGTCGGCCCATTTCAGGTAGACGGTGCCGAAGGCCCAGGCGAACGCAGCGCCAACCATGGCAAGCAGTCCGATTGCGCTGCCATCACCGCCAAGGGAGCCCGATGCCAACGTCGCGGTGCCAGCGAGACCAACTGCGAGCCCCACTCCCGCCATGGGCGGGATGCGTGTCGACAGCGCGAAGTAGGCCAGCACCGCGGTGAACAGCGGCATCGTGCTGGCGATCAACGACGCCACTCCGGCAGGCACCTGGCTCACGCCGTAGACAAGCAGTGCGCTCGAGGCGGTCGTGACCACCAACGAGACCACCAAGATGTGTCCGAGCAGGCGAGGCGAGCGAGGCAGGCTTTCGCCCCTTATCCCGGCCACGATGAACAGGACCAGTCCGCCGATGGTGGCCCGGAGCCCTGTCAGGAGGAGCGGTGGGGAGTGGTCGGACGCGAACTTCAACGCTGTGAAGTTGCCGCCAGCGAAGATCGCGACTGCGATGACCATTGCCAGCGTTGTGCGTTGGCTCAACTCCCGCGTCGGCGCAGGAGTGGTAGTTGTCATGGCTGGCCCCCGTTGTCCAAGGGACTGTACCGACCGGGTACGCCGACTATTCGGGGTAGGCGGCGTGGGGCTCGAGTCGCGCCCCTGCCGGGGGCGCTGCTAGGGCTAAAGGCGGCTGGCTGACTCGAGCTTCGTGGCGTGGTCGACCCCACTTGGGCCCGGTTCGCTGCTTCCTGGGTGATGACGTTGACGCAGCATCATAGTCCCGATCGGGACGCCCACCAGCAGGATCGCCACGATCGCAGCTTCGAGACTGATCACTGCAGCGATGCCGGCTCTACCCAGCACGGCTGCTCCGACATTTCAGCGCCACGCCACGCTTCTCGCGGCACTCATCGCTGCGCTGGTCGTCGGGGCAGTCTGGCGTTCGATCACCGAGACCTTCGCCAGCGTTGACGTCGCTAGGTACCCGTCACCTCAGATCGGTTGGGGAGTCGCTACGCGTCAGATCTGTGCGCGAGGGGGGACTTGAACCCCCACATCCCGAAGGACACAGGCACCTGAAGCCTGCGCGTCTGCCAATTCCGCCACTCGCGCGAGTGGAGACATGATGTTACCGGGAGGGCGGCGCGAGTGCGCATCAGTTCCCGCCCAGGGCTGTGTTGCGCGGGTGCGTGTCAGGCGGTGTCCAGCAGGCGGGCCAACGATGCCGATGCCGCCGCTATGCCGCGTTCGACGCGCTCAGTTTGCCCAGTTGTTTGCACGTCGCCGGCGAGTGCGACGGCCAGAGCAGAGAACAACGTGCCGAAGTTCTGAGCGTTGATGTCGTCGGCGCCCAGGCGTTGAGCGGCGACCTCGGCCTCGGCCACCGAGTCACTGACGACACCCTCGAGAAAGTCGACGAATGGGGCCTCGTTGCGAAAACCGCGCCCGGCAGCCTCGAAGTGGAGCCGCGTTCCCGCCGCATTCTCTTCGCTGCATTGCCAGGTCAGGGCTTTCTCGATGCCCTCGCGAACATCAGCGCGACTGATGCGGGCAAGGGCTGCAGCGAGCTGTTTTCTCCGCCGGGATCTGATCGACGCCATCGCTTCGTTCAAGAGTGCCTCGCGGGTCTTGAAGTAATAGACGAGCATGCGATCGCTGGTGCCTGCTGCCTCTGCGAGCACGACGAGTGTCAGGTCGGTTCGGCCCTCGCTGACCATGTGTTCGACAACGGCATCGAGATAGCGCTGTCGCGTCGTTGTCCCCACCATCGGTCCTACCCCATCTGGTCGCCGTCCATTCACCATAGTGCTGAAGCCCGAAGATGTTCTTGCGGTCGGGATTGGTGGGCTGAACCCCCGGCCGCGTGGGATCGTCACTATGTTTGCCAGCAATATGTTTGCGACCAATATGTTTGCGACCAGTAGCTTTGCCACCAACGGTTGCCGGGCCGCATCATCGATGCGGTTCGGCGCCTGACCCCGACGGCTCGGACCAATTCGAGCGGAGGCGCACATCGTGGGAATTCGCGGATTCGAACGACGACTCGAGCGGTTGGTTGAAGGCACGTTCGCGCGGGTCTTTCGAAGCGGACTCAAGCCCGTCGAGCTCGGTCGCCGCCTCACCAGAGAGATGGACACCAACAGGTCCGTCGGGGTGAACGGCGAGGCAGTGTCGCCCAACCACTTCGTGGTCGAACTCGCCGCCGACGATGCCGAGCAGTTCAGCGAAGTCAGCGAATCGCTCCGTCGAGAGCTCGCCGACGCGGCGCGCGAACACGCTCGGGACGAGGGCTACGGCTTCTTGGGTCCGGTTGCCGTGGACTTCGTGGTCGGCCCGAAACTGAAGACTGGCTCGTTCCGCATTGCCGCCAGCCTCCGTGAAGGCGAGGGAGGCCTCTCACCAGGGTCGCTGGTGCTGCCCGACGGTCAACGGATGGTTCTTGGCGAGGCCATCGTCACGGTGGGTCGTCTGGCCGAATGCACACTGATGCTCGAGGATCGCAACGTCAGCCGCAACCATGCCGAAATTCAACCGTTCGGCACTGGCTTCAAGCTGGTTGACCTGGGCTCGACAAACGGGTCGCGGGTCAACGGCGAGCGCGTGGCAGAGCGCCAACTGCGCGACGGTGACCTGGTCGAGTTTGGTGCCATGACAATCCGGTTCGAGGCCAGTTGAGCCAGGTCGGCCACATTCCATCCATCTCCGTTCCCGGTATGACATCAGCAACAGAAGGCACGATGAGCGACGACGACGTAGTCCTGTATCAACACGATGGTCACGTCGTGACCATCACCTACAACCGACCCGATCGGCTCAATGCGATCAACGGGCCGATGCGCGACGGCCTCAACGAAGCCTGGAACCGATTTCTTGGTGACGAGGATGCGTGGGTGGCCATCGTGACCGGGACCGGTAAGGCGTTCTGTGCCGGCGCCGATCTTCGCGATGGCGAGGGGAGCGTTGGCACCTTCCCGGGCACGTTTTGGGAGAAGCCCACTATCAACTCCTTCGAGAGCGGCCTCGAACTCTTCAAACCCGTGATCGCCGCGGTAAACGGCCCCTGTATCGGCTACGGCCTTACGGCGGCGACGTTCTGCGACTTTGTGATCGCCAGCGACCGGGCCACATTCTCCTACCCCGAGACTCGTATCGGGACGCCGACGATCGTCGGTTCGATCCGGCTGCCCCGCAAGCTCAACTGGGCGGACGCCATGGAACTGTTGATGATCGGCGAGCCCATCGATGCCGACCGCGCCAAAGAAATGGGTCTGGCCTGGAAGGTTGTGCCCCACGACGACCTGATGACCGAAGCCAGGGCCTTGGCCGACCGGCTATGCAAGTCTGCGCCGCTTGCTACCCGCGCCACCAAGGAGGTGGCGGTCCGTACCCAGCAGATGGGGTGGATCGAATCCGTGCGCTTTGGCGAGACGATGCGCATTGTGGCCAACAACACCGAAGACTCAGCCGAGGGTCGAGCGGCCTTCGCCGAGAAACGGACCCCAGAATGGCGCGGGCACTGATCGGGCCCCGGCGACACAGCGGCGCGCACGGCGCGAAGTAGTCTGGCGGAGCTGTGTCGGAGCAATTGATCGATGTATTAAAATTCGGGCTTCTAGCCCTGCTCTATCTGTTCTTTCTTCGCGTGATCTGGGCGGTATGGACCGAGCTCCGGGCCCCGGCGGCGGTCGAAGCCGAATCGGCCAAGCGCGCTCGACGCACGGTGGGCGCGGCAACCGGGGGCCGGGGCGGCCGATCCAGTCGCAGTGAACCGTCGACGATTCGTGTACTTGAGCCGGCCGAGTTTGCTGGAGGGTCGTTCCCCCTTGTCGCGGAGATGTCGATGGGACGTGCCCCGGGTTGCACCATCGTCGTGGATGACACCTATGCCTCCCAGCTTCACGCGCGCGTTTTCTCACAGGATGGCGACTTTCACCTCGAAGACCTGGGGTCCACCAACGGCACGCTCCACAACGGCACCGCCGTGTCGGGACCGCAACGTCTCGCTCTCGGCGACCGGATTCAAGTGGGTAACTGGGTGCTGGAGCTGGCGTGACAGAGACCACCTTCACCTGGGGTATGCAGACCGATGTCGGCCGCGTGCGTGAGGTCAACCAGGATGCTGTCCATGCTCGCGATGGCCTGTTTGTGGTCGCCGATGGGATGGGCGGTCACCAAGGCGGCGAGGTGGCTTCGGCAGTCGCCGTCGACGTTATAGCCGACACCGACGAGACCCCCACTACCATGGAAGCGCTGGTTGCCAGCGTCCGTGCTGCTCACGAAGCCATTGTGGAACAAGCCGAATCTGACACGTCGCTTGCCGGCATGGGGACCACGGTCTGCGCGATCGCTCGTCTCGACAATGCCGATCAACGGGGCATGCTCGGGCTCGTCAACGTGGGCGACTCTCGGATCTACCGATTCTCGGCGGGCGAACTCGACCAAGTCAGCGAAGACCACAGCCTCGTTGGTGATCTCTTTCGCGCCGGCCATCTCACCGCCGAGGAAGCCGCGGTGCACCCCCAACGCAATATCGTCACGCGCGCGCTGGGCATTGGCCACGAGTTGTTGGTGGACTACTGGGAGGTACCGGCGGTCGCTGGCGATCAGTACCTCCTCTGCAGCGATGGCCTGGTGGACGAAATCGGTGACAGCCAGATTGCGGCGGCGATGCGGCGACTCGAAGACCCGACTGAGGTCGTCGACGAACTTGTCCGCCTCACACTCGAAGCCGGCGCTAGAGACAACGTGTCTGCCCTGGTTGTTCGCATCGATGCCAGCGACCACGAGGCGCCCGCCGATGTGATCGACGGACCAACCACCTCGACGCCAATGCTGAAAGCCACAGCGCTACCCATCGATGCAGGGGACGTGGGCTACCTCAATGCTCGTGTGCCGCTCGATCCCGATGGTGCCGACGACCGCGTGGACATCGAACCCCCCGAGTCTCGGGCCTCGACCTTCAAGCGACGCGCAATCGGTGTCCTGATCCTGACGGTGCTGGTCGTGATCGGTGCCATCTGGGTCATCGCCAGCTACGCGCGCGACAACTATTTCGTCGGCTTCGAGAACCAACAGATGGTGGTCTACCAAGGCCAACCAGGCGGCGTCTTGTGGTTCGACCCCACGGTCGAAGAAGGCGTTGGGTTGTTGCGCGACGACCTGACCCCGGCACTGGCCTCCGAGGTCGAAGGCAACCCCGAATTCGACAACCTGGCCGACGCTCAGCAGTACGTGTCGGATCTCGAGGATCGCGTCGATGAAGCCAACGCGGGTTCTGACGAACCCGACGGCTGAGACGCACATGCGGTCCCGTCGTCGAAATACCGAGTTGGCGCTCTTGTTGATGGCCGTGGTCGTCATCCTGGCGGCTTACATCCTTGCGAGTCTGGGACGCTTGGCCGAGATCCCAGCCAACATCGTGCCGTTCCTCATTGTCATCTTGGGGCTGTTGCTGGTGGCTCACGTGGCGACTCGCCGCCTCGCCCCACAGGCCGATCCCGTCCTGTTGCCCTTGGCTGGGCTGCTGAACGGCTTCGGCTACGTGTTCATTGCGCGTCTCGACGAGGACCTGGCCGGTCTGCAGGCGACGTGGACGCTCCTCGGTGTCGGTGCGTTCATCGCGACTCTGCTCGTGGTGCCGCGGACCCGTTGGCTCGAGCAGTACCGATACACACTGATGCTGGTGGGTATTGGGTTGCTGGTGTTGCCGTTGGTGCCCATCGTGGGCCAAGAGATCAACGGCGCTCGGATTTGGGTCTCGCTCGGCCCGATCAACTTCCAGCCGGGCGAGTTCGCCAAGATCGCATTCGCCATCTTCTTCGCTGCCTACCTCGTCGAAAAACGAGAGCTTCTGGCGATGTCCAGCCGTCGGTTCTTGGGGATGGCATTTCCCGAGGCCCGCCATCTCGGCCCGATCCTGGTCGCCTGGAGCGCCTCGCTGCTGGTGATGGTGGCTGAAAAAGACCTTGGCTCCTCGCTGCTGTTTTTCACCCTGTTCGTGGTCTTGTTGTGGGTTGCGACAGAACGGTCGTCATATTTGGTGATGAGCCTGATCATGTTCGCGGGCGGTTCGCTGATCTCCTACAACCGGTTCGGACACGTCCGTCAGCGGGTCGAGGTCTGGCTCGAGCCCTTCGGCGACCCATTGGGTGATGGCTTCCAGGTCACCCAAGCAGCATTCGCGTTGGCCGACGGCGGCCTCACGGGCACAGGGCTCGGCGTGGGCAGTCCCAATACCGAGAACATCCCCGCCGTCGAGACCGACTTCATCTTCGCCATCATTGGCGAGGAGCTTGGCCTCATGGGCACCACCGCGGTGCTCGTCGCATTCATGCTCATGATCGGTGGGGGGCTGAGGATCGCACTGGTGGCCGAGCGGCCCTTCGAAAAGTTGCTGGCGACCGGGCTCACCACATTGTTGGGTTTCCAAGCGTTCATCATCATTGCTGGCGTCATCCGGGTTCTGCCCCTCACGGGGGTCACGCTGCCATTCGTCAGCTACGGCGGTTCGTCGCTGCTGGCCAACTGGGTACTGCTCGCGCTCTTGCTCCGGATTTCTGATGACACCGCCAACCGCCGAGCTGAAGCGGCAGCGGCCCAGTTGGCTGAAGCGTCTCCGGTCTCCGCGTGAACCGTCACATCCGGATCCTTGGCATCGCGCTGATGGTCTGTTTCATCGCCCTCTTTGTCCAGCTCAATCGTATTCAGCTTGTGGACCAAGAAGAGCTCCAGGACAACCCCAACAACTTCCGCAAGATCGAGCGCAACTTCAGCAGGGACCGGGGCAGCATCTTCACCTCCGATGGGACCATCGTGGCCACGTCCATCGAGGTTGACCACGACCTCGAACGCGAACGTCTCTACCCCGAGGGTGAGTTGTACGCACACGCCACAGGGTTCTTCTCGTTCCAGTTCGGCGCTGATGGCCTCGAACGGCAATACAACGATGAGCTCGCCGGCCAGACCACCGGCCAACGTTTCGAGAGTTTCGCCGACCTGTTTCGCGATACCGACACCACGGCCAATGTCACGATCACCCTCGATCATGGGGTGCAACAAATGGCACGGGAAGCCCTCGGTGACCGCAAGGGTTCCGTCGTGGCCCTTGACCCGCGAACTGGCGACATCATCGCGTTCTGGAGTTCGCCCTCCTATGACCCGGGCCTGTTGGGTTCGGTCGATCTGGATGCGGCGCTCGCGTTCTGGACCGAGCTCGATGGTTCCGCCCGCGGCGAAGACCCCCGCCTACCCCGGATGTACCGTGAAATCTTCTTTCCAGGCTCGACGTTCAAGGTCGTGACCGCTGGAGCTGCGCTCCAGGCCGGTGTTGCAACGATGAGCGAACCCGTCTTTGCCGAGGTCGTCGAATATGTCGCGCCGCTCACGAGCCTGCCACTACGCAACTTTGCGGGCAACGTTTGCGGGGGTGACATGCTCGAAAGTTTGCGCCGCTCCTGCAACACCGCCTTTGCCGAGCTCGCCGCCGAGATCATTGGACCCGGTCCCATGATCGAAACCGCAGAAGCGTTCGGCTTTAACGACACGCCGCCCATCGACCTGCCCGCCGCAGCTGCATCCAACTTTCCCGACGACTTCGGCATTCAGGTCAACGAGACAGACGGCGACCCACCGGTGCCGATCGTCGAAAACACGCCAGCGCTCGCCCAGGCCGGAATCGGCCAGAATGACGTGAAGGCCACGCCGCTGCAGATGGCCCTGGTGGCTGCGGGCATCGCCAACGGCGGGATCATCATGGAGCCTCATCTCATGCAGGAGATTCGCGACCAGCAGGGCGTACTGGTCGATGAGTTCGAGCCGGCGGTCTGGCGTTCGCCGTTGTCGTCGGCGAACGCAAACATCCTGCGGTCGGCGATGGTCACCGCGGCCACGAGCGGCACGGCGGTAGGGCTCCAGGTGGGCGGCTTCGAGGTCGGTGGCAAGACGGGGACCGCCCAGGTCGATGCGGCCCGTCCCGACGAAACCCATGCATGGATCATCGGCTTCGGTGGCCCCCCGGGAGAAGACCCGACCGTTGCGATCGCTGTCGTCGTCGAAGCGGTTCCCGACGGTGTTCAACAAACCGGCGGGGCGGTAGCGGCTCCTGTCGCTCAGGCGGTCCTGCGGGCCGCTCTTCAAGCAAGCGCGGGCTCATGATCTTGGCTGGAACGGCGCAATCGTCCACCTCGTCAGGAGCGGTGCCACGGATGCTCAGAGCAGCGTCGCTACACTCGGTCCGCTATGTCTGAGCAAGGACCCACCGTCTTCGGCGGCCGCTACGAACTTCATCGACGGCTCGCCAAGGGCGGCATGGCGGAGGTCTTCCTCGCGAAGGATCAACTTCTCGACCGCCCGGTCGCGGTCAAGGTCCTGTTTCCTCAGCTGGCCGCCGATCCCACCTTCGTCGAACGATTCCGACGCGAAGCCCAGTCGGCCGCCAACCTGAGCCACCCCAACATTGTGGGTGTCTACGACTGGGGCCGTGAGGGCAGCACGTATTACATCGTGATGGAATACGTGAAGGGTCGAAGCCTGTCCGAAGTCATCCGCGACGAAGGACCGCTGGCTCCGGCTCGAGCCGCCGAGATAGCGGCTGAGGTGTCGGCTGCGCTGGGGTTTGCCCACAAGAACGATTTCGTGCACTGCGACATGAAGTCCGGCAACGTTATGATCTCGCCTACTGGAGAGGTGAAAGTGGCCGACTTCGGGATTGCCAAGGCGATCTCTGGTGCTGCTGCCCAAGCAAAGCTCACCCAGACCGGGGCCGTCATGGGGACCGCCACGTACTTCTCTCCAGAGCAGGCGCAGGGCCAGCCCCTCGACGGTCGCAGTGACCTCTATTCGCTCGGTGTCGTGCTCTACGAGATGCTCACGGGTACGCCCCCGTTTTCGGGCGACAACCCGGTGGCCATCGCCTACAAACATGTGCAGGAGACGCCCGAGCCGATCGGTACCCGTCGCGACGATGTGCCCGAGGCCATCCAGGCCATCACCGCAAAGCTGCTCAACAAGGACCCGGCCGGGCGTTATCCCCTCGCAGCCGATCTCCAGTCGGACCTCCGCCGCTTCATGGCGGGCGAGACCACCGTTCCGGTCCCGCCACCTGTGGACACCGGTAACCCGCCTGTGGTGCCAATCATCAGCGGTCCACCCTTGGCCACACCTCCCGTCGAGCCCCGGCCAGCGCAACCGCAACAACCCCAAGACCCGTCGGGTTACCCGCCCCAGCAACAGGGCTACCCATCAGAGCCCCAGGGCTATCCGCCGGCTCAGCAGAGTGGGGCCTCTTCCACACAGCCTCCTCAACCCGACTACGGCGCCACCCAGGTCAACCCCGTGGCGCTGCCTCAGCAACGAGCTGACGGAGGTCCGGGGGGACCAGGCGACCCGTACGATCCGTACTACGACGATCGCTACGAAGAGCCCGACCGCAACATCTGGGCTTGGGTTGCGGGCGGTGTGGCTCTTTTGGCGCTACTGATCGGGCTCATCGTGATCTTGGTGAACGTCCTCGGCGGCGGCGGTGATGGCGGTGGATCCGACAGCCCTGGTGGCGATGACTCTGAAATTGTTGTCACCACGCTGCGCCTCCCGTCGGTGATCAACGACGAGCGCGACGAAGCCATCGCGACCCTTACTGGGCTTGGCCTGCGCGTGCAGGTTGTGACCGAAGAATCGGACTTCCCCCTCGATCGGGTCTTCGCCCAGAGTCCCGACCCCGGCGAAGAAGTCGACGAGGGCTCGACTGTAGAGATCAGCGTGGCGGTTGGTCCCGATGCACAGGCGCTTCCGTCTGTGGAGGGTCTCACCGAGGCGGAGGCCCGCCTCGAACTCGCCACCGCAGGATTCGATAACGTCAGGACCGAGTTGGTCGAGTCCGAAGATGTCGAAGCTGGCAACGTTGTCGAGCAGAGCCCTGCAGCCGGCGAAGAGCTCGACATCACCAGTGAGGTCATCATTCGGGTTTCGGAAGGGCCACCAGCGGCCGAGGTTCCGAACCTCCAAGGTCAGGCCGAGGCTGACGGCATCCGCATTCTGGAAGATCTCGGATGGATCGTCGAAGTTCAAACCGTCGAAGACGAAGACATCCCCGAGGGCTTCGTTATCAGCACCGAGCCGACACCGGGAACGCTGCTCGAGGTGGGTGAGATCATCCGGCTTATCGTCTCGGAGGGTCCAGGCGTGGTCAGAGTCCCCAACATCATCGGCGAAGAGGCCACCGACGCAGCGCAGATCCTCGACGACGACGGCCTCATCGCCGTGCCCGATACCTGCCTCATCGATGACCCCGACAACCAGGTCGAGGGCACCGTCATCGAACAAACCCCCAGTGGTGGGGTCGAGGTCGAAGTAGGCGCAGAGATCACGATCTGCGTGGGTATCGAACCCGATCCGACGCCAACGCCGGAGCCAACGGCGACTCCCACGCCCGTGCCCACACCGACACCGATACCGCCACCGGAGCCGGAGCCGGAGCCGGAGCCGGAGCCGGAGCCGGAGCCGGAGCCCGAGCCCACACCTGAAGGCGGTTGATCGAGCGAGACCGTTTCAGTCGTTCAGAAACGTCTTCAACATCGCGTGACCACCGACGGTCAGGATCGACTCGGGGTGGAACTGCACCCCTT
>Ga0302127_10002331_pt1 | contig 11485 bp, 10 predicted proteins | sample CB4_SCM_MG_FD_204452 | JGI IMG/M metagenome (GOLD analysis project Ga0302127, IMG submission 204452) | Marine microbial communities from Western Arctic Ocean, Canada - CB4_SCM | ecosystem: Environmental > Aquatic > Marine > Oceanic | place: Canada: Western Arctic Ocean | collected 2017-09-24
CTAATAAAGAATTACAAAAAGTAAATCTGCAAAAGGATGTATTCCATGGGGAGTGGAATTATAAAATAAAACCTATTAAATCATAAGTTATTTATTTACAGTGCCTAAGTGCTCAAATGGATGAATCACATAAGAAAAAAACTGACAAGGATGCAGAAACAATTAGGGATCTAAAAGCTGAAATTAAAAAACTTAAAGAGAGTGCAGGAGAGCATGTTAAGTTTGCATCAGGATCTTTAGGTGCATCATCAAGTAGTTCTAATGGAGGTGGTATAGACCATACTAGCCGAAATGGTAAGAAGGTTAGCCATACTCGTGGTACTAGCACAGGAAGTAGCAGTAGTAGTTATAGTGGTTCTAATAATTATACACCATATTATGGTGGTTATGGCTCTTATAGAGCTCCGAGGCAGTCTCCATTGGTGCTTAGAAGAGAAGGTAACTTTGAGTTTAAGGATTATAAGTCGAGTAGTGTTCAGACCGATTCATCTCTTGCTTCTTCTACGCCTAGTTCACCAGCCATTAAATTACCTGAACCTGAGAAGGAAGTAGGAAGGTCTAAAGCATATGATCGTGAAGTATCTGATGATTTACCATTTAACTTTGCAGTGAAAGCTTCTGGTTCTGTGGTTTTATTATCGATTTTATTTATAGGAATATCTTATGCAGCAGGTTCTGCTGCACTAGCTGCATGTAGCATGGCACTTGGTACCGGTGGTTTGGGAGTGCTTGGTGTAGAGTTTTATAAACATTCTAAGCGTCAGGAAGTATTAGATAATGCTGTGGAAGATCGTAATCAGTTAAGAGCTAAGGGAATAGATCCTGATGTAACTATAGATGACTTAGTAGGTAGTAGCGAAGTAGAAGAAGAGGAGCATAAGAGTGATGCCGCTCTACAAAGTTCTGATAACAAGGATACAGCATCTACTAATATGCTGCATAAACATGTTCTTAAGCGTAGAGAAGACGCTCTAATAGAACAAACGCAGTCTCAAGTTTAGAATTCGTAATTAAGAATTCAAGAAAGCTACAAGCTTTGAATTCTTAATTGTTAATTTTAAATTAACATCAAATAAACACCTTGGGACATATCCTTTACCCAAACGACAAACTCAAGGTGTTTGTACAGATTATATCTTGGAGGAATTTTTATACCTTTACCCGTATCAATTCTCCAAGATATAATCGATTCTTTATTAAACTACAAAGACCAATGTTAAATTAAAAAAACCGGGGAAAACCCGGCTTTTAGATTATTTACGTCCTCCACCACCTTTACGGCTACCACCGCTACTCTTACTTCCACCACTACTTTTTCCTCTACTGCTAGAACTTTTACTGCCACTACTACTTCTGCCACTACTAGCACTTCTGCCACCGCTACGGCTACTATTTGCGCTTCTTCCACTACTGCGACTATTGCTACTTGCGTCTCTTCTTCCTCCGCTATTTCCTCTACTGGTACTCCTATCACCACCTCGATTATTGCTAGCTCCTTCTCTACCACTGCTACGGCGATCTTGCTTTGCATCACGTTTATCAGAACGCTTTTCTTGCCTAGCACCTTGTTTTTCACCGCGTCTTTCTTGCTTAGTATCTTGCCTGTCGCTATGACGATCTTGCTTTGCTTCTTTGCGCTCCCCCCTTTTCTCACTCCACTTTTCTTTCCAACCTTTCTTTTCTTCTTGTCTAGTCTCCCTTCTATCTTGACGGGCTTCACGACGGTCGGACTTACTCTCTTGTCTTGCTTCCTTTCTGTCGGAACGCCTTTCTTGCACCTTCTCTTTAATGTCTTGTCTTTTTTCCTGACGTGCTTCACGACGGTCAGATTTACGCTCTTGCCTAGCTTCTTTATTCTCAGCCTTTTTTTCTTTTAACTTACCAAACAATCCTCCACCACCTTCGTTTTCAGCAATTTTAAATGTATTTAACTTACCAATATCACCTACAGTTCCAGCATTAGCCGAAAATGTAAAAATACAAAATAAAGACAGAACCTTAAAAGAAAATTTCAGCATGGATACCTTAAAAAAATAGTTGTTCATTTATTAAATAAATTAATTATAAAAACCTAAAAATCTATAATTAATCACAAAGACTAAAAATCTATTCTAAATAACTATAGAAAAATGATTAGCCTTACTTCTAACGTAACATAAATTTAATCTTGAAACAAACATATTTATTTTACCTATAAGAACTCAGAGTTTCCTAGAAGCACACGTACTATTGCAACGAAAATAATAAATTAAAATTTATTTTGTTTAGAAAAACCATGTGGAACTAAGGCACCTTTTGTAGCTCTTCTGCCCATCCATCCCCTCAGATCTGTTTCACACCTAACTTGCTTACCACTTTGCCAAGTTAAACCTTCTGCTAAAGCTATAGTTTTAATATCACATAATTCAGAAGAGATCTGCTTTTGTAAAATGACCCCCTTTCCCTTAGCCAAAATAGGCAACTCATCTATCTTAAAAATCACCATCTTGCGGTTAGTGTTAACTACAGCCACTACATCATGAGTCGATTCAGAATTGCATATTGCTACTAACTCATCCTTACCATCAAGGTTTACCACCTGTTTACCTGTTTTAGTTTGGGCATATACATCACTTGCCTTGAGCCTAAATCCTTTACCAAATTTTGTACCAATTGCAAATACCTGGTCTTTATTATATTCCATCATGGTTAACATTTTAACTTTTGGAGCTAAATCAATAATCAAATTAATTGGCTGACCATCTGTTTTACCACGCGGTAATTTATGAGCATTTATAGTAAAAAACTTTCCGTCAGAAGCTACTATTAATAGCTTATCAGTAGTTTTTGTCTCAATTATAAAACCTTCTGAATCACCGGTTTTATATTTTATGTTAGCACTTTCTAAAGCATGCCCATTAACCGCCCTTATCCAACCTAGCTTAGAACAAATTACTGTAATTTTTTCTTCTTCTATAAAAGCAGTCTGATCTAATTCCGTTACGGAAAAATCATTTAGAATCTCTGTTCTTCTTTTATATTCTTTTTTCTTAGCTGAGAAATCTTTCTTTAATTCTTCAAACTCCGTAAGCAACGCTTGTTGTTGCAAATCTTCCGATGCAAGTAACTTAGTTAACCTATCTTGCTCTTCTAGTAAGCCATCTCTTTCTTCTGTTAGCTTCATCTCTTCTAACTTACGCAAAGAACGAAGGCGCATATTTAGAATTGCTTCTGCTTGATTATCAGTCAGCTTAAATTTAGCAATCAATTCTGGTTTTGGCTCATCAGTATCACGAATGATACGAATTACTTCATCAAGATTTAAAAAGGCTATTATATAACCCTCTAAAACTTCTAGACGAATTACTATTTTATCTAACTCAAAAATAGCCTTTCTTTTTTTAATTACATAACGATGTGCAATATATTCTTCGAGAACCTCCTTCAAATTCATCACACGTGGTGAGAGAGTAGAATCAAGAACATTCATATTTAAATGAAACTTTGTCTCTAAATCCGAAAACTTAAAAAGCTGCTCCATAAGCATTTCAGCTTCTGTATTACGAGTTTTTGGCTCAATAACAACACGCAGGTCAGCATCAGATTCATCTCTAATTCCGCCTAATAAAGTTAATTTCTTTAACTTATAAAGGTCTGCTATTTTTTCAATTAAACGAGCTTTCTGTATTTGGTATGGTATCTCGGTAATCACAACTTGATACATACCTTTAGGCAATTCTTCTACATGCCACTTAGCTCTAATTCTAAATGAACCTCTACCTGTTTCATAAGTTTTTACTATGGATTCATGCGATTCTAAAAGTAGACCTCCCGTTGGAAAATCAGGACCAGTAATATGGCTAGATAGAGTAGAAATTCTACATTCAGGATTTTTTAGCAAATAAATTAACGCAGAAAAAATCTCTGAAATATTATGTGGAGGAATACAAGTAGCCATTCCGACCGCAATTCCTTCACTACCATTAGCTAAAAGGTTAGGAAATTTTGCCGGCAAAAGAGCTGGCTCAGTATCAGAATCATCATAAGTATTTTTAAAATCTACAGTACCTTTATCGATATCAGCAAGTAAAAGCATCGCAACTTCTGTAAGCTTTGCCTCAGTATAACGCATTGCAGCTGCATTATCTCCATCTAGTGAACCAAAGTTACCCTGACCATTTACTAAAGGATAACGCACCGCAAAACCTTGCGCTAATCTTACTAAAGTATCATATACTGCTTGATCACCATGGGGGTGATATTTACCAATTACATCACCTACAACTCTAGCACATTTTTTAAAGCCAGATTCAGGGTCTAAACGCAACTTTAACATTGCATAAAGTAAACGACGATGCACAGGTTTTAGACCATCTCTAACATCCGGAAGAGATCTAGACATAATGGTAGCCATAGCATAAGAGATGTATCTCTTGCCTAATGCCTCTCCAAAATTAACCTGTTCAACACTACCTGATGTAAGCATATACCTTGTATTACAAGGGATGGATAATATAGAAGTGTTTTAAAACGGCAAGATTAAATTTTATTTTTAATATAGCATTCAGGCGGAACGCCCCACCTGTCATCCGGAACGCCCAGCTTGTCATCCGGAACTTCCAAATTGTCATCCTGAACTTGATTCAGGATCTAGAGTCAAACTGGTTAAACACTCTCATCTGTGGCAACCATAGATCCTGAATCAAGTTCAGGATGACAATTTGGAAGTTCAGGATGACAATTTGGAAGTTCAGGATGACAATTTGGATGGTTAGGATGACAAGATGGATGGTTAGGATGATAAGCTGGATGGTTAGGATGACAGACTGGATGGGTGAAGGATTACGGGCTGGGGTTGCGGCTTATTTGGAGGTTGTAGCCAGTTTACTGTTACCATCTACTAAGCTTCAGAACCACAAGACACGAGTAAAGCGAGTGTTGAGGCGCAAGGTCTCCGATAACCTTAGCGGCGCTTAAGCGTAATTAAAAAATCCTGCCGAAGAATCGGCGACGCCAACCGTTTGGCGAAAAGCCTGAGCGGCTTTGGAGCGTATATATATTACTTCAACAACTCCTTAACTAATAAATCACGACTGTATGGAATCTTACGGTTTAATGGATTAAATAAATTTTGGGCTAAAAAATGACCGGTTAATTTGAAGCCTTTTTGACAATCTTCCTTTGTGATTATGTCTTGGGTATCTTTTAAAAACTCAGGAATTATTAGAAGCTTATTGTGATAAGGCTTACCAACCTCTTCGGTAACTGAATGACCAGTATTGGGAGAAACATAAAACAGACCATCTTTTTTACCAGTTACAGAACAAGAGCTTAAATCTATGCCAAACCCTATATCGCTTAAGAAAGTAAGCTCATATTCTATATAGCTTCTAACCTCTAAATCATTAGATATGAGATTATCTAAAAACCCTATCGTATCATCATAAAGCCTGAGATACTCCTCCCCTGCCTGCAAAGACATACTTAACATTTCTGTAATAGTTTTTAATGCTAAGATTTTTTTTGCTGAAGCTAAGTATTTAGCATTATAGTTTCTTACTATCTCTGCCTTAGAAAAACTACCCAGACCATTCTCAGAACGAGACTTTTTTATACCAGCAACCATGTTCCCAATTTGATAAATAGGACTATTTCTCTTGGATAATGCCCCTCTAACATACGCACTAAACACCCCCTCTTCTCTTGCAAAGAAAGTAACAATAAGCGCCGATTCAGAATGTTTATGTGCATTAATTATTAATGCCTCTCCTTGCCAGATCATGTAGAAAAATTGGATTTTATGGAATTATAGATTTTAAATTCTAAATTTTAACTTATATTATTGGTTAAAGATAATGGAAGGAAGAAAAATGGAAAAAAAAATAGTAATTGAGAAAAATGGGGAAGAGATCCTGAATCAAGTTCAGGATGACAAGTTGGCAGTTCAGGATGACAAGTTGGTGGTTCAGGATGACAACACTTATGTTCGGGATGAAGATGTGAGTAGCCAGGATGACTCTTATGAAGAGGATGAAAGGCCTGAAGAAATAGGTGGGCCTACAGGGCCGGAACCTACGCGTTATGGCGATTGGGAGAAAAATGGAAGGGTTAGTGACTTCTAGTCAGATAGAAACTTTTCCGCCTCTAATGCTGCCATACAACCAGTACCTGCCGCTGTTACCGCCTGACGATAAGTGTGATCTTGCACATCACCAGCTGCATATACACCTTCTAGATTAGTTGCGGTGCTGTCTGGAGCCGTTATAATATAACCAGTTTCATCAGTTTTGATAAAGTCTTTAAAAAGCGTAGTATTTGGCTTATGTCCTATAGCGATAAAAATTCCTTGTACTGGCAATTCTGTGATTACACCTGTTTTTACATTTTTAAGTTTAGCCGCAGTTACTTTTTTAGGTTTATCTTCACCTAACACTTCTTCTAAAACCGTATCCCAAATTACTTCTATTTTTTCATTCTTAAGTAAACGTTTTTGTAGAATTTTCTCAGCTTTAAGCTCATCACGACGATGCACTAAATATACCTTTTTAGCATGATTAGTTAGATACAAAGCTTCTTCAACCGCAGTATTACCGCCACCAACTACTACCACTTCTTGGTTCTTAAAGAAGAAACCATCACAAGTAGCACAACCTGACACACCATAACCTTGAAACTTGCCTTCACTCTCTAGACCCAACCAGATTGCCTGCGCTCCAGTAGAGATAATTACAGTGTCAGCTATATATTCATTACCAGCCATATCCCATGCTTTATAAGGACGTGCTGAAAAATCTATTTTTTCAATATTGTCATGCACCACATCAGTTCCTACACTTAATGCCTGAGCGCTCATTTGCTCCATTAACCATGGTCCTTGTATTACATCAGCAAAACCAGGGTAATTTTCTACATCTGTAGTAATAGTTAATTGACCGCCAGGTTGTATACCTGCCACCAAAATTGGCTCTAAGCTTGCTCTTGCCGCGTAAATTGCTGCTGTGTAGCCTGCTGGCCCTGATCCGATAATTAATGCTTTAGTTTTTTTAGTTTCTGACATTCTTGATAATTCTTTTTGTGATTAAAGATATTTTGCTATAACCTAGACAAAGTTAATATTATTTTCAAATAAAATGAAGTTAGGATTATTAGCAGATAAAACTGAGATTGCACTTGATTCCTTTGAGAAAATCAAAGAAAAATATGATTTTATAGATATAAATGAAAATCCAAATAGCATTGTAGATGCTATCGTAATTCTCGGTGGAGATGGTTTTATGCTGCATTCTATGCATAACCTGCAATCCAAAGACACCCCTTTATACGGCATGAATTGTGGTACAATTGGTTTTTTACTAAATGAATTTTCCACTGAAGATTTGAAAGAAAGAATAAAGAATGCCAAGGAATCAATAATTTTCCCTTTAGAAATGAGCGCCATTGATACCAAAGGTGAAACTCATAAAGGTCTAGCCTATAATGAAGTCTCTTTACTCAGAGAAACCAGACAATCAGCTAGCATAGAAGTTGTAATAGATGGCAAAATTAGAATCCATGATTTAGTTGGCGATGGTATCTTAGTTGCAACCCCTGCCGGCAGCAGCGCTTACAACTTCTCCGCCAAAGGCCCTATAGTGCCTTTAGGAAGCGATTTACTAGCTTTAACGCCCATTAGTCCATTTCGCCCAAGACAATGGCGTGGCGCCCTATTGCCTAGCAAAACACAAGTTAAATTTATCATAAACAACCCAAATAAGCGCCCAGTCAGTTGTGTAGCCGATTATTTTGAGTTCAGAGACATAAAAGAAGTAAGCGTAGCCCAGTCCAAAAACAACGCTATCACCCTACTCTTCGACCGCGAAAACCCGTTGGAAGACAAATTAATCACCGAGCAGTTTCTATAAAATTAAGTTTGAATTAAAGCTCAAGAGATCCTGGATCAAGTCCAGGATGGCTAGTTGGTAGTTAAGGATAACAAATACCCGTCATTCCGGACTTGATCCGGAATCTAATGCAGGCTGGCTCTAGTGTGTATAGTTAGCATGGGGTGGTTGAGAGATAGATCCTGAATCAAGTTCAGGATGACATATTGGAGCGTTCAGGATGACATATTGGAGCGTTCAGGATGACATATTGGAGTGCTCAGGGTGACATATTGGAGTGCTCAGGGTGACATATTGGCGCGTTCAGGATAACTAGTTGGATGGTTCAGGATAACTAGTTAGGTGCTTCAGAATGACGGGCTGGTGCCAGAATAACAGTGAGCAATGTTGAAGCAAAGCGCCCAACGAGCCCTCAAAAAGCAATGTTAGCGCGCCAGCGCCTAACGCGCCGAAAAATCCAGCAGGGCAAAACTGCAGCTAGTATGCCAGATTTTGTTAAATGAGTTTGCGCCGTGTAGCGCAAGCTACATAAGCAAGCTCATTTAGCAAAATATGGTATGCTAGATACAGTTTTAATGCTTGAGGAATTCTTTGCTTTCATATTCCGCTACGGCCATCTCCATGTAATTTAGAAACACCTCAGAAAATTCATCTAAGTTCTTAGCCTTAATCAACTTCTCTTTACGGTCTAGAGTATTATCTATGTTTTCTGCAAGCATATTGATGAATTCTAGATCATCAATTTTAGTTATCTTAGAGAGACTAAATTTATCATTCTTTTTCATAACATTGAAATAATCACTAGCTATATAATTCAAGCTAGTACGATCTGAAATTTTTTGATTGGTAAATTCAAGATCATCTAAAAATTCATACCAAATTGGCACAACTTTTTTAATTCCAGATTTATTGGTGTAAATACGATCAATATGAAAACGACATACTCCAGAAATACTTATTAGATATTTTCCGTCTTCTGTTTCTATAAATGATTTTACTTTTCCTGCACAACCAATATCTGTAATAAATTTTTTATTATGGGTAGGAATAATTGCCACCAACCTTTGAGGGTCTTGTAAAACTTGATCAATTAAATTCAAATGTTTGGGTTCTTGTAGACTTAAAGCCTTATCACCAGAGGGTAATAGCAAAGCACCATCAACATCCAAATAAGGAATCTCCTCTGCTAAATCGTTTGTACTAAGTGATAGATTCTTAAAAAATGCCATATTGCCCGCGTTATATCTCTTTAAACTCTCTTTTACTCTGTTGATATAATTATCATTTTGATAATTTCAACTAGTCCCTAATCTTTTTTGATAATACTCTTTTTATTCCTAACAATCCAATTATTGTTGCAATAATAAAGTTCCAACCACTTAAAGTAAAAATCAGCTTAAAGGCCGGTCTATCGCAAGGAACACTGATTTTATTAGTTAAATACTCTTTTAAAGCAGTACCATCTGCAAATTTATCCTGACCTGCGCTACAATTAAAAATATTCTCAAATACGCCATATTCTATGCCTGCATGATAAAATCCAAAAGCAGCCGTTACAAAAAGAGCCAATATACCAAGACATACATAATATAATTCAAATCTTCTTTTTAGAGCAAAATTTACACAAGCTATTATTAATATAAAATAATACGGTAAGCGCTGTATTTTACAAAGCTTGCAAGGGGATAGACCAAACCCATATTGCATAATCAGCACAGCACATATCAAACTTAATACTGATAGAAAAAGTGCTATAGGGTAATTTTCAATAAATTTTCTAATGCTAAAGAGCAGAAATTTCATCTTGAACCTGTTGTTTTAAACTATCTACTCCGAGTAATTCTCCTAATACTAAGCCTTTAGGGTGTTTCTTGCTAAAAATTATATACGTAGGAATGGCAAAACGATTTACCGAATGCAATAATTTCTGAATTTTCTTATCATAATTAGTGTAATCCGCTTTTACTGCTATGACCTCTTTTAGATTAAACAATTCCTTTATTTCTTTTCGGCTTAAAACACGCAATTCGTTAAACTTGCAAGTAATGCACCAATCCGCAGTAATATTCACAAATACCACTTTATTATCTGCTATTTCTTTAGCTATATCTATTTGGTGGTAATCCTGCCACTGACTAGATTGATTATTCGTCACATTGTGCGTTGAGTGAAAATAATTAACCGCAATAAAAGCCATAGATAAATTAAGCACTATTAAAATAGTAAAAGCTTTTTTACCGATGAAATTAATAATATTGTTCTGAAACTTTAAGAACTGAAAAATAACTATTAATTCCAATGCAAATATAATCATACCTAATGCACCAATTTGCTGCTTTATTACAAAAATCAACCATAGGGCTGTTGCAACAAGGAATATGCCCATAATCTTCTTAAGAGTATCCATCCATTTGCCCGGCTTAGGTAATAGATAAAGCAAATTAGGCCAAAAAATTAATGCTATATATGGCAAGGACAGACCAAGAGCAATACTAGCAAAAATTAAAGAAATCTGAAAATAGCTACCCGTCAAAGCAAAGGCTATCGCCGTTCCTAGAAAAGGAGCTGAGCATGGAGTAGCTAAAATTGTCACTAAAATACCAGTGAAAAAATGCTTTGCAAAACGAGAATCAACATTAGTCATTTTATTGATTCTGTTGCTTAAACCATTTGGTATGTTAATCGTAAAAAAACCTAAAATATTACAAGCAAAAATTGTAACAATAATAGCTAAAGACGCTATAAAAACAGGAGATTGAAAATGCAAACCCCAGCCAATATTTTGACCTGTAATTTTCAAAGCAAACACAAATAAGGAAAACACAAAAAAGGTAAAAAATATCCCTAATATAGTGCCTAAAGAAATCAGTATTATATCCTCTTTTTGTTCTTTTCTTTTTTCCATAAAATGAAAAATCTTTAAGAATAAAACGGGTAATACGCAAGGCATGAAATTTAGAATAAATCCAGCAATAATTGCCGATATAACAATCCATAATAATGATTGTCCAGCACTCGTAGATTTAGCTATATAAGACTTAATTAATTTGTAATTTTTCTTATTATATTCACCAGGAGGAACTATTACATATAGAGTCTTCGCAACTGGTATGCATACTTCCCTACATAGAGCAAAACTTAATTCCAACTTAGCAGAAATATCTTGAACTGCATCTATCACAGTAATTTTAATTGGTAGAACCACATCATTTTTATAACCATGGGTGATAAAGCCACCTTCCTCTTCAAACCTGGTAGATTTAGGAAAAACAACCTCCATTCCATCAATGTTACGTGTTTTGAGGAACTCCACACTAGTAGGAAATCCTAAATCATGCTGCACATTGTCATAAATCTTCCAGCCATCCTCTAGCTGAAAATGAATCCCTAATAGAGCCTCTCCATTCTCATACTTACCAGTAATAACAGTATTTTTTGCGTATTGATTATGATCCCAAATATTTGCATATGCTTGAGATAAACATAAAGTAAGTACAATCTGCAATAATATTCTCTTTAGCATATTAATCCTCCCAAAAAGTCTTGGAGAATAAAACAAGCACTGTAAAGATCTCCAATCTCCCTACCAGCATACCCAATGATAGAACCCATTTTGCAAAATCATT
>Ga0302127_10002337_pt1 | contig 11474 bp, 9 predicted proteins | sample CB4_SCM_MG_FD_204452 | JGI IMG/M metagenome (GOLD analysis project Ga0302127, IMG submission 204452) | Marine microbial communities from Western Arctic Ocean, Canada - CB4_SCM | ecosystem: Environmental > Aquatic > Marine > Oceanic | place: Canada: Western Arctic Ocean | collected 2017-09-24
TGATTTTACGAATACGTCGGCCAAAAAATTGGGATTGAGCCACGCCCGCGGTGTACGGGTGACGGGAATCACTAAGGGATCACCAGCGAACCGTGCGGGATTGCAAACGGATGATGTGCTGTTGAGTTACAGTGGAACGATGATCGAAGATGATGACCATCTAGCAAATTTAGTCAGCTTAACACCCATTGGTCGTGAGGTTTCACTTCTGTTGCTACGCAATAGCAAACCATACAAGGTCAACGTCAAAGTAGCCACTCGCATCAGCGGTGAGTGAAAATTTCTAGCTTTTGGTTGCCGGTCGACTATTGGGTCAAGCTCTGGCAGATGTCATACATCACATCGAGATATTGTTGGCATTCCTCGACATTCATAGTAAGTGGCGGGCTGATGCGGATCACGTTACCAGCTAGGGCTCCAAGCAAATGAATAGCTTGCCCGTCCGCATCGCCTTGATAGCATGCGCGGATAATATCATTGGCAATATCGTCACTTGGTTTGCCGCCGAAGTCAGCACATTCGATACCCCAAACACAACCCTCGCCGCGGACGTTAGCAATTAGCCGTGTCTCTTTTAGCCGCACTAATCCTGCTTCGATAACTTGAGATAATTTGAGGCCTTTGGCGATCACATCGTTTTGCTCAAATTCGTCTAGTGTCGCGATGACCGCGGCGGATGAAAGCGGATTCGCACTCCATGTATCCGAAGCTTCGCCATAATCCAGACATTCAAAAACGTCGCGCCGCCCGACAGCCGCACTTGCTGGCACACCATTAGCGAGTCCTTTACCGAGCAATACGATATCGGGTTCTACTTCGTAATGTGTGAACGCATACATTGGTCCAGTGCGACCAAAGTTTGCTTGAATTTCGTCCAGAATAAATAGTAAATCATGGTCGCGACAGAATTGTTGTAGCAATTGCAGATATTCTTTTTGCGGATGCAGCGAACCGCCGCCGCCGAGGTAGGGCTCGGTAATGATGCAACATAGTCGGTCGCCACATTCCTCCCAGAGTGCATCGAGTTCACCTTGATATGACGTGAGGTCGAGTGGCTGTTTACGAGCTTCAATATCAATGCACTCCGCCTTGGGAAAACTCACAAATCGTACTCTTTCGTCACGTTCTTTATCTTGTTCACTACCGGTGACGGCTCCGGCTAAACCTTTTTTGCCATGGAAGCCGCCGCGAGTGGCAATGATCATGTCTTTGCCTGGAGTTCGTTTCATGGCAGCCCACAGTGCCTTTTGTACCGCTTCGCTACCACTTGCGGACCACATAATTTGATTGATACGTGAACCGCCTGGAGCTGATTGCAGACTTGCAATGAGCCGCTGGTTCGCTGTCGCTTCGATTTCTGTGATGGCATTGTAAGCGGTGAGGGGTACACACTTTGCATATTCGCCACCATCGTTTAACGCATTTAATCCTAGATAATTTTGGACGCGGTTCCACCAAGAAACTGGATTGTGGCCTAGATTCGCAACTAAGACACCAGATGTGAAGTCGGCAAGTTTGCGGCCTTCTGGGGTGTAATGATAACTCCCTGAGCTGTAGCTAATAACACACTGGCTTGGCGTAAATGTACGGAGCGCGTACGGTTCTAGGGCCAAAATCTGAGCGCGGACTTCGTTGCTTTGTGGTTCGTTGTCAAATTGAATAGATTCAGTAGGTTTCATGATTTACTTTTAGGGTGTTGTGGTAAGTGGATGTTTTGAATGATGCTTTAACGAGCGTACAGTGCAGTTAAACTTGGCCGTCGTAAAGCACTTTCCCGGAGCTGCTGCCTGGCGAGTACATTACGAGCCCGCCTTGTGGATCGTTTACGTTAACAATACAGTTCGGGTTACCCCCAGCGTGTTCTTCCAAGATAGCTTCCATCGCTTGGACTGTCGCTACGGTTTGTCGGTCGGCTGAAATGTCATTGTAGTTCAGTGCTTGAATTTCTTTTAGCCGCTGAGCTTGGTCAGCGGGATCTACGGCATTCTTAACAAACGCAACTTCTCTCGCAAATTGTTCTAGGACTTCAATACCGTAACCACGTTGACTACGACGGCCATTGGGTTCGATAAATGTGCCGTTGTAATGATTGTTCATCGAGTTTTTCATGGTGTGTGGGGTTTTTTCTTCAACGGTACATTCCACGCCACGTTTGCGACTGTGTCCATTCCATACTCCGTTGTCAAAGCGAAATTGTACCTCTTGCTCGACGTAGCCCGGGAAGTTATCAGGTGTTACCCAACTGGTATGAATATCAAAGGCAGCCTCGCGGCCACTTTCATATTCGTAAATCATTTGCAACTGGACACTGTCCCAAGTATTGCCATTTGCTTCGCCGACGAGACCACGTTGGCCTGTGCAGCTGACACTTTTCAATTTCCCTCCGAATGTGAAATCGATAAGCTTGATGTAATGTACAGCTACGTAGGTACCGGGGTTGCGGCCTTGAATCCACTCGGCGAATTGCGCACCAGATATTTCTTTGGGTTCCAAAAGTGTGCAATAGCCATTGTTGACGTGTTGCAGGACGTTGTCATGAACTAGGGTGCGTAGCTTTTTATGATCGGGGTCAAATAACTTGTGATATACGACTTTACATATTACGCCCGCGGATTGCGCGGCAGCGATTATCTGATCAAGTTGTTGCAGCGAGAGGACGGATGGTTTCTCGATGAGGACATGTTTGCCAGCAGCGATGCCAGCCATTGCCGCATCGAAGTGTCGATCATCGGGAGTGGCTACACAAACGAAATCTATGTCATGAGCTAACAATTGCTGCATACTGTCGGGTTCGACGTAGCTAGTGAAGTCGTTGATGCGATCACCAGCGGATTCTTTATACTGAGCAGCACGTTTCCCTGTCCGGCTAGCGACGGCGGCAATGTCGAGTGTAATGATGCCGCTGCGAGAATCATGAATTCCGTGCTGGTATGCGTTTTCGAAGAATGGTCGGTATGTCTCTTCGAAGATCATCCCCATACCAACCATGCCGCCGTGAAGTTTCCAAATTTCTACCATTGCTTGACTCATCCCCGATCATTTCTGTCTATAGATGTCCAAAGTTCTATATATCACCACGAATAATGGCGTCTTTTATTCTAAGCCGATTTGTACCCTCTTGCACGGTGGGGCACTGTTTTCCAGAATGAACCTTTACATTACCTAAGTTATTTTATTCAACAGGTTCTAAGAGTATATATGAGCGCCAACCCAAGTGTAATATTATCGGGCTTTGCAGATGAAGCAGCCAATCAAAAAACCGTCGACCAACAGTTCTCTGCATTTGCCGCTTTAGGTTTACAGTACTACACCATCCGGTTTATCGACGCCGGCAATGGAGTAAAGAATGTGATGTTGCTGAACAAACGTGAAGTGAAACACGTCAAGAAAAAACAGGACGAATATGGTCTCGGTGTGTCGTCGTTGGGAAGTCCCATTGGTAAAGTGAAATTGCTTGACGTAGATGATGGAACCCATAACCAATACATTCCATTCAAAAAATATCTTAAGAACGATGTTCAGCGAGCCTGTGATTTAGCAAATGATTTTGGCGCTAAACTCATGCGGGGCTTTGCTTTTTATCACCCTCGTGGAGAAAGTCCCTATGACTACGTCGATCAGGTCGTTGATCAGTTAGGTGATATCGCCGAATTGTGCGACCGCAATGGCCTGACGTTTGGTCTCGAAGTGGAAGCGAACCTCGTTGGACAGTGTGGCCCGACCTTGGAACTGCTACATAAAAAAGTGAACCACCCAGCGATGCTCACGATCTTTGATGCGGCAAATATTGTCACGCAAGGTTATTCTTCGGATGAACTATTCCTGCACTATTACCAGATGAAAAAAGGGATGGGCTGGATGCACATCAAAGATTATCGCCATCCAGAGCCGGTCAACCGAGTCGGACATGTGGACGAAGATGCATTGAAATATTTTGTGCCCGCAGACATTGGCGATAGTGGCCATGAAGCGATCTTGCGTGACTTCCGTGAATATATTCCTACGATGAATCGTCGTTTGAACAAACGCGGAATCCCAGGAGTCTTTTTGGATCTTGAGCCCCATGTGAAAGGGGGCGGTCAGTTTGGCGGATTCAGCGGTCCGGACGGACTAGGCGTCGCTTTACGAGGCCTTTGTAATGTATTGGATTACGTAAAAATTGACTATCATTTGCGTGACTTCAATGACATCATTGCTGCCCGCGGATTTTAGTCTATTGAGCTTTATATATTAGCGAGTAAAGAGATGGCAGATATTCAAACCATTGGCGGTTGCCAGAAGTGTGGCAGTGCAAGCTTGACATGCAAATATAATTTCTTTGGTGAGGGTGAACTGCAAATTCACTCGTGGGAACATAAGTGCCTCGATTGTGGTAATCGATTAACAACTGCTTATCGCACTGATGATGAAGACATTGTATTTGCCGAGGAAGATGTGGATCACTGTCCGTATTGTGGGCGTTCGCCGGCTTGAAGAGGAGCAAGATGCTCTCTGTCCGTTGTTAATGCTAAAATGGTATACTAGGTTTTAACAGAATTTATTTGATTCCCATTCTCACCTGCTAACAAAGAACAGAGACCTTTTCCATGCGTGGAATACTGACATCAATACCTTTTGCTTTAATTACCGTTGTCTGCTGGGGTTCTTACGGCCCCGTACTGCACCATGGAAAAGCGGGGATGGGTGGCAATCCATGGGCGCAGCTTTTGTGCGTCGGCTTGGCGTATTTTGTCATTACGGTGATCGTTCCTGTTTATATTCTTAAGACTAAAGGGGAACAGGGTGCATTTTCAACAAAGGGTGTGCGGTGGGGATTAGGTGCCGGTGCCTGCGGTGCCTTCGGAGCGTTGGGCATTATCACTGCCTTAACCAACGGCGGTTCTCCGGTATATGTCATGCCGATCGTGTTTGGGTGTGCACCTGTGGTAAATACGTTTGTTTCCATTTGGATGGGAAAACTGTTTGATAAGATGACGCCGGGTTTTTTTCTGGGTATTCTCTTGGTGGCTCTCGGAGCCGCTGGTGTTTTTGCCTTTAAGCCAGTTTCCGCAACCGCCGTAGCTAAGGCGGCTGGCGACTCGAATCTGTTTTTGATCGTTATTGGCATTAGTCTAACCGTCTTGTGCTGGGGGGCTTACGGATCGCTACTTCACAAGAGCCAGCACCACATGGAAAACAGTCGATTACGGCCGTTGTTGTGTGTGGGCATCGCTTATTTCGCCATAGCTGTGATTATTCCGATTCTGATTATGGGTGCCAGTGCAGACGATATCCCTCAGGAAACGACGTTTGGTGGGTGGTCTTTTTCTATGTTGGCTGGAGTATTTGGTGCGGTCGGAGCGTTTGGGATTATTCTATCGTTCACTTTTGGAGGCAAACCAGTGTTTGTGATGCCATTAGTATTTGGTGGTGCTCCGATTATCAATACGATTATATCGGTTTTGGAAATGGAAGCCGTCGGCGAAGTGTCGAGTTTGTTCTATGGTAGTTTGACCACGGTGATCATTGGCGCGATTGTGACACTCGTGAATGCTCCCAAACCGGGTTCGCCACCAGTCGATGCACTTGACCCGCCTGGCTTCGATGATCCGGTTGGCTTCGGTAATCCGGTTAACTTCGATGATCCGACTGATGATTCGACTGGCTTCGATGATTTGGCTGAGGTTAGTTTTTCGGCTGAGGTTGATGATTCGGCTGAGGTTGATGATTCGGCTGAGGTTGATGATTCGGCTGAGGTTGATGTCGCCGAATAGGGAATGCTATGACCAACGCACACGATTTAATGCTTCAAGTTGACACAATGCTTAGCCATTTGTGGATGGTTCGTACATTCCTAAAGCACAGCGACGAAGCTGATGATGATGATGAATTACGAGCAGTCCACCGTGGACTCTACGATTATTCTCTGTCACTTGGCAGTCACTATGCCAATGACGATGCTGAGAGGTATTTAAAGCAAGCCAAAAAGAAGTTCCGCAGGTTACGCGAAGCGAATGATTTATTTCAGGAGATCCAGCCGGAGATCTCTAATCATACGAATTTTAAGATGGCAGCTAGGTCACTCGCCGCAACGGTTAATAATGTTGCAGAGTTATTGGACATCTGACCACTGATTAAACGGCGAACGTTATCGAGGTTTTTGCTGGGCTACAGTTCTTCGTCCTGCGACCATTCGACAATTACATTTGTTGAGATGCCACCTCGGGCACTAAATTGTGCTGTAAGTTGTATCCATTTTGGATCGAGTACGGCTACGAGGTCGTCGAGGATCGAGTTGGTGACGTTTTCATAAAAAATGCCATCGCTGCGGAAGCTTTGTAGATACATCTTTAGACTTTTCAATTCGACGCACTTCTCAGCGGCGATATAGTTGAACGTTAGTTCGCCAAAATCCGGTTGCCCCGTTTTTGGGCATACCGAAGTGAATTCTGGACAAATAATTTCGATTTCGTAATCACGGTGCGGAAACTCATTTGTAAAAGTCTCTAAAAATTCACGTCGTGATTCTGGTGTGTGCGACATAGTCATCAAATTCTACTCCTTCTCGATTTCCTCTTATTGTGTCATGATGTTTAAATAAGGGCAAAGGGGGGGTACGCGGAGATATGTGGCGGTGAAAATAGCAGAGATTTATCGATCGATTCAGGGTGAAGGCTCATTAACGGGTACCGAAAGCGTATTTGTGCGCTCGAGCGGGTGTAATTTACGCTGTTGGTTCTGTGACACACCTTATACGTCCTGGGATCCTATCGGTGAAGATATCTCCGTGAACGCAATCATGTCACGATTGTCTCAATGGGACTGCCAGCACGTTGTCTTGACTGGCGGGGAACCCATGTTGTTCTCTGAGATGTTGCCGTTGTGTGATCGCTTGCGAGCCGAGAATTATCACATCACGATTGAAACCGCCGGCACTCTATATCTACCTTTACAATGCGATTTGATGTCCATCAGTCCCAAGACCTCCAACAGCGCACCCGATATCCACGAACATCCAGACTGGCATCAGCGTCATCATCGCACTCGGTTTGCCCCTAATGTGATCCGCCAGTTGTTGGAGCATCATCAATGCCAAGTCAAATTCGTGATCGATAGTGAAGATGATTTGGATGAAGTTACGGGTTATATCAAACAATTCCCTGAGCTCTCGTTGCGGCAAATATATTTAATGCCTCAAGGAACGTCGCCCGAGGAATTAGCCGCACGGGAAGAATGGCTAAAACCGTATTGCGAGCAGCAGGATTATCATTATTGCCCCCGCCGTCAAATTGAATGGTTTGGGTGCATCCAAGGGACCTAGGATTGTTGGTTGAGTTCGAGGGCCAACTGACTACGATTTAATCTCCAATGCCTCAGATAACGGGTCAGCGTTAGGTTCACAGAATCCAAGGTGGTTATGTTTCCGCCAGCCTTCAGCGTATTCGAACATGCCGGAAATAGTTCCGAGTTGTCGATCTAGATCTTGCATTGTATTCAGATAGGAATCGAGCCCTTGGCTTTCGTCGAGCCATTGTTTTTGGCTCTGATGAAGTGCTAGCATTTCACGCTTGCGCGATTGCAACGCACTTACATCGATAAAACAACTGGGAGTGATCAACTCACCCAGCGGATCATAATGTGAATAGGGTTGCGCGTGATAAACGGCGACAGGTTTTTCGATAGCTGCAGTAACCGGCGTGGTGGGATAATTCGGCATACCGCGGCAAAACGCAGAGGTTACAGCAAGTCGACATGTCGTCGTGTGATCCTCCATGTAATCCGTTGGTGAATGCGTCAGTAGAATATCGGGCGCCACATTGCGAACAATTGCGGTTAACTTAGCCAAAGTTGGTTGGTCGTAAAACACCTCGAGATCGTTGCACAATGGCTCATGAAATGTTGCACCGATAAAATCGGCGGCGGCTTGTGATTCTGTTAATCGGATTGCCGCTGTTTCCACTGCATTATGTGTTGTGCTACCACAACACCCATTGGCGATGTTCATATAGTGCAGTTCGTAACCAGCTTGGCCTAATCGCATCAATGTTCCGGACATGAGAAATTCTATGTCGTCCGGATGGGCACAAATAGCAAAGGCAATTTTTGAGTTTATATTGTTCATGTTTCTAATGCCGACTTAGTCGCCTCGTAATGACGAAATCAAGGGTGCTTGCAATGTTGCTCGCACAGCAACCAGTCCAGCGGCCATTCCAACAAAGATAATAATTCCGATCATGATCACAAGATCGCTGCCTGGCGGTGCTGCTTGCGTAAAGAACATGTGTGGCACAACAGCAAAGGTAGCCGCTAAAACCCCTGTAGCAAGGCCACCGAGGAGCAGCACAAGGTTTTCCCACAGGACCATCTTGGCGAGCCGCCCTGCGCCGAAACCGGCTGCCCGCATCAACGCCAATTCTTTCCGCCGTTCTAATATACTACGCAACTGTACGGTCGCTAAACCAAACGTACCCAATAACAAACCTAGTGCTCCTAAACTCTGAAAAGCACTGATGTAGGTATTCTGTACGGCGAGCAGGCTTTCGAGTAGCGACTGAGTGGACCGCATATCGAGTCCTTGGTCGTTAAAATGAGTTTCCAAAACTGTGTCTGATTGGCTGTTACCATGGTTGGTCGCAAGAAAAAATCGATAACCACTGACCTTCGGAAAAACAGTAGTAAAATCTGTTTCGTTTATCAACAAACTGCCCTGCAAAATACTATTGGACAACAAGCCGACGACTTGAAATGTCACGGTACGGTTCTCATACGTCACGTCAAATTGTTCCTCCGTGCCTAGATAAAGCTTCAGGCTATACATGGCCGTATTCTTATCAATGACCACTGGAATGGGATCGTCCGGCGTACCAGCATGCGGTGGCATATCGGAATCCAACAGATGCCAAGGATTTTGTTGCATTGCGTCTCCGCCGGCCTGAGTAGCCCAAGTAAACGGTGTTATGGTAGTTGTGCTATTGGCGTCGGTGTCATAATGATCGACAAAAGTTTGTGGCACTCCTAAGACTCGTGGTTGTCTGGCTTGATACACATTTGAGCAACTCGCATTGTCGCCATCTCGGTAACGCAAACATTGAATGGATTCGTTTTCCAATTGTGCCGCCCGCTGTTTCCCTAAAACTGAAATTCGTAGATCGTCTTGACCTAGATTTTCATAAACTGGCATTGAGCTTAATCCCCAATAATCAAACCCGCCTTTTCCTGCTGCTGAAGGGCTAAGTTTAAAAGATCCCATCGAGATTAGCAGAAAGGTAGCCATTGCCATTAAGCCGATTGTTAACGTGCTACGGCTGGGATTGCGCCCAGCGTTACGTGCAGCGAGCCAAGCAAGAGGTTGTGAAATGTTCCGTATGGACTTAGCTTTCCAGCCGCCACGTAAATACTGTCGAATCAATAGCAGCAGTGCGGATAACACGCTGAAGCCACCCCCCACAAACGCGCCAGCCTGCCCTTCGTTGCCGAGGCGGTCACCCAAACCTGGCATGGCGGCCACAACAGCAAGTAAAATTCCTGCCGCCAGCAAAGCGATTGCAATCCACTTGGATCGTGTTTGATTTATGGGGCTTGCTGAAAGCGGGGGTTCCGTATTTCCTCCAAGTAATCGGCAAGCAGTTACTGCCTTAGTCGCGCGGATAGCCCACGCAATGGTGGCAATGGACATGATGACACCCAGCAAATACCCAATCACCAAACTACGCGGCGAAATATGAAATTCTAAAAATGAGGTAGCAATGGCATCAACCCACCAAGTGCTGAGGCCAGCCAGCATTATTTTCCCATAGCCAATGCCTAATCCGCATCCAATAAACGCTCCGACACTTGCGACGATTGCCGCCTCGCCGACCCACATTCGAATGGTTTGTTTACGACTGAGTCCCAAAGCCAGTAATAATCCGATTTGGCTGGCACGCTGCTGTATTCCTAATCGAAACAATACAACAATAAGCATTAGGGCAGCGGCAATGACAAACAAACTAAGGCCGAGGAACAAACCATCAAAGGGTGTTGAACCGCTGGACGCAGCCAAGCCATTACGTTTAACGGCCACAAATTGCATATCTAAATTATTTCCTTTGTCCGCGTCGTGGGCTGCTTGTTGTAATAACGCCGCAAGGAAATCGGTTTGTTTGTCGTCGGCAAAGCGGACGCTGGTAACATTTCCGAAACGGCTGCCCCACATTCGTTGCCCGACTGTTAGATTGACGAACGCTTTGGGGGTCGTACGGTGGTTGTTCCAATAGTTGTCATCTTGGCCGCGAATTCGATAAACAAGTGGGAATGGTAAATCCCAGTCATCGATCGACGCTTGATCGGTAACTCCGGGTACCGCGGGTGTTAACGCTGGATCTGTTATCAGTGTTGGCGGGTTTTCGAAGATAGCGACGTTGCGGCGGCTGTAGGGTCTGCGAGGCGCGGTCAGCGACAAGATATCTTGGACTTCAAGGTCTATAAAATATTCTTCTCGCTCACCGTGTGTCGTTTCGGGGTCAAAATAATCAACCCGCAACCAATCCCCTTTTGTGATTTGTAAATCGTCGGCGAGCCAATCGGAAATGACAACTTGGTTGTCACCTATGACGATCGGTTTTCCGTTTGCATGGAGCAACGGTCCAAGTGCCTCTGTAGAATCTACTGCGGTAATAAGTGAATAGGGTGTGATGTTACCGTACTGCTGTGCCGTACGTTTTTCAGTGACTGTTCCACCTGCAGGCTGGGGCGTCGCGTCAGACGGGACTTTCATCATGGCGTTGGCGAGATACGTCAGAACGGATTGTGATGGATTTTCACCCGCTTGTTCAACCATGGCGACGGTCGGGTCATCGAGCATCATTCGTTGACTGGAAAGACTATGGTATTGCAAAACAGTCGTCATTTCTGATTGGGGATCACTGTGGTTTGGATTAAACTCCAACGCTACCTCATTCAGCAGTAACCCGTAATCCTCGAGCGTTGGCTTCAGCGCGGATTGCAGCGCTGCACTAGCAGCGTCATTGGGAGGGTGATCAATTTGTCCGGAGGCAACCAGGATGGTGTTTACCTTGTCTTGTTGTTTCAGTTCTTTTTGTAATCCGGAGAGATTAACGTAGGCGTTTAAGGAAGACTGCTGAGAGGGTGAAAGTGAAAATCTACCAAAACCAGTTGCGGGAATAATCGCCGATACGACGAGTCGTGGAATACTGCGAATGCGATCTTCTTTGTTGCCTAGCGAACTGTCAGCACTGACTTGTTTATTGGCGGGTAGTCGCAGAGTGATAAGATCACCGACGTTCACCTGTAATTCGTCCGCGAGTGTTTGATTGAGGACAATTTGATCATCCAGCGGATGGATGGAATCTTCTCGTTCGGTTAAATCAAGCCGCCAAAATTCCTTTCGCACTCCCAGCACCAAAACATTACCGGCTACGGGTGAGATAGCATCCACTTGGTTTTCGGACTCAGCGGCTTGCAAGGTCCCCTGCGGAAACAAGATAGCCCCAGTC
>Ga0302127_10002342_pt1 | contig 11464 bp, 12 predicted proteins | sample CB4_SCM_MG_FD_204452 | JGI IMG/M metagenome (GOLD analysis project Ga0302127, IMG submission 204452) | Marine microbial communities from Western Arctic Ocean, Canada - CB4_SCM | ecosystem: Environmental > Aquatic > Marine > Oceanic | place: Canada: Western Arctic Ocean | collected 2017-09-24
TGGTCGGGCTCCGGTTGATTCACCAATTGGAACATATTACAATTATCGCAAAAGGCTACTTCCATTTCAAAAAAATATTCATTCTTCATTTGTTCTTTATTTAAAAAACCATTGGCTATTGGCATTTGGCCGAAAGTCATAAAAGGCTTTATGTTTTTTTTGCACACCCAACAATTAATAGTCTTATTTATATTTGTCATCAATTTGTAATTCCTTGCAATCTTGCGGTTTCTTTGAAAATTCCATTCTCCAGTTGAATAAGATCAGGAAAAATGCCCTCTTCAATCACTCGTCCTTTTTCAAAATGATAAATGTAATCAGCTTTTTTAATAGTCGATAGTCTGTGAGCAATGGCAATTATAGTCGTGTTTCCCGCTAAAGATTCAATGGATTTCTGTATCAACAGTTCTGAATGACTATCGAGCGCACTGGTGGCTTCATCAAGAATCAATAATTGTGGTTTTTTTATCAACGCACGAGCGAGACAAATGCGCTGGGCTTGACCGCCAGAAAGGCGCACACCTCGTTCACCGAGAATCGTATCAAATTTTTTATCCAGATTGTCAATAAATTCAGTGGCATTGGCGAGTTCACATGCTTCCCTAATGTCTGTCTCTGTTGCATCTTTTTTTGCCCAAATCAAATTTTCTTTTAAAGTCGCATTGAATAAAAAGGGTTGCTGAGGGATGTAGCCAATCATATTTCTCCAGGAGTGTAGATTGATCTCTGCTAGGGAGGTAGAATCTATAAGAATTTCACCTGAACCAGCATAATAAAAACCCATAAACAAATCGATAAGTGTGGATTTTCCCGCACCAGATGAACCAACAATTGCAACCATATTCCCTTTTGGTATTGATATACTAATCTTTTTCAAAACATCTTCAATACCATTGTATGAGAATGAAACATTTGAAAAATTAATTTCATTAAATGTATCAACTATTTTAATGCCTTCCGGTTCTTTAAGATTGTCCGCATCTCTTTTCAATGAGTAAATCTGTTTTAATGATGGCTCAGCCCCTTTTAACCCATTGCGTTGGTTAATAATGAATTGAATTTGACCGGATAGTCGATTAACCGCGAATAAAAAAGCAAATAGTTCTGCAATTTCAAGATTCAGTGTATTCAATCCAAAAAATACAGAGAAAACTACGAGAATAATTCCTAGAGGTTCCCCTATCATATTACTATATACACGGATCATGATATATTGAACTGATGTTTTTACAATGGTATTAATCGTTGTTTTAATTCTATTAATGGTATCTTTACGCTTGCTGAAACCAACAACTAGCTTTACGGAATTAAGCGAATCAAATACCAAGTTTTGAAAATTATTATAAGCCTTCGTATTAATTTCCTGGATACGATAAATATATTTACCAATAAAATAGGTCGGTGCCGCTATAATTACTGTTAATAAAAGAATGATTAAAATCAACTTTACGGATATGAATGCAGCCAAAATAACGTAGAAAAATGCAGTTATGATTGCAGCCAATATAGCTGCGAGAGCTTCAAAAGCTAAACCCGCTTTTTCTGTTTCTTTTACAACCGTATTGGCAAGGGTGCCGTATTTTTTTGTACCAAAAAACTCCCAAGAGGCATTTATAAACGAAGTGTATTCTTCAAATATTATTTTCTTCATTACCTTAAAATGCAATTTTGAAGTAATGTACGATTTATATGTAATTATGCAATTTTTTGTTAATATTAAAAACAAATAGAAACCGCCGATTGTTATAATATTAACAGGAAGATTCACTCTTGAAATAAATGACACAACAAATTTTGTAACTTTACTAGCTTTCTCAAGGTCATTGTTGATCACAAAATCCACTATTGGCATTAAACCTAATACAGAACTTGCCTGAACGAAACCTGCAATAACCATAAGAGTAACAACAAAAATAAAATCAGATTTATTTTGTTTAAATAACCTTAATATATGTGTTTTTAAAGTATCTGTCATTACATAAACAAAGCCTATTGTTTAATTGAGCAATTTCCCCATATCTCCCTGACTAAAAAATAAGTATCGTGCTCTAATAAACTGCCCCATGGTATCGGTGAGCAGATGAATCAACACATCATACTTAATGCGCAATAATGCGTATTGGGTCGAAACACCAACAAATCCATTTATAAGGTTAAAACTGCCAAAAAATAAAAATAATGTAAGTATAGCCTTCATTTTTTATGCAAAAAACCATTTATGATTTTTTCGAAGAAAATATGCACTAATCCTTGATTTTGGATGGATCCACCCAAAACGTTTATTAAAATGAGGTGAATTTTCAAGCTTTTCCCAAAAAGTTTTTTGCAACTTAATATCTTTTGATTCTTCAATCCAAGTGCCATTTAAACGGCCCTCCATTTCAACTACTGTATTGACGATTTCTTCAGAAGTATTGTCAATAATTTCTATTCCCATATCTTCGTATAATTTATTATAGCAAAAATTTATTGCACCTGTGTTAATGATTTCATCTAAACTTAATAATTTTCCGTTTGATTTCCATTTTAAATATTTAAATAAATCAACCGCATATGCTTGATTACAACGTCCTAAACCAATCGGCAGGTAATTCACCTCAACAAGAGGGCGTCTAAAGGCAACACACACATCATCTAATCCCGTCCCAGTTGTAATACAATACCGACAGTTAGCCATAAGCCAGATGTCCAAAAAATCAGTTCTATATGAAGAATTAGCATAATCCATTACTTGGGGGTGCTTAACCCTAAAGGGCTTGTCTACTTCTTTGCCCATGCGAAATACCCTATGTCCTTGTTCTGCTAAAATTAATGTCGTATCAATATAATCATTTACATTTGAATCTCGGTAGTTATGGTATGACCAGTCATTTTTTATCCAATTTTGATACTTTGACTTATAAGCAGCATCCCTAACTAAAAGGCACACGAAGCTTTCCCCTTTTTTCATTCCAATTTCTTTGAGAAAATTATTACCACGTTTATTTTCCTCCTCGGTGAAAGGAGAATGTGGTTTTGTTCGATACAAAACACCCTTATTATCTCTGCTTCCGGTTTCTAATGAAACCATCTTTGCGATATGCGTTTTACCTCCAGGAATTAGTTGGTTCAGATCATCAAGAAAACGCACGAATGAGTAAATATGCAAATGCCTGCGAATCATAGTTGCCCATTGTTCATTACATAGAATCGTAGTTGAAAAGTAAAAAAGATCTAAACTGTTTTGTTTTTCCAACTCTCTTTCGCTTAAATAATATTCTGCATCAAAAACGCTATTTCCAATAACATCTGAACGAATATAACCAAAACGGACCAATTTGAAAGGGCGAATTAACCGAAAAAATAAAATTAATGGGAAAGCAAAAAAGTAAAAGGGTAATCTTTTACAAATCTTCAGGAATATTATTTTAAAGTCTCCATTTTTTACTTGTCTAGCTTGGAAAACAAAAAAAGAAATTAATGATTTTCTTTTCATAAAATTAATCTCGTAATTTTTATAACTACTTAGTGATTCAATCCTCTCAGTCGCCTTGCAATTGATTCCTGACCCACAATTGAAAGACCACCATCAATCATAATGCTTTGACCGCTAATAAAAGTTGCTTTATCACTACACAAAAACTCGACGAGATGAGCAATATCCTTTGCATCACCCATCTTAGATAGGGGTGTAATTTCTTCAATAAGTTTTCTTACCGGGTTTTCTTTCGTGAAAAAATCTACGTTTTCGGGTTTGATTAGCGTACCACCCGGCAGAATGGAATTACACCTTATACCCTTTGGCCCAAGCTGAACTGCATAATAACGCGCCAAGTTTTCCAGGGAGGCCCTGGTAGCATGATAGACGAGTGACTGCTCATCCAGTATAAAACGGCTTGCATTTGATCCTATAATCACAATTGAGGAGCCCGAAACTAAATTCGAGCTTAACGCTTCAATCGTATGATATACCGCGTTAAAACTGATTTGGAATTCCTTATTCCAACTTTTCCCACGGTACCTGTGACAAAATACCAGGTTATCAATAGTTGTTGAACCTATGTTCTTGGATAATTTAGATAATTGTTTTTTTGACGATAAATCAACTGAAAAATGATTTTCATTATCTGTTTTTCTCTTAGATAAAGTAATAACATTGTCTCCTCTGTCACGCAAAACAGAAGCGATTACACTGCCAATACCTCTAGTGCCGCCGGTTACAAGACTGATTTTAGCTGTTGTAGTCATCTAAAACCATCAATTCAGGTAAAGGTATGATGAACTTTCCACCCTCTTCCAAAAATCTCTTATTTTTATTAATAATACTGTTCTGGTGCTGCCAACCAAGAACAAGGGCATATTCCGGTTTATTTTCATACAACTTTTCTGATGGATACACCTGTAGGTGATACCCAGGCGAATAGAGGCCATGTTTGATTGGATTGTCATCCACGATAAAATCAAGATATTTTCCTATTTCAAAATGATGAATAAGAGTTGTGGTACTGTGCGATGCGCCATAGCCCACAATAATATGGCCATCAGCGCGTATTTGTTTGATAAGGCTAACCAATTCCCTCTTTCGGAGGGAAATCTCATTAGCAAACGGAATGTAGGTTTCGGGCTTATGTATCGCAGCGCTATTTTCTGCATCAATAATAGATTTAACACTTTCATGCACAGCTCGTTTACCGTATTTCTGCTGTGCAATTACTCTGATAGAACCCCCCTTGGAGGGGTTTAATGAAACATGAATAAGCTCCATTTCGCATTTATTTAATAATTCGCTCAATACTTTAACCGTGAAGTATGAAAAATGCTCATGATAGATGTAGTCAAACATATTAATTTTCATCTGTTCAGGGTGATAACCCGTTTGAATCACAAACAAACCTTCATCATCAAGTATTTTTTTCACATTTTTTGTAAAGCCTATTACATCATCAATATTTGCATACATATAATTTGCCGTAATAACTGCTGCTTTACCATATCCTTTAATGATTCTATCAGCTACAGTAGTAGTAAAATAATCATTAAATGTCTCGATATCATTATGGTTTGCGATATCGGAAATTTGCTTACTTGGCTCAACGCCAAGAACACTCATACCAAGATTCTTGAAAGCGTTTAGCATAGTGCCATCGTTACTACCCAAGTCAACTACAAAACTGGGACGTGTAATCCCTGCAAAAGAAATAATGTCTGCCGCATATTCTTTATAGTGTTTACTCAATCCGACTGTAACCTTGGTCTCATAAACATAATTGGAATAACTAATTGCTGGATTTAGTATATGTGGCAAGTGCGTATAGCCACAATGCTCGCAGAGGGCCAATATAAGAGGATATTTTTCAGATGATAATTTTAGTTTAGATTTTGGAAGAAACAGGTCCTCGGGAGGCGTAGGTTTGAGCTTGAGAACCTCTGTAATTTTTTCAGAATTACATAACCTACATTTCTTATCTAATCGTATTGCTGCGTTGTTGATATTAGGCATATAAAATCAGGTTGATGAAGAGTAATTGTAATATGCTTTTCCTTGCGCCCCATCCATTGTAATCAGAGATCCACTCATGATTTTTGAATCTGGGTTTGCAAGAATGAACAACATAGGTACATACTCATCCGCTATAGGCATTCGACCTTGTGGTAGCGATTTCTTGAATTCTCGGTATTCTTCTGGTTTATAGTATTCATAACGAAACATAGCGTTGTCATCACCATAAAAGGCACCCGGTAATATGCCGGCAACAATGATACTGTGTTCTGCAAGGTCCTTCCCCAATGAACGAACATATCCTGACAATGCAGCCTTGGCTGTACTGTAAGGTACAGAAGCTACAGCTTCAAAACTGACAATTGATCCAACATGTATTATGCTTCCAGAGCTCTGCACCTTCATCCTCGGGACTAAATATCTATTAATCTCAGATGCTATCCCAATATTTCCCTTCATGCATTTGACAAAATTTTCCCAATCCACAAGGGTTTCATTGACTCCCAGACTACCACCGATACAATGCAGGATAATATCAATCCCATCCCATTCCTCTATAATAGAAGCGGTCAGTCTTTCTATATTTTTTGAATCAAGCAAATCTAGGTTAAAGACCAGATGGTTATTTGGTTCTCCAAAGGAGTTTTTCAAAGTTTCTAGTTTGTCTTCTGAACGGGCCGCTAGAGCCAGCCTTGCCCCTTCTTGTTCAAAAGCAATTGCTGCCGCTTTACCCAGACCCTTGGAAGCACCGGTAATGAGCACTCTTTTATCTTTAAATTTTTGCTTCATGATTGTTTCTCACTTAAGTGTTTTTTAAATTGACTGATATTTATCTTTTTACTTTTTCTTGCGGATTCATTACACGCTTCCATCAAAATCCAAGTGTCCAACGAAGATTGCTGCAACCATTCGCGATCTTTTCCCATCGTGAGAGCATCATAAAATGCGCAGAATTGAATCCGATCATCTTCCATAAGGTTCCCTGAGAGATCCTTGAGGTAATAGTCCTCCTTGGGCCCGCCATCGCGGTAGAGGGTTAGCCGACCTCCCTCTCGCTTGATATCTCCCTTTTCTCCATGAATGATCCATCTCCCACTCCACCGCGAGGCAAAACCAAAAGGATTCCCATGAGCAGCTCTTGTCCCCGTGTATGAAAAAGGGACACCACCAGGATATTCAAAAATGCATTGACCACCAGAAGTACCAAAAACACCCCGAAAGTCAAGTTCCGGTTCCTTTCGGTCCTGTATGTATGCAGTTACATATTTCGGCAAACCCTTCGCTGCAACCAACTGACAGAGCTGATGGCAGGCAAGGGCATTGAAAAACATACCTTCGGTTGTGATATCAGTTTGGGGTGGATCAGTTGTCATATTCTGCCTACCCCAACAGATACACACCCCACCCAACATTTTCCCAATGCCATTCTCACTTTGCAGCCATTCACGCATTTTGGTAGCTGCTTCGTTCCACTGGTTATTGTATCCTTGCACCAGCATTAATTCAGGATTTCGATGGTGCGCCATCATGACGTCTTTAAATTCTTCCTGGTTACATGCGATAACCTTTATACAGAATGTGTGCATACCCAGCTCAAGGCTTTCTATAACCAGTTTTGAGTGGGCTTTTGCTACAGCAAATATGAAACAAACCTCAGCATCATGTTTTTCTTTTGCTTCGGATATGGTTGTGTACACCCTATCCGTTAAACCTTTGGGGACATTGCCTTGTAAAGACTCCAAACTTTCTTGAGCTTTCTCTATATCAATATCCACACATGCAACCGGCGTAAACTGGCTGCCATCTATAAGCACCTGTAACCGCTGAAGAGCAAAATTTCCACAACCAACAAAAATGATTGGTATTGACATTCGTCAATCTCCTTAATTAAGAATTAATTGATTCAATACTCTGACTAATTTTATTTATATAACTTTTAACCATGGCCGTTTCTTTTTCGTCTGGTGCCCAGCTCGCCATTATAGTATCATCTCTATCAAAAGGGCCCTTAGTTACTTCATGGAAAAATGTGTCTTTTTTGAAGATTTGTGTGTGATATGTATTTGCTGGGATTCTGTAGTAAAATGTTTTTCCACTTGAATAATCTCCCATAGGAAAAATCTTTTTCACATTACTCTGGCTATCAAAAATAACACAATCGATTTTGCCAGAGATTAAATGAAATGACTCATCTTTCCCTATATGCTTGTGAGGCTGAACATAGGTACCTTTGGGATGATAAATAATCATTTCATGAATTTCATCTTTTGCGGTTTGGTGTGAACAAACACGTATGCGATGCCGGGGATTCAATTTTGCCATTTGTTTTAATGCATCCAGGTCCGGGGCTGCAACCGTAACAATACGCTCTTTAGGATAAAGAACCTCATCGCTCTCTTTGAAAGTTTCTATCAAATTATTTTCTCCAAATCGAGAGCAGTACCTGGAAAAATAGATGCAAATTTTCCGCCATTTTCTGTAAACGGTATATGGTTTGCAATTACCTTTGGCTGGTTCTGCGGATTCAAACCCAACAAGCAAAGGTTTACTTTTCTGGAATAGAGAGAATCAGACCCTAATATTTCAATATTACCTATCGGCATTACCATACCCTTTTTATGCGGATTATCATCAATCACAAAATCGACCAGGTCTGCAATTCCCATTATAGAAATAAATGCAACCGAAAGATGGCCAGCACCAAAGATAGCGATAGAACCATTGCTTTTTTTAAAATTTCTTAATTTTAACTGAATAACTTTTTTACGCTCATTTACTTTTTGAGCAAATTTATAAGCCCGATTATTTTCCGTAGCTAACGCATTATAATTAAGCAGAATACTTGATTTGCCTTTTTTCCTTTTCTTCGTGATAACAACAAGTGAATTCTCCAGTGGATAAGGAACAGATTCATAATGAATGATGTTAAACCCGGAATTTTTGAGCATTTGTTTAAACGTAAAGCTGGTGAAATAATGAATATGCTCTTCCCATAATGTGGTACAATCACCTTTGTCCAAGGCGCTTTCACAATCCGGCAGTTCCCATACAATATATCCTTCATCATGAATCATGGAACTAATTGCAGAAACAAATTCCTGCAAATCATAAGCATGCTCTACTACATGCCGCACGATTATGACATCGGCATATCCCAATCGTTGATGGATTTGTTTAGCTTTGGTAATATTAAACATAGACTGAAATGTTTCAACGCTTGCGCAGGAATTCGTAACTCCAAGGTCTTTTTGAGGATCAATCCTCCACTGATTTAAATAGTTTTTGGCCTTTAATCGATCAAGTGTTGAGTCATCTTTAAAACTGTAACCTGCAAAAACCGATCCTTTACTGATATTTGGCAAATTGATAATTTTTTCGACCATATCATCAAGATGATCTTCCGGCTCGAAACAAGTCAGCCAATCATAACGAGGTTTTATTTCTTCAACAGGAAATGGACTTTCCAACTGGACCCTCCCTGTATTTTTATCCAACATTAATTTCATTGGATAATGAGGGACACTATTATTTGAGTTTTTTGATAAAAACCTGTTTGAAATAGGCTGTAGATTCAAATCAATCAACAGTTTTGTATTATCGATTATTTTCATTTGATTAATTAATCATTTAAGGAATGATACATTTTCTTTAAACCGTGATTAAGTCGAGTAAATTCAAAATCTGTTATTACATTTTTAAATAATTCATTTGAGTAATGATGATCAACTTTTTCTTTGGAACGTTGACGTGAGGTCATTTTGATATCTGATTTTGATAATTTTATTAGTATATCATAAATGTTTTTAAAGGTATAACTTTCACCACTAACAAGGTTTAAAATGCCATTGAAATTATTATTTAATAATCTATGAATTGCTTTAGCAACATCAGCAATAAAAACAAATTCTCTAAACTCACTTCCGTCACCCCACAAAATAATTTCCTCATGATTTACAGTTTTATAAGTAAATCCTGTAGGTCCATAGCCCTGAGAAAAATCATCTTTTCCATAAATTAACGGTGGCCGTAAGATAACGAGTTGGGTTTGTATATCACTACAAACTTTATCAAGCAAGCATTCTGCATTATATTTTGCTATACCATAATATGTTTTAAGTTGAACTAGAGTTTTTTCTGTAATCTTTTCGGCATAAGCAACATCTTCGCCATATACTGAAGCGGAACTAAAAAAGATTATTTTTTGGGGGGGGCATAAAGAAATGGCCTTGCAAAAATTATTTATAATAACTGAATTATTTTCAAATGTATCCAGATTATCTCCCAGTTGTTTTTTTACACCAGCGCACATGATCACGATACAATTAGGTGACAAATACTTTGAAAGGGAATTATAACTTTTTTCTTTTGTCAGATCAATTTCATTTGTGGAAATTCCCTGCAAGTTATATTCTATGGTTTTATCCAAATAATCAAAAATGTTTTTCCCAATAAAACCAGTATTGCCTATGATAACAACTTTCATATTTTTATTAAATATTGACTTGCCATTCTAATTACAATTTCTATCTCATCAGGTTTATTATTTAATGCCATTATCTCATCAGATGAAAACCAGTTCATAGCCTGCCCTTCACCAAGACAGAGTTTATTTTTATCCAAATCGTAGTGCATTAGATAGTGAGTGATATTGCAATTTACAGTTTTGTTTCTGTATTCAGTCAAATATTTAAATTTTTTAGGGTACCAACTCAATTCCTCTATTAATTCCCGCTTTAATGCTTCTTCATGTTTCTCTCCATGATCAACTCCACCACCAAAGAAAGCCCATGTATTGGGATAGGAAATATCAGGGTTGTTGTCTCGCAATTGTAAAAGGAATTTCTTTTCCTTGATAATCACAGCCTTCACTACCTCTTGGACTTTATTATTGTCTAATGCCAATTTTTTTATTCTTTCATTCTCACAATTATTCGCCCTGCATCTCCACTACGAAAAAGATCCAATGCATTATTGATTTCATCCAAAGAAAACTCATGAGTTACAAGATTATCAAGAGTCATTTTACCTGACTCCATGAGGCGAATGTAGCGGGGAATTTCCAAATCCGGAACAGCATCACCGCCATGAGAGCCTGTGAGAACCTTATTAAAATGCAGGGGTAAAGAATATATGTTCACATTATCACCTTTTTTAGGCACGCCCACCAAAATTGTTTTTCCGTCTGGGTGGGTTAATTCATACGCTTGCTCAATCACCCGTGAATGCCCTGTGGTTTCTATGACCACATCAGCTCCTTGCGACCCTACAATTTCACGGATAGAATCGTTGATATTTTCTTTACCACCAATTACAGAATGCGTTAATCCAAACTGTTCACCCATTTCCAACTTATGTTCCAGCAAATCTACACCCACTATTGGGTGAGCCGAGACCATATTTGCTGCCTGGGCGATATTTAAACCCACACCACCAATGCCAAAGATAACCACCGACTGACCCACTTTTATTTTTGCATCATTGTTTACCACACCAAATGCAGTAGTAACAGCACAGCCAAACAAAGGTGCTATTTTCATATCAAAATTATTGGGTATTACCGTTAATCTGTTCTCGGATATAATTGCTTTATCATTAAAGGTGGTCACCCAGCCGGCGTTAACTACTTTCCCCTCCCAGTTGTACTTTGGGGTAGGCGATTGTATTCCTTTACTTGGACGCCAATGCAAAACCACATGATCATCTACTTTAACGGTAGTTACCCCCGGCCCAACTTCCCGAACTACACCTGACCCTTCGTGCCCCAACAGGTGCGGTAAAAACTTATCAGGTCCCTTTGCTGCGTCAATCTCATTAATTTGTGCACCACATATACCGCTGTAGTGAATATCAACAAGAACCTGACCAAACTCAAGATGGTTTGGTAGCTCAATATCCGCTATAATTAAAGGTTTTTTACTTTCTGCTAATAAAGCTGCTTTCATTAATCCCATCCTTATTTAATCATTCGAAATAGATAAATTCATA
>Ga0302127_10002346_pt1 | contig 11449 bp, 11 predicted proteins | sample CB4_SCM_MG_FD_204452 | JGI IMG/M metagenome (GOLD analysis project Ga0302127, IMG submission 204452) | Marine microbial communities from Western Arctic Ocean, Canada - CB4_SCM | ecosystem: Environmental > Aquatic > Marine > Oceanic | place: Canada: Western Arctic Ocean | collected 2017-09-24
CCGGAGCAAAATAACACCTTTAATGACCACTACATGGAAGTTGATTACGATCTATCCGAGGTTATGTTCATCTGTACATCGAATTCGATGAATATTCCGACCGCATTGCTGGATAGGATGGAAATTATCCGTATCCCAGGTTATACGGAAGATGAGAAGCGTAATATAGCCACAAGATACCTAGTGCCAAAACAAATCGAGAATAATGGTGTTAAAGAGGAAGAATTGGTTATTTCCGAAGAGGCCATCCTGGATCTGATTCGTTTTTACACCCGCGAGGCCGGTGTCAGGGGGCTGGAGCGGGAAATCGCGAAATTATGTCGAAAAGTGGTCAAAGATAACGCACTTGCCACCGCTGATGAGCAGCAAAACGTCAATTTGGTAGGTGACGACCTTGAAAAGTACTCAGGTGTACGAAAATACTCCTTCGGTCGCGCCGAAGAAGAGGACCAGATTGGCCAGGTAACGGGTCTGGCTGTCACCAGCGTTGGCGGCGAACTACTGAGTATCGAAGTGGTAGCAGTGCCAGGTAAAGGTCTCACCACCAAGACCGGATCATTGGGCGATGTCATGCAGGAATCCATCCAGGCTGCGCTGACGGTAGTACGAAGTCGCGCTGCGGTATTGGGGATCGCTCCTGACTATCATGAAAAGAATGATCTTCATATTCACATGCCTGAAGGTGCGACTCCAAAAGATGGACCCAGTGCGGGAATCGCATTGTGTACTGCAATCGTGTCAGTGCTAACCGGTATTCCGGCCAGATCAGATGTGGCGATGACGGGAGAAATCACACTCCGGGGTGAAGTGTTACCCATTGGTGGCTTAAAAGAAAAACTGCTGGCAGCTCATAGAGGCGGTATTAAGGAAGTCCTCATACCCGAGGAAAATAAACGTGATCTAAAAGAGGTTCCCGATAATATTAAGAGTGATTTGGACATTAAACCCGTGAAGTGGATTGACGAAGTCTTGGAAATTGCTTTACAGAGAATGCCCGAGCCACTTGACGAAGAAGTGAAAAAAGACGGAGAAAACGGCCAAGAAAGCGATGAAGAGCACAGAATTAGTGCTCATTAGCGAGTTTTCCTTGACAGTCATTTTGGGCAGTTGGTATAAGGCTTCATGGCGATGGTGTAATTAGCAAACGGATTTTGCTAGCAATTATTTTAACTACATAAAAAGGGGTTCAGAGTGAACAAACAAGAGTTGATTGAGAACATTGCGGCTTCTGCCGACATTACCAAGGCTGCTGCAGGACGAGCATTAGATTCAGTAATTGATTCTATTACTGGTTCGCTTAAACAGGGCGATTCTGTCGTGCTAGTTGGTTTCGGAACTTTTTCAGTTCGGGATCGTGCAGCGCGAACTGGGCGTAACCCACAAACCGGTGCAGAGATTCAAATTGCCGCGGCTAAGGTACCTGCGTTTAAAGCAGGTAAAGCATTGAAGGATGCGGTAAACCACTAGATTGATTGTTGCCTTCATTACGAAGGCTTACAACGGATAAAAAATGGCGCATCCTTTGGGTGCGCCATTTTTGGTAACAGAGTTTTGTACGACTATTGGTATAAGGGAAGCGGATGTTTATCCAACGATTGCGAGAAGGTTCAGACGGGATTATGGCCAAGATATTGGTCGGTCTTATTGTGGTTGTATTTGCGTTATTTGGTCTTGGTTCAATCACAACTTTTCTTGCGCCCGTGCCCAAAGTAGCCGTGGTTAATGGTGATGAAGTGACCCAGCAGGAGATGGAAATCTCGGTTGAACGTAATCGACGTATCTTGCTCTCGCAAGACGTTAATCCGCTTGATGTCAATGAAGATAAGCTTCGCGAGGACGTCTTACAATCTCTAATCTCTAGGAAGTTACTTACTCAAGCCACTGATAAACTTGATCTTTATTATAGTGATGAGCAACTAGACGAAGAGATTGTTTCCAACTCAGTATTTCAGGTTGCAGGCGAATTCAGTAAAGAACAGTTTCAGTTAGTGATCGGCAGTGCAGGCTTCTCACCCTTGACGTATCGCACAGAGATGCAGCGAGACATGCTATTGGGGCAACTGGGGGGTGCCATTGGTGCAACAGCATTTGTTACGGATACGGTTGTTACACGAGCCAGTAGCTTGTCAGAGCAATCCCGTGATGTTGCGTTCCTTCGAGTCGATGTTGACGCCCTTATTCCGAATATCGGACTGACTGATGAAGATCTTCAGAATGCGTATCATGGTGCGTTATCTGACTATGCTACCGAAGAAACGGTAGACATTAGCTATGTTGAACTTAAGCTAACTGACCTAGCAGACGAAGTAACCTTCTCGCAAGACGAACTCGCGGTCTTTTTCGAAGACACCAAAGAGCAGTACGCAACAGAAGAACGACGCCGCTTTGCCCATATTTTAATTGAAGCCACAGAAGATGATGCTGCTCTGACCGAAGTCACCGACATACACGGTCAAATATTAGCGGGTGGAGACTTTAGTCAATTGGCCCGCGACAGTTCAGATGACCCAGGAACAGCGGCCAATGACGGTGACCTAGGGTTCTCTGCTCGTGGTGGTTTTGTCGAAGAATTCGATGCAGCTGGTTTTCAGCTAAGTCTGAACCAGATTTCCGAGCCTGTTAAAACAGAATTTGGCTATCACATCATTAAGCTTCTAGAGGTAGAGCCTGGGATTAATCCAACTTTAGACGATGTCCGAACTAAAGTTGAACCTGCATTTCGACAAAGTCTTGCCGGTGACCTATTGGTGACCCAGTCTGCAAGACTCGGTGAGTTGGCGTTTGAATCGACGGATCTCAAGGTCCCTGCAACCGAACTCAACCTAAAAATAAAGTCCACAGGTATGGTTGGTAGATCGGCTACGGAAGGCATAGCCGGAAACGCAGCCGTGATGAATGCTGCTTTTGCCACCGACTTGCTACTCGATGAGAATAACAGTGACGTCATTGAAATCGATCCAAACTATCATGTGGTTGTACGCACAAAGTCCCATCAGGCCAGTGAAATCAGGCCCTTTGAAGAAGTTATTGATGAAGTGCGAGAGAAACTAGCCCGTGTGCGGGCAACAGAGCTGGCGGGTCAGCAGGCTGCCGAAATGGTCGCCATGTTGGAGACTGGTTCTGTGACTCGGTACGTGGCAGATCAGTATGGCTTACAGTGGGAAGTCATTGCGGATGTGAAGCGCTCATCGCCTAACCTGGAGGTGCCAATACGTGCAGAGGCTTTCTCCTTAGCAAAACCCGATGAGAATGCTAAGTCGATTGGATCGACAACACTGGCAGATGGCGATGCGGTGGTCATTTCCGTCACCAATGTGGAAAACAAGCCGGAAGATGCTATTAGCGCTGCCGACATAGCGTTGTTAAGTCGTGGATTAGCGTCACAGCGCGGTTTTGTTGATTATGAAGAGTTTCGCAAGTCCTTGGTTAACGTTGCTGAGATAAAACGCTTCCAATAATTATTCCATTGATGTGACGTCAACGAATAAGGTCAGGCTGTCTCCTGGTTGCAGGTATCGGGCGGCAGCAGCCTTTTTGTTCCAGGACTTAATACTGCCGATTGTTAGATTAAATTTATCGGCGATTTTGGCAAAGGACTCACCTTGCCGCACGCGATAACTGAGCTTTCGTACTATGTCTGAAGATGGGTCGGAAGACGCATTGAAGACCAGAAGGGTCGAGCCAGGGTAAAGCGTCGATGTTGTACCAATGCCGTTCCATTTTGCTAGATTCCGCATAGAGACACGGTAGCGTCTCGAGAGTTTCCAGAGACTATCACCAGGCTGTACAACATGACCGACAGGCTTTGTACCGTATTGTTGCGCCCAGTAACGCTGATCCTGTCTTAGGCGTGCTTCTGCGGTCATAGGATACTCTTCATGCATTGAGGCCACAGGGATCAACAGTGAATCACCTGTGCGTATTAGGCTTCCTGAGATGCCATTTACGGACCGTAGCGTTGTTACAGTCGTGTCATATTCCTGCGCGATTGACCCCAGGCTCTCGCCATTGTTTATCTTGTGGCGAGTCCATGTCATTCGGTCTTTCCCTGCAAGATCGGTCAGGTTTTCAGCGAATTGCTCGGCGTTTGAGACGGGAACGAGCAAGCGGTGAGGGCCTTGGGGATGTGTGGACCATTGATTAAATCCCGGGTTGAGCTGATAAAGTTCGCGACTATCCAGATCGGCCAGCGCGGCTGCTTTACTTAGATCAATCTGCGAACCGATGTCGACCGTTTGCCAGTAGGCATTGTTGGCTATCGGTTCCAGTTCGATGCCGTAGGCTGATGGATTGTCTATAACAGCGCAGAGCGCAAGCAGCCTGGGCACGTATGATGTGGTCTCTCGGTTTAAATCCAGGGACCAAAAATCAAGGGCTTTACTTTTTCGAGCATTTTTTCGCATCGCCGACCGGACATTCCCTTCACCTGAGTTGTAAGAGGCTAATGCCAACAACCAGTCTTCATCCATTCGCTCGTGCAGATGATTTAGGTACCGCGCCGCGGCGTCGGTTGAATCTATAACGTCGCGACGACCATCGTACCACCAGTCAATCTTCAATCCCTGAAATCGTGCCGTGGCAGGAATGAACTGCCACAAACCAGCCGCTCTACTGTGGGAGTAGGCGAATGGGTCATAAGCACTCTCTACGACCGGCAATAGTGCAAATTCCAAGGGTAGGTTATTTTTTTCCAACTGTTCGACGATGTGGAAAAGGTATTTTCTAGCGCGGTCAGCGACGCGTTTGATGTAATCCGGGTGTTTTGCGAACCACTCGATTTCCTGTTTAACGCGGCTGCGATCGATTTCGTGATCCAGTGTAAATCCGGTGCGTACTCGATGCCAAAGATCGGTATCAGCGAGCTGTTCTAGTGGCTCGACCGGTATTGTTGTCGCGACAGCGGATGGCGCATGTTCAATAACGGGTTTGGTTAAATTTGTGCGAGATTTTTGCGTAATCGGTACATCAGCGATGGGTGAGGTTTGTTGACAGGCGACAACTACCAACAGGATGCTCAGCTGCAAGCAACGATTTATATTGTTCATTGATTTGATACAACTTCTGACTACATCCAGGGGCAGAGTATACCTGTCCTCGGTAAAAATGTGGCCAAACAATCCCAAAACCAATGATTTACCGTGCTGTGCAGAATATAATAAAAAAATTTATGTTTAGGACCCTCTATTGTCCGCGACACTCTCTGAGGCCTCACTGGATTCGCTGGTTGAAATCAGGAATTGGTTTGGCTCCGTGCTAGGCACAAGAGTACTTGAGACCGAGCAGGTGATCCTGGATCAATTGCTGACAGGGTTTTTTGGCTACCATCTTATGCAGGCCAGTATTCTTAATTCATCCTTGTATGATTCAAGTCCTATTCAAAATAAGTTTTCCATTGGTTTGGATACCCATGATGCAGTGCCGATGGTCGCGCGTGCGACAGAATTACCGTTTGAGAACGATAGCATCGATGTGATATTGATCCATCATTTGTTGGATTTTCTTGATTCTCCCTTAGACACGTTACGGGAAATCACAAGAGTGTCATTGCCGATGGGATATTTGGTGATCGTCGGTTTTAATCCGATAAGTTCCTGGGGCCTATGGAAATTAACGGCGGCAATGACCGGTAAAGCACCCTGGACTGGTAAATTTATTCGGCCAGGTCGTCTGATGGATTGGCTTAATGTGCTCAATTTTAAAATTGACAGGGCACAATACTGTATTTACGGGCCGCCTTTTGTCAGAAAAAATTCTCGAAACCCAGGTCATTCCAAAGATCTGAGCCGTACATTGAATTTACCCTTTGGCGCAGCGTACATTATCGTTGCGCGAAAGCAGATTGGTACCATCACACCCATTCGGCCTGTTTGGCACACGACAGGTAGTTTCGGCCGATTAAGTGTTGTGCGTGATTGAGTTGCTATTATAGATATGAAGAACTTGATCTGATGATGCAAGATCACGATATCACCTGGCATTGGGTAAAGGGGCGCAGCGGACATCCGGAAAATGAACTGGTGGACGAGTTAGTTAATCGCGGTATAGACGAACTGGAGCCGTCATGAGGCAAGTAGTAGTAGATACAGAAACGACCGGTCTTGAGGTTCAAGCTGGTCATCGGATTATTGAGATTGGCTGTGTTGAGATAATAGGCCGACGAATTACCAGACGCCATTTCCATCAGTACATTAATCCGCTGCGTGATATTGATGACGGGGCGTTAGAGGTGCATGGCATTACGCCAGCATTCTTAAAAGACAAACCTGTGTTTGCGGATGTATGGTCTGGTTTTCTTGAATTTGTTGATGGTGCAGAGCTCATCATGCACAACGCGTCTTTTGATGTGGCGTTTATTAACCAGGAAATGAAACTGCTGTCGGCCGGCCTCGGTGTACTCACAGACTACTGTACGGTTGTCGATAGTTTGGAGCTCGCACGGAATAAACATCCGGGCCAAAAGAATAACCTCAATGCGCTTTGTAAGAGATACAGCGTCGATAACTCGCAACGTGACCTGCACGGCGCGCTTCTCGATGCGGAGATTCTGGCGGATGTCTTTTTGTTGTTAACCGGTGGCCAGGTGACGTTAAGTCTGGGGGAGGAAAAATCTGTTCAGAGTCCGGGTGAGGGGATGCGTATTCGTCAGCGTAAAGAAAGACTACCATTAACCGTTATTCAACCATCAACTGACGAGCTTTCGAGGCATGAGCAAAAGTTAGTGCAGCTCGATGATATTGCCGAAGATGGTTGTGTATGGAAACGTGTCGATAATGTTCGCCTGGCCTGAGCCCAATAGAACATTTGGTTCGGCGACGGTGTTGCCAGAAACGATTGATGAAGCCTGGTATTTTCTGGTTAAAGGCTCAGAGATAGCCGTTAATCTCGATACGGAAGAACACTGGTAGCCCCTTAGAGAAATGGAGGTGGAGCATTTCTCCCCTGCTGAAATAGGTCGGCATTTTTTGGGATCGATGGGTGATATTGCGTGTTTCGCGATTGAAGTCAAAGACTCACCAGACATTTCCTTTTCCCCCTTGCGAATGATGCTGGGAAAATTCGATCACCTGATGGCAGGTTTCGCGGGTAGAGCTGTCCAGGTATGTAATTGGTCGCACAATCATCAGTTTTGCGGCAAATGTGGTGCAAAGACCAGCGTCCATAAACATGACCGCGCTATGGTGTGGGGTGATTGTGGCATCGCTTCTTATCCTCGGCTGTCACCCTCCATTATTGTTCTCGTCCATCGGGGGGATGAGGTGCTACTCGCACGAAATCATCATTTCCCGGATGGCATGTACAGTACGTTGGCAGGGTTTGTAGAGCTTGGCGAGTCCATTGAATAAACGCTGGTCCGTGAGGTGGAAGAGGAAGTGGGTGTTAACGTGAAGAACTTACAATACCTTGGTAGTGAGCCCTGGCCTTTTCCCGATTCGCTGATGTTTGGATTCCATGCGGAATATGACTCCGGTGATATTGTTCTGCAGGAGGAAGAGATTGCTGACGCCAAGTGGTTTCGCTGCGACAACCTACCCGCTATCCCTGGCAGGTCTGCAATTTCCAGATGGTTGATTGATGATTACCTGCACAAGCTAGGTATTGCTGCTAGTCCTTGACTTCATAGACGTCAGAGGGCTTTTCAGGGGCAAAAAGATAGAGCAGCAATTGACTCTCTACAATATGACCATCAGCACGATAGGTTCCTGCCATAAACGCGTCCATACCTGATATTTTACCAGTCAGTAATCCCAAACAGGTCGTAAAGCTATCGATGTAAAGTGTCAGGGTAGGGTGATCATGTCGACCTACGTGAAAATTAAAGTCATCCTCGGATACCCGCAAATAGAACGGCGCTGCTTCATCGAATATAAATTGAAAACAGGTCGGGTTCCCCTGAAATACTTCAGGACAAAAATATGGTGCGAGTTGCTCGCTCAATTCGGTGAGCGATTCTCTGAGGTCTGTCATATTGATACCGTAACATACTCCCTGGCGTGGGGCTGGCGTCAGGTATGATAGGATTGCGTTTTTTTACTTGGGTGGAAAGCATTGGAATTCTTGTTTGAGTACGGATTGTATTTGGCTAAAGCGGTAACACTCCTGGTATCGGTGCTGCTGTTTGTGATTGTTGTGATTGGCCTTAGCCAGCGAAACCAACCCACAGAGGATGGCCATATTGAGGTCAAGAGTGTTAACGAGGCGCTGGAAGGTCTTACCAGCCATCTTAAACAGCTTGTGCTTAACCCGGTGGAGAGAAAGCTGGCAGAAAAGACGGACAAGAAACGCCTGAAGGACGAGATTAAGGCACAGAAAAAACAGGCGAAGGCTAACAAAGAGGGCGATGTCGAGAGCCGCAATAGAGTATTTGTTGTTGACTTCGAAGGAGATATTCAAGCCTCTGCAGTAAGTTCGCTGCGTGAGGAAGTGACCGCAATTTTAGCGGTTGCCAGTGAAACTGATGAAGTGGTCATTCGTCTCGAGAGTCAAGGCGGGGTTGTGCACGGCTACGGGCTGGCGGCTTCTCAATTGAGTCGTATTGTCAGCAAAAATATTCCACTAACGGTAGCTGTCGATAAGGTAGCCGCAAGCGGCGGATACATGATGGCTTGTATCGCGAACCAGATCATCGCTGCACCCTTTGCCATACTTGGATCAATTGGTGTTGCGGCACAGATTCCAAATTTTTATCGATTGTTGAAAAACAATGATGTCGATGTAGAAGTTCTAACGGCCGGTGAGTACAAGCGGACCCTGACCATGTGGGGCGAGAATACTGACAAGGGTCGGGAAAAATTCGTTGAAGAGTTAGAAGACGTCCATACATTGTTCAAGAGTTTTGTGGCGGAGAATAGACCTGCGGTGAATATTGAAACGGTATCCACGGGTGAAGCTTGGTACGGCACCCGTGCCCTTGAGCAGGATCTGGTAGACAAGTTGATGACTAGCGATGAATTCATCACTGAAAAGTGTGCGCATGCAGACGTGTTTGTAGTTAAGTTTGTAGAGCACAAGAATAAGATTGATCGAGTCCTTGATCGTTTCACCGGTGTATTGAACAGCCTGGGTTTTACGAGTCTGCACCAGTTCCGCGTTTGATTCGTTACCACTAATCTCTACGTAGCTTCTCTGAGGTACCGATAGGGCTCGGGTAGCGAAATACCACGATATAAGAAGATACCAGAAAAGTAATAATGGCCGTTGCCTGGATCAGATGGGATGCGTTTTGACTAATGAGTGCTTCAGAGGTGGCAATGAATGCGATAAGTAACGAAAACTCACTGATTTGACCCAGCCTAAAACCGACTTCCCATCCCATAGGAACAGATTCGCTGACGCCGTGTAATAGATAGCGAAACACGACCGGCTTACTGATGAGAATAATACCCCCAAGAAACAGCGCGGGAATTGCAACATCCAGCAATAGATCTACGTGAAATGATGCCCCGAGAGAGAAGAAGAACAACACCAAAAAAAAGTCTCGTAACGGTTTGAGATTTTCCGCAATGTAGAAGGCGATAGGGCTGGTGGCGATGGATACACCGGCAATAAACGCACCGACTTCCAGGGATAATCCAGCGTGCTCGGAAATTTCGGCCAGAGCCAGACACCAGCCGATTGCGACCAGGAATATATATTCATGAAAGGCATCGAAACGCGCCAATAGCTTTAGCAATACATACCGCACAAAGACATAGGCGAATAGAATAATCAGTGGCAGGCTAACCAGTACCCTGATGACTTTGGCGGCACCATTGAATTCCAGAAAACCACCGGTAATGACCAACAGGACCACGATCGCGATAACATCTTGAATGAGCAATAGGCTGATGACGAGTTCGCCGGTGTGGCGGTGATGCAGTACGGTGGTTGGTAGTAACTTGATACCGATAATGGTACTGGAAAACATCATCGCAATACCTATTATCACGCACTCCTGCCAGGGGTAGCCGGCGATGTATCCAACAATATGACCAATCGCATAAAACACTGCCGAGCTGGATATGCCAACAAGCAATGCCTTCCTGAGCATGTTTGCGAGTTTCGCAGGTTGCATGTCAAGACCCAGCAGAAACAGCAGAAAGATGATGCCGATCTTGGCAATGCTGCTGATCAACGCGGGATCATCGACAAGCCCTGAACCCGATGGACCCAGTATTACGCCCACCATAATATAGGCGACGATCAGTGGTTGACGGGTATAGAGTGCCAGCGTCGCGAGTACCGCAGCGCTTGCGAAGATTAGAAAAAATGAAAAAATTAAAGGGTCCATAAACCCATTATAGACGTTGCTGGCTAGCGACGTTTGAAAAGTGGTTCAGGTTTATCGGTCGTGGTTTGGTAATTCTCACTGAATCCCTGCAGACTGGCGATAGCTTCCTCCAGATTCTGACCTGGCGCGAGATCAAAGGCATCAAACCCGCATCGGATCATTTGTTCCAGCTGATCCCTGCGTACATCGCCAATGGCACGAATCTCGCCCTCGTATCCCAATTTCCGTCGCAGGATGTCTGCGCTGGAGTATGCGCGACCATCGTTAAAAGCAGGGAAGTTAAGCCCGATCACGTTGCAGTCGATCTTTCCATCCAACAGTTCAACTTCTTCGTCACTGTCGAGCCATACACCATAGTCATTTCTACCCGCGAGCGCTTCTCTATAAGCTAGATAGACCGTCAGTGGCAGGAGTTGATTGTCCTGGGAGATGTCTATGTCATCGCCGCTCGCGACTGCAAGGTTCGATTCGATAATCTCGTCATTTTTAATAATTCTAGCCATTGGAGGGATACACTGCGTCCTTGAATTTTTGTATGCCGATGCGACGAAATGTGTCGAGGAAGGTCTCTTCCTCGGAGCGTTCATCAACGTACAGATTGACAATAGTTTCTATCACGTCAGGTACATGCTCTCGTGCAAAACTTGGCCCGAGAATCTGTGCGAGCGCCGCTGATGAATCAGCGCTACCGCCTACGGAAACCTGGTAAAACTCAGCGCCTTTCTTATCAACGCCTAGAATGCCGATATTGCCAACGTGATGATGACCGCAGGCATTCATGCACCCAGAAATGTTGACGTGAAATTCACCCAGATCATGCAAATAATCAAGATCATCGAAACGACGCTGAATGGCTTCCGCTACGGGAATTGACTTGGCGTTCGCCAGTGAACAGAAGTCGCCGCCTGGGCAGCAAATCACGTCCGTCAGCAGCCCGAGGTTAGGTGACGCGAGTTGTGCGTTGACCAGGGCTTGCCAGAGTGGAAATAGATCCTTCTGGCGAACGTCAGCAAGGGTGATGTTTTGTTCGTGGGTAACCCTAAGTTCCGAAAAACTGTATTTTTCGGCAAATTCCGCGATATGTTCCAGCTGTGCATCGGTGACATCACCGGGAGCAACGCCGGTCGACTTAATGGCGAAGTTCACGATCGCGTAACCGGGTACTTTATGAGGCTGAACGTT
>Ga0302127_10002347_pt1 | contig 11447 bp, 11 predicted proteins | sample CB4_SCM_MG_FD_204452 | JGI IMG/M metagenome (GOLD analysis project Ga0302127, IMG submission 204452) | Marine microbial communities from Western Arctic Ocean, Canada - CB4_SCM | ecosystem: Environmental > Aquatic > Marine > Oceanic | place: Canada: Western Arctic Ocean | collected 2017-09-24
TGCCAGTTCAATTCAGCATTTCGAACAACAAAATTTCGATATCACAATTCAACCACCCGTTGCACTTGAATAGCAATACATCTAGTACTCCGATTTCCTAGCAAAATTCAATCACTATCGATCAACTATTCATGGGCGGTGACTGATACATTTTTTCCGCACGAAACTTAGTCACCCCGAAAACATTCACGAGCACAAAAACGATGAAAATCCTGATCGGCGGATGTCAGCAAGAGATATCCACATTCAACCCAGTCCCATGCGAATACGAATTCTTCGATTACCTGCGTGGGGACGAGATCAGGGCAACCCACGATGGCAACGATTCACAAATCGGTGGTGCACTAGCCGAACTGAAGTCAGCGTTCGGAGACGACCTCGAAGTCGTCTACACCTACGACGCCGAAGGAACAGCAGCCGGACCACTCCGCCACAGCGCTTTCCTCAAAATCGCAGAAGAATTCCTCGACGCACTGAAGCCCCACGCCGGCAAAATCGATGGCGTCTACTTCTCGATGCACGGAGCAATGGGAACCACCGAACTGCTAGACCCCGAAGGATATCTCCTAGAAGAAGCTCGGAAAATTCTGGGAGACGATGTACCAATCGTCATCACGATGGACCTCCACGGCATCCTCACCGCCAAGATGCTCGAAAATATCAATGGGCTCGCATCGTTCCACACCTACCCGCACGTCGATTTCCACGACACCGGAATGCGCGCCGCCCGAATGCTCGCCCGAATTTTGAAATACGGCGTAAAGCCTGTCGCAGCACGTGTTCGAGTCCCTGCCATCGTTCGGGGTAACGAACTGATCACAGCAAACGGCGCTTTCGGAGCACAGATACGCTACGCCAAAAAGCTGCATGAAAATCCAGAAGTCCTCTCAGCAGGATTCTTCATCTGCAACCCGTTCACCGATGTTCCAGAACTAAGTAGTCAGGCATACGTCTTCACCGACGGCAACCAAGCTCTCGCCGAAGAACATGCACTGCAAATGGCAAACGATTTCTGGCCAAATCGAGCCATCATGCAAGGACAATTCATCTCCCTTGAGGAATCGGTAGCGAAGGGCGCATCGATGGCAGGGCCTATCGCCTTCACCGACGCCGCCGACGCTCCAAGCTCTGGCTCGTCGGGCGATTCGAATGCCATCATCGCTGAGATGATTCGCACCAACTACCCGCACAAGATTCTCGCTCCCCTAGCCGACCCTGCTTCGGCGGCAAAAGCGCACGAACTTGGCGTAGGTGCAAAATTCACGCTCGGAGTCGGTGGTGCGCATGATCCACAGTTCACCCCTCTCGAACTCGAATGGACTGTCGAATCACTCACCGATGGCACGTACAAGTGTGAAACATGGAAATACGAACCGACTATCGGTCCATCAGCAGTCCTCAAATCAGGGAATCTCACACTAGTCGTAACTACTGAAACAGTAATGCTCGTCGACCGTGGACTCTTCTTCAAAGTCGGTCTCGATCCAAAAGACTTCCATTCAACTATCGTCAAATCGCCCCACTGCGAGCCAGCCTTCTTCGACGACTGGGTCGAAGCCAACTTTAACGTCGACGCTCCCGGTGCAACCAGTGCCAACCTGAAAACACTCGGTCACACCGTCTGCGCTCGCCCCATCTACCCGCTCGAACCCGATACCGAGTTCACTCCCAAAACAGAAGTGTTCTCCCGAAACTAATCAAAAGCTGATCTGATAACGTCCGCCATATGAGCAACACGAACAACATCGAGCCCAAAAAAAACCTCAAAAAGGCGACCAGAAACGTTCTCCGTGAACGCCTGAACGAAGGCAAACCAACCATCGGCACGCACCTGATGGCGGTGTGGCCTGCGATGGTCGAAATAATCGGCTACACCGGTGTGATGGACTACATAGAATTCTCCGGTGAAGACGCTCCGTACGATCTCGCCTCTCTGGAAAACTTCGGCAGAGCCGTCGATTTGTTCGACCACATGACCTCGATGATGAAAATCGAGCAAGTTCCAAAAGAATGGCTGGCAGGTCGTGCGAACGGCTCAGGCATACAGAACCTGCTCTTCGCCGACACGAGAACCACCGACGACGCACGTGGTGCCGTAGCCGCAGCACGCCCCGAAACTCCCGGTTCAGGCGGCAAAGCTGGTGCAGGTTGGAAACGGGATGTTGGCTATGGAATTGGTGCCACGCTTGAACAAGGCGTGAAGCAGCGCCAAGAAGGCGTCGTGGCTCTCATGATAGAGAAAGCCGAAGCAATCGAAAATCTGGAAGAAATTCTGGCTGTCGACGGGGTCGATATGATCCAGTTTGGGCCATCGGACTACTCAGTAACCAAAGGTTTATACGCTGACCCTGAACAGCCTGAAATTCAGAAAGTTCAAAAACACGTCAACGAAACTGCCATCAAAATGGGCGTGCGAGCTCGAGTGGAAATCTTTCACTTCGAAGAGGCAAAGCCGTACATGGATGCTGGCGTAATCGATTTTTGTATCGGCTGGGACACACGCATCGTTTTCGATTACTGCAAAGAGCAGGGCGAACAACTAGCAAAACTGCTCGGAATGTAATTATGGTGCACAGAACTTAACGTCCGAATTACGGAACAAGAACCAATTGCACATGCTCATCAGGCTTCATCAACCGCTCCATTGAAGACTGCATATCGTCCCATCCGATAAAGCTTTCGTCGGTGACCATCGACTTCTCTGAAATCTGCCCGCGCTGCATCAAATTCAACACTGTCTGCCAATCGACAGGTTGCGACCCGTAAGCCGCCTTCATCTCGACCTCACGACCTATCCAATCGACAGTACGTAGATCGACATCTTCCCAGGCCATCGAAACCACTAGTAGTTGACCGCCTCGTTGCAGCATTTCCATTCCTTGCTGGAAAGTAGGCTTTGCAGCTGCAGCATCGAAAGCAACAGGCAATCCCGGCCCTCCCGAAATCTCAAGCGCCCTCTCAACAACATCATCATCCATCGGATTCAAAACTAAATCTGCTCCCAAAGTCCGGGCCGAATCCGCACGAGCCACTGAAGGCTCTGAAACATAAACTGCCGCCGCACCCGCAGCCTTCAGCACCTGCATCACCAGTAAACCGATAGGCCCTGCCCCCATCACAAGGGTCGTGTCACCAATTTTGAATTTCGAAGTACGAACGGCATGAACAGCAATCGAAGCCGGTTCAGCAAGAACTGCCAGCTCATCGCTCACACCCTCAGGAATCAACAACGGCCGCCACTCGTCCATCGCTACGTACTCAGCGAATCCACCGATACGCGTAGCCTCAAGCCCCACTGTGCGTGCGCTGTACCGTGCTCCCGATGACAATGTCGACGTGCTGCCAGCCGGTGGAGTGCCACCGCCGCTGACTACCCGATCACTCTCTTTAAGTAGAGTGACATCTCGACCCGTCTGCACAATTTCACCGATGTACTCGTGCCCCAATACCGAACCATCGTTCGCCATCCCATACTGGAAGCGATGAACATCTGAACCACACAGCGCTGAATACTTGATCTTCACCAACACCTGATTCGGCCCTGGCTCAGGTGTCGGAATATCCTCAATAACTATCTTTTGAGTCCCACGTATTACCGCTGCCTTCATCGTCGAATCCTTACTTGAACATGCTTGATTCAAAATTTTGATCAGTACTGAACACGCCAAAGACATGCATTGCCCTAAGCTCTGACCGAAAGTCCGTAGTGAAAATAACACGTAACTGTGTCACAATCCCGGCGGGCGGATTATCCACTGGTAACGCCTCTGGGTCAAAGCGAACGAACTCGTTTTGCCTCCCAATGTTCATATTTGATCAATAAAAAATCTGATCCGGCTGCCCGGACATGAGGTGTGAAATAACTCGACTCGCAAATAAAGTCGCAATTGTTACCGGCGCAGGAACTCGCTCAGCGAACATCGCCGGCGTCGGGGTAGCAACTGCCAAACTGTTCGCATCGTACGGTGCCAAGGTGCTAATCGTCGACATGGACGAATCTTCAGCCAAAGCATCGGTAAATGCGATCAATGAAGCTGGTGGCGAAGCCTCTTACTTCCTCGCAGACGTAGCTCAGGAATCAGGCTGCAAAGCACTAGTTGAAGCAGCAATCGAACGCTACGGCAAGCTCGACATTCTCATGAACAGCGTCGGCATTGGCGGCCCCGGCGCAGCACCTGACGTAACTGAAGAAACCTGGAATCGAGTCATGGATGTCGACCTGAAAAGCATGGTCTTCATATCTAAGTACGCCATACCTGAAATGATCAAAAACGGCGGCGGCTCGATCATCAACATCGCATCCGTCGACGGCATCCGCGCCGCAATGACAAAGAACGTTCCATACGCCGCAGCCAAAGGAGGAATGATTGCCGCTACAAAAGCGATGGCGGTTCATCACGGACGCGACAACGTTCGAGTCAACTGCATTGCTCCCGGCATGATCTTCACCTCTATGGTCGAAGCCTACAATGGGCCCATGCGAGAACTTCGACGAACTATCGCACCGCTCGGAACCGAAGGTCGGGCTGAAGACATTGCGATGGCGGCGACATTCCTCGCCAGCGAAGAATCTCGATGGATCACCGGCGTGCTGCTACCTGTCGACGCCGGACTCATGGCGGCAGGTCCTCAAAGCATCATCGGCAACATTCTCGACGATTTCGACTACGTCTAGGCAAGCGTCTTCATGCAAGTCACCGAATATCCATCCGCAAAAGAATTCCTAGATGTAACGCGGGAATTACTAATGGAGAACGAAGCAGCGAACGGGTTGCTACTTAGTTACGCCGAACGGCAGATCCAAGGCATCCAATTGGCGATGTCGACCAAGTTCTACTTAGTCGAAGAACAAGGCCAACCGTTGCTGCCTGCGATGTTCACGCCCGGCGTCGTTCCATTGCTCTCAGACGGCCCTGAAAAAGCCGCGCAGCTCCTTGCACGGTTCTTCTACCCAAAACATCCCCAACCTGCGGGGGTGAGCGGTCCAAAAGACACCGTACTTGCCTTTGTCGAAGAGTGGGAACATCTCACACACTGCGATCTCGAAATTCAATCCAACTTGAGAATTTACATCTGCAAATCAGTCGAGCAAGTAAAGTTTCCGGCCGGCAGCCATCGCAACGCCACTCATAACGATTTCGATCTAGTCAAAGGTTGGCGTGAGGTGTTTAAAGAAGAAGTTGGTGGAATTGTCTTGGTCAACGACAAAGTAATTCGGTCTCAAATCGATGAAGGCAAAATACATCTTTGGGTCACCGACCAACCGGTAAGCCATGCTTTGTTCGGGGGAGAAACCGGAAACGGTGGAATGATCAGTGCTGTCTACACTCCGCCCGAACATCGCAACAATGGCTACGCTTCGGCCGTCACTTCAGCAGCTACGCAAGCAATTCTCGACAGCGGTAAGAAGTACGTCATTCTCTATACCGATCTCGACAATCCAACCTCGAACTCTATTTACCAACAAATTGGCTACACCCCCATCATGGATTCAACTCTATGGAGGTTCAAACCAGCCATCTAGCTCGTAACAAACAAGTTCGAATCTCAGCCCAGCACTCTCAGCACTAATACGTAAAGGCAAAAAAAATGTCATACACATTCCAGCCCGGCGAAATGTACCGAATGCCAACACACTTCGGCCCAGCGACCGGACCTCGTCGGGGTCACGAAGGTCGACGGTTTGACGGAATCAACAGCCCAAAATCCGTATCGATGAGCGTGTCATTTCTCTCCAACGCAGCACAACTGGAAAACTTGCTCCCACCCGGATTCGCACTACATGGCGATCCTATCGTTACGGTCAGCGAAACCAATATGACTGAAATCGAATGGCTCGCAGGTCGGGGCTACTCAGTGCTTGGCGTAACCATTCCGGCAAAGTTCACTGGTGAAAAGGACACCGCCGTCGGCCCTTTCCTCACTGTTCTTTGGGAGAACCTCGCCGATCCCATCATCACAGGCCGTGAAGAACTCGGGTTCTCAAAGATTTACGCCGAACTTCCCGACATCCGAGTCGTTGGTGACGCAGCAGGTACACAAGCGTCGTGGTTAGGATTCAACTTCCTCGATATGGAAGTTAGCAACCTGAAGCCTCGCACCGAATCAAAGCCGGCGGGCAAAGTCGATGGTCAGCTTCACTACAAATACATGCCTCGAACTGGCGAATGGGGAACCGCCGACTCGCAGTACGCAGTAATCACTCCAGCTGAAGGTTCAAATGCAGTAGTCCACGAGGATCTTGTAGGTGATGGAGCCATCAACTGGAACCAAGCACGATGGGAAGACCTCCCAACGTTCTACCAAGTGGTCAACGCCTTCGCCGATCTCGAAGTAAAAGAAGTCCTAGGTGGAACCCTGTCCCGCTCAACCGGTGGCAAAGACCTAAGCGACCAACACATCCTGTACTAGGCATGCGCTATCCCCTCTCCCATCGGGAGAGGGGTGGGGTGAGGGAGATATCGATTCCAGACGTTATCCGAACTCCACCGTGTTCCAAAAGCTACCCGAAGCCTCATCGCCCAGAGTCAGCAATCAATTTTCAATATCTCAGAAAACGTGACCTCGTCACCCCATGTGTGACCCGCCAGCTACGTTGATCGCCAGCCCAGTCAAATAATCTGCCTGTGACGACGCCAAAAACGCAGCCACGTCAGCAACGTCCTTAGCCTGAGCAATCCGGCCCAACGGATTCGCCTCGTTCGTCCGCGCCACCATCTCGTCGCGCCACTCTTCGGTCGTGGTCTCATCGTCAGGCTTCAGTGCCGACGCCATCCCGAACACACGCTCAGTCTCAACCAAGCTCGGGCAAATAGCGTTCACATTCACCTTGTACTCAGCCATCTCACGAGAAAGCGACTGAGTGAATCCAATCACCCCGAATTTTGACGAGCAGTACGCAGCGAACTTGGCGTTGCCGACCTTGCCGGAAACCGACGACATGTTGATGATCTTTCCGCCGCCACCACGGTGAATCATGTGACGTGAAATAGCCTGCGACATTAAGAAGGTGCCCTTCAGGTTTACACCCAACACTTGATCCCAAACTTCTTCAGGAAGATCGACAACGTTAACCCGGTCCGGACCTGCCGGCGCGCCAGCGTTATTCACCAGAATGTCGACCTGGCCAAACTCAGAAATCGCGCCTTCAACTATCGAAGCCACATCATCGGAATCAGCAACACTGCCAGTTAGCCCGATCGCCCGACCGCCAGCAGCGTTAATCTCGTCGACCACTGCAGAAAGCCCACCCCAATCGGGCGTGCCGTTATTGTTCAAATCGCAAACCGCAACCGCCGCACCCTCAGCCGCCAATCGAGTCGCAATCCCTCGGCCGATCCCAGCCTTCCCACCAGCACCAGTAACGATCGCAATCTTGCCATCAAGTCCGTACATTCCGATTCCTCAATTTCCTAACGACGCCGTAAATCTACCGTCGAGATTATAGGAGCACCAACAGAAATTGTGCTGCACAACACAAGACCCATCTCGTTATTCGGGTACGAGATGGGTCTTGCGCCTGAGACACCGGAGGGAACAAACCGCTGGCGCCCAAGCGACATAAAGCGGTACGAACTTCCCGTCGTACACAGGTAATAAATTACCCGGGGTAACACTCGTAGCTGTCACTCATCCAAACCCCATCAACCTTCTTGAACGTTCGACTGACTCCAGTCGCCAACCATTTGTCATAGTCGTAAAGATCGAAAGTAGCTCGGGCGTTATCAGCTGAGTAAATACGAAATTCGACTGCCCGGCCGTTGAATCCGTAGATAGCGAAATCGGGAATGTCGTACTTGAAAAAGCCGCCAGCCTCTTCGAACGCGAACGTGATCTTGTCGATGCTCGTTACGTTCCGAGAATTACCCGTAGAGCACTGCGCCTGGAACGCAGGCCAATCCTGAGTGTTGATCGAAGTCACGTACCGATCCAACGCCGCAAAAACTTCAGCTTCCTCAGATCCCGCCTCAGGGACTTCCAGTGCCACAACTGAAACAGCTGGCGGCTGGTGCTCAGGTTCTGGCGTAGCAACTTCATCACCCACTGCTTCCGACTCAAGTTCAGTCGCTGCAGAAACTATCGAGCCTCCTCCTGATGAAGAAGCTGACTCCGAACTCGACACGGAATCAGAATCCGATCCGCCACAGGCAGCGATCAAAACCATGCTGCCAACAATCAACGCAATAAAAATAGGCAAGCGTTTTGAAATGCTCATCGTTCCCTCCAAATCGTTATAAAAAAAAATCTCCCTTCCAAATCGGAAGGGAGATCAATCAACTTATCTCAATCTCTCAGAAAACAAGCCTCTGGCTTCTTACCTAAACTTGCCGCGACCCGGGATCGGGATAGCCTGCTCAAGCTTGCCGTTTCGAATACCGAAGTAGTACTCGTGCAAGTTGATAGTCGTATCACCGTGCTTCGGACGCACACTAACCTTGTCGCCAACCTTCAGCGACCGAGCGGCATCGTCCTTCAATTCGATCTTGGTGTGCTCTTCAGAATGCGACACAACCTCGGCATTGGCAGGAGAAATAACCTCGGCAATACCACGGTCAACCGAAATCGACTTCAGACCAAAATCGGCAATTGCAAACTTGTCATCTTGACGTGAAATAATAGTCGCCATCACTGAAAGCGCAGGCTTGAAATCGTTGAACACTTCGAGGTAGTCGCCGTCCATGAAAATGTACGAACCACACTGAAGTTCGGTGACACCATCGACACGACCCGTGATGTTGTAGGTGCCAGTGCCAGCGGCCGAAACCAACTTCACTTCAATGCCCACAGCACGAATCTGATCAGCTGCTCCGGTGAGAATCGCCATCGCCAATTCAGCGTTTATCTTGCGAGTCTCGTAATCCCGCTCAGCAACCGTGTGACCTTCGTAGCCCATCAATCCATCAAAACGAAGACCCGGCGCAGCATCAATTTGCTTTGCGAGTTCAACAGCACCATTGCCATCAACTCCGCATCGATCCATTCCAACGTTTACTTCCACAATCACGCCGAGCTCAGTACCAGCGGCACTCGAAATTTCTGAAAGATCGTCGACATTGGCAGAAGCTTCAACGGCAACAATGATGCTCGCCGAACGTGCCAGTGCTACCAGACGAGCGATCTTTCGCTTGCCGATAACTTGGTTCGGAATCATCACTTCCGGCACGCCAGCTTCGACCATCACTTCAGCCTCGCCGACCTTCGCACAGCAAACACCGATAGCTCCGGCTGCGAGCTGCTTGCGAACCCAGTAAGGACTCTTGTTGGTCTTCGAGTGAGGTCGAACATCGACGCCCATCTCGTTAGCTGCGGCTTGCAGCTTTGCGATATTCGACTCAGCTGCATCGAGATCTACAACGATGCACGGAGTATCAAGCTCCTCAACAGGAGTTCCTGGCAATGGAAGGTAGTCAGTCATTTACGATCAATCTCACGGTCCCGAAGGACTTATTAAAATTCATGTGGCACAGTCAAACGCTGCGAACACGAAGATTACCGCAGCTACCGCCCAAACGGTATACGTATCCAAACAAAATTAACGACCTTCAAGTATCGATTAGCCGAGAGAAGTCATCGGAGTCGAGGCACCTGGTGTGGGACGCGTAATACGTCCAAATCGCAACCACCAATCTTGTGCGTTCTGTAAAGTACGCCAAATCAAGTAATCTACTATCAATCTTGCAGAGAAAGTCACAAGTGACTCGCAAACCTCGTATCGCCATTCTTGGCACCGGCAACATGGCACTAGCCCTCGGCAAGTCGTTCATGACAGCAGGCCACTTCGTCGGATTTGGATCGCGCAGACCCGAATCGAAAAACGATTTCCACGACGCTGCTGGGCATGAATCACGAATTTGGGGCTACCAAGCGGCGATAGATGCTGGCGAAATCGTAATCATCACCCTACCCCACAAAGAGGTCGCAGCGACTGCTCGGAAGTTCGGTGATTCACTTCGGAACAAAATCATCATCGACATCACGAACCCGTTCGCAGCACAGCCAAACAATGGCGATTCGAGTGCGCAGGTAACCGCATCGATAATCGGCGAAGGTGCGAAAGTTATCGCCGCCTTCAAAACCAACTTCGCAGCAACATTTGAAAATCCGATCGACTCCACAGGCGAACCACGTGAAGTTCACTATGCTGGTGACGATGAAGAAACAATGAAAATTGTAGCCGAACTGATTCGTGGAATAGGATTCAAACCAGTCGACTGCGGCACTCTCGCCCAAGCAGTCGCCCTCGATCACATGGTTCCGCTAATGATCCGACTCGACACCACCGAACTAGACGCCCAGCACCTAAGTTCGTTCCGCATCACCCCCGGCTAACGGGCCGCGAAAAACCCGCTCAGCAGCCGCTCACACCTAACGCCCTAAAACTGCGCCTCCGCCTTCGGCACATCTACCCTCACCCGTCGAATCCGGCCATCACCCTGAAACCGCTCACGCCCCAAAACCGTCGATTCACACAGCCACAAATCACGACCGTCAGCCCCGCCTAGCATGCACGCATAAGCACTCTTGTCAGAATCATCAAGCGTAATCACCTGCTTGATGTCCCCCCCGTCAGCAACCCGCACCCAGCCGCCAGAATCGCCGTACGAGAAGTACGGACACGCCACCCAAACACAGCCCTCTGCATCCAACGAAATCCCATCTGTCGGTGCCGCCAGATTCGCAAACGGCCTGCGATTCGATAGCATTCCATCATCCTCGATGTCCCAAGCCGTCAGCGTAAAAGCGAACGTCTCGGAAATTATCAACGTCTTCCCATCCGACGTAATCGCACCACCGTTCGGAAAACAAACCCGATCAGCCACAACCTGCGACGATCCATCGGGACGCGCCAACACTAAATTACCAAATAAAGGTGGATTCGCTGGCCCCGGCGGAACTTCTTCGCTCAACCCCGGCAAGTAAGCACCCGCATAAGCATTCCCGTTCGGAGCGACCACCATGTCGTTACTACCGGTCCCAAACGGAGTCGAAATATCGGCATGGTGAGAAGAATCCGAACGCTTGGCACTCCCAGCCACAACGACGTCAGAAGCCAGCCGAACTATCGCCCGACTCTCCGTAGCCACCACCAGCAGATCGCCGTTTTCGAGAAAACCCAACCCGCTAGGAAATTCACCTGGTTCGAAAACCGTCTCGACAGCTCCTTCGCTATCAATGCGCGAGACCTTATTGGCCATCACATCACTGAAATAAAGCTTCTGCTCCTCAGCCCGCCATCTCGGACCCTCAGGAAAAAACAGATCATCCGCGACAAGTTCAATCGTGTTCGAAACCAATAGATTTATCTCCAATTCAAGCGCGAATAGCGGTGCTCACTACGCGACAGTACATTAACCCCGCTCTCTACTAAAAATTACTCACAGTGAAATACCGTCACCACGTGTAACATTACGGGTCGCAAAACACAGTGATTAAAGTTCGATAACCGC
>Ga0302127_10002349_pt1 | contig 11446 bp, 7 predicted proteins | sample CB4_SCM_MG_FD_204452 | JGI IMG/M metagenome (GOLD analysis project Ga0302127, IMG submission 204452) | Marine microbial communities from Western Arctic Ocean, Canada - CB4_SCM | ecosystem: Environmental > Aquatic > Marine > Oceanic | place: Canada: Western Arctic Ocean | collected 2017-09-24
GGACCAGAGATAGAGAGTGTGGAGCTTTCGGACATCTCGATTGAAGATGCCGCAGCTGCGACAGTCAAGGCAATGTCGGTAGCAAGTGCTATGGAATCAACCCTTGAGTCGATGGCTCCCGAAGCAACTGAGACACTTACTCCACAGCCTATTGGAGATGCCCCGACACCTAAAGCACTCGTACCCGCACCAACGGTTGTTACTGGCACGAATTCAACTTCTCAAACTGTATTCAACCTGAAATCGCTGATCATTGATGACGGCGATACAAGTTCTCTACCAAGTTACGATAGGGGCACTTGGAAGCATTGGAATGACGAAGACGGGGACTGTATAAATGCTCGTCATGAAGTTCTTATAGAAGAATCCATCAAGCCAATTCTTATGGATGGAGACTGTAAGACTAGTGAGGGATATTGGTTAGATCTATACACAGGCGAGTATTTTACTAACCCTAGCAAGTTAGATGTGGACCATATGGTTCCGTTGTCCAACACTCACAATTCAGGTGGCTGGGCATGGGACAGAGATAAAAAAGAAACTTATGCCAACTTTCTTGTTTACAGTGGGCATCTAATAGCGGTTTCTGCTTCAGCCAATCGCTCCAAAGGAGCTTCTAGCCCCGCTACTTGGAAACCGAAGAGAACGGAGTATTGGTGCCAATATGCCACTGATTGGATCAATATCAAAGCGGACTGGGATTTGACGGTAACCTCGTTAGAGTTAAATGCTCTGATCGAAATGTTGAACGAGTGCCCTACAGCAGAAAACATAGCTCTTTCTGCGACTGCGATAGTGGTGATTGAGGTTCCAACATCTACTGTCACCGCAGTGTCGTTGCCACCTTCTCCTGTTGTTCAGGTTGCAACACCAACATCAAGCGTATCTGCGTCTATAGCTACTGTGATTCCAACTGTGATTCCAACTGCCACAGTAGCTATAACACCTGTACCCGTACCAACTCCGATACCTACTCCCCAACCGGTAAAGATTCAGTTCCGTGAAGGAATTTTCAAGATCCCATCTAGTTTTGAGTACTTTGAGCTGAAGGGCTTCCGAGTTGAAAACGTAAAGGAACTGAATGCATCAGGTGGCGTAAGTGCTTCTGTGAAATGGGGAGACATTAACGAGTGGTTTAGAGTTGCAATCGATGTCGAAACCGGAGAGATACTAGCCGGTCATATATATCGATCTGGAGGCTACTTCTACGCTGATATGAAAATCACCAGCGAAAGTGGTGAATTATTCCTGCATTCGTTCAGTGTTTTTGTGAACGGTGCAATCACAGTCATTCAGACTCCTCCATCTTCAACGGTCACTGGTGGAGTCACTCCGACTTCGACGGTCTCTGCTGGAGCGACCTCAAATTCGATTGTTGAGCTTGTAAACAGTAGAAGTGGTAGTGATGCAATTGATCCTCTTATCAAATATTCTCCTGTATCCGGGGAGAAAATTGTTGACCAAAGTATTTTAAATCAATATAGCCCAGACAATTACCTACATTTTGACTCATTTGATTTCCATGGAGAATACCAGGGTAACAATGCTCAGGAATTGATACCGATACCCGATCCTACAGACACTGTTTCTCTTCCTAGTAATTTTCCAATCCTAGGAAATGTATTCACCATTGAGGTCGAAGTCTATTCAGCTGCCCATGTAAATATGCCTCATAGAACAATCATTGGTAATGATGCAAATCCCGCTGGAAGGGACAAATACAGGCCACCAACTATTACTTTTAATAAAGTAGACGGCGTAAACCAAGTTAGATATGGCTTTGGTGTTGGGCCTGACAAAAAGGGAAAACGGAAAATTATTAATTCGGTTGTAACTGATAATCAGTGGTACCACATAGCTTTTACTTTTGACGGTACAACTACAAAATTGTACGTGGATGGTATTGAGGTCGATAGTTCTGATTTTGCAACAGGTTTAACTCCTCACCCCGTACCCATTTCAGTGATCGGACGAAAATTTTTAGGAAAAATGGATGAGGTACGCATTTGGAATATAGCCAGAACTCAAGAGGATATTCAATCCACATTGACAGGTGAACTCATTGGTAACGAACCGGGACTGATTGCCTATTATCCGATGGACGTTGATCAAAATTGGGAATTAATTGATAAAGGCCCAAATAATCATCACGCCACTATTACAAATGTCGAAATTCTCCAGAGGCACAGCTCATTAGATTGCCCTAACGCCAATGGTACTTTGGCCTGTCCATATCCAACGATAAGAGAAGCATTGGATACTGCTCAAGCAGGAGATAGCATATTTATAAAAGATGGTAGATATCCTGAGGTAATCTTCAAAGAATTATTCAATCAATCTCACGAGACAAATGGTCCAAAAGTTACGCTCAGGGGTGAAAGTACAAATGTAATGTTAGACGGCACTGTTCCTTTAACCTCTAACTGGGAACTCGTAGATGGTAGATATGAAGCTTCAGTCGACATGAATCAACTTTCAATTTTTGCTAATGCAAAAGTTGAAGATATTCATGGTTTGTGGATAGATGACAGATATATGATCCCTGCAATGCCTGTTAATTTCGCTAACCCGACAGATGTTTCAACGAGCACTCAAAACAATCCGGAACTTGGCACTGTATTTGAAAGAAATTTAACTGCCCCATACCAATATAACCACATGGTTCAAGATGAATATATCGTCGGAGATATAAATAACTTGGATGGTACAGAGGAATGGTCTTTCGATCAGGTAAATAAGAAGTTATATCTAATTCCTGGTGACAAGATTCCGAATTCAACAAATGTGCGAGTAAGGGTTCGTACAAAACTTATGCATTTTATATTTTCGGATAATCTGGAATTTAAAAACATACATTTTTTCGCAGGATCCTTCAATTTTATTGAGAGTAGTTTTATTCTCATAGAAGATTCGAAATTTTCACATAGCTGGGAAGCGGGAATGAGTTATTTGAGCCCCGGATGGGACCCTGACTGGAGTCGAGGAAATATCATTAAAGCTGGAACAAATAACACCATCAGAAATTCTATCTTTCAATATATAAATGATGCATTTGCACTTGGTTTCAGAGCCTCAATGAATCCATTAGCAGAGAATGTTTTATTCCAATATAACGATTGGTTTAAAAATACAGTGTGGGCTCCTGGTGCGTCAGATAATTTCACAGGAGGAAATAAATGGTACGACGATACAAGTGTTATGGGAGGAAGTACTTTTCGTTATGTGACTATGGATCAAAATCACACAGGTGGAATTCAACCAGGATTAGAATCACTGGTTGAGTATGCGAGAATCCAAGGCCAATATATCAACATTGATGGGAGTGGTATCCAAAGAACCGTAGGTAATGTAGTGAACTCAACAACTCGATATAGTTGGCTTTTAAATACCAATCGCAACGGAATGAGACTTGATAGCAAATGCGGGGGAACTGACGCCGTTATCCATAATGTGGTCTCAGCAGGAAACAAGAGAGGCTTTAGGTTAAAAGGGGACAGGCATAGAGCATTCCATTTACTGGCTTATGACACCAATCAAAATGATATTTCCATGCCCCGAAACAAGTACTGCGGAGAGGACTGGGGGAATAACGATGGGGTTAACTCTGAAACGCTGGCAGGCAATTTGAATTCTCGCCTACTTAATTCAGTAGCAGAAAAGAACTTATCGGCAAATATGCCAGATGCCGGTGACCCAAATGTTACTGCAGGGAATGGCGTAGCTATCGCAGAAAATATTAGCAATGAATTCCTACTCAATCAGTCGGGCATTTGGTACGGAAGGGCATTGGATGAAGATAAAATTGCACCTTTCACCTATCCACATTTTGAACTTCAAGATCCATGGGTTGAAAACCGAGAAAGATCCGATGCATCCTTGCAATCCCAGTTTGGATTAAATCCATTTACAGAAGGTGTTCAAGGTTATGATTTTAGACCTAGAAAAGGGTCACCATTAATAGACGGAGGCATAGCAATTCCAGGGATTAATGATGGCCAGGATATTGATCCAACGAAAGCCCCTAATCACCCGCCATCATATAGTGGGCAACATAGAGCATTTTTAGGCGATGCTCCCGATATAGGTGCATATGAATACGGAGATTCGGTCTACTGGATTCCAGGATATAGGCATTATTATCCTACTGTCCCTATTCCCGGGAATGGGGCAGTTGATGTTCCTATGGAATATGGTCTGGCATTTAATTACCCCTGGAAAACAGATTATTCAGGTATTACAGCTGAAGTCACAATAAATGGTCCAGGACTAAATAAGACCGTCTCTTTGACTTATCCAAATAATGTGGTTTTTGAAACGTTTCTGCCAGGCCAAACTTATACTTGGTCGGTCGAAGTTGGTGAGGTTAGCAGCCAAATATGGAGCTTCACGGTAGCTAATAAAATTCACCCATTAAATGATAGGTCTGTTGATGTTGATGCCGATGATGAAAAACTCATTCCAAACCATAATAAAAGTCTGAGTTTGTCGGATGGGGTTTTGTCTTTCATGAGATTTGATATCCCATCTTCTATTAACTCTGACTACCAGGTTTTTCTGAACTTAACCCCAGAAACTATAAACTCATCAAATGGTCAAATTATGTTATATAAATACAATTATCAGGGTTGGGGAGAGAAGTTAGATTCAAATAATTTAGGTTTATTAGATCACAGTTTATTGACAGCCTTACAGAGCATTTCCACGATTGATGCATCCTCCTCCTTGTCAGTAGAAATCACGGATTACATTGAATCAACCGGAGAAATTTCGTTCGCTTTAGGAGTATTGGATCCTAATGATCAATTGTCCTTTTTCAGTAAGGAAAAAATGGTTACTGATGGAGTTGACATTTATGTCACCGCTGGTGACCTTCTTGGGCCGTCCGGCAGTGGAAGCGGGTATGCACCCCAGACCGATGTGTGGCCTAGCATATCGTTCGTGAAAAACAATTAGTGCAACAAAGCGTCGCCGATACTCGCCACGCACATTAACAAATCTATTGGTGGGTGTCAGGGTGCTGAGGCTTAGCGACTATTTTCCAAAACTTGTGATAGCACCTAACTCATCTAGATCTTTGGAGAATTCTTCTACAAATTCCCTGCCAAGCCCCTTATCAACCATTTCCGTTATCCAGTACTCGTAAAGTTTTTTTCTCATCAATTGAGCTTCTGTCCATTGACCTGCCCCCATAACCTGTACCACTCGTTATGTTAGTCCGACGGCTTGTTTCAGCTCAGTCGAGTCACCCTAGATGCTGCTAACGCTCCTCACGCATAGGTGGAACGGGGGCGTTATTCGCGGGTATGTGTGTCAGGGTGGAAAGAATATGTGGTTACGACATGAGACCCGCCTCTATCCGTAATCCTCCGTGTAGGGTGGCATCCCTAATGCAGCACGCCGACATGCAGCAGGGCTAGCGTCGATTCCGCAACGCTTCAACCATCGTGAGAGCATTCTGGTAACCTTCGCCCCTGTCACGGCGTTGCAAAAGCTCAGGAATCAGCCGCATTGGGATAGCTCGGGGGCGACCAGTGGCCAAGACCTGACCGACCTGAGTTCCTATGCGACGGTCACCCTTCACCGATGATCCTCCCGCCGTACTTCTTCGCTTGGTGAATCAGTTTGAGGGCGCCGATCGACGGCGGCTCGCCTCCGAACACCTCCAGAAGTTCGTCGAGTGTGTAGACGGTGAATGCGATGGGAACGTGCTTCGCGTCGTCGAAAGTGCGAGTAAATGCCACGGTGTCCTGAAGCACTTTCGACCACAGAAGCACATATCCCTGATCCCATACACGACCAACTATCTCGACTAGCTCTGCGTCATCGGGGAGTTCGGGTGGAAGCCGGTCCATCAGATCGAGTTTGCGCACTTTGATAGCGTCTTGCAGCTCTTGCGGGACGCGAGACCCTGGTCTCAGGTCAAGACGTTCTCCCTGGGCGGTCATGGTAATGCCGAGTTCGTCAAGCCGCCGAATTATCGTATCGGTGTTCATCATTGGATACTCAGCACGTCGTCTTCGGTGTCTTGAGGCACGAGGACCGGTTGAAGAACGGCGTACCGGTCAGCATCACCAGCATTACCGTCCGTACCGTCCGACCGTACTTCTGCTAGTCGCGGCTCGGACTGTTGTACGGTTGGTACGGTGTTGCTGGTAATGCGTATCAGACGCTTGCGACCGCCATGTGAGACCCCAAATTCAAACTCCATCCCTTTTGATCGTAGGACGGGTGCGATCCTCCTCACCTGAGAACTAAGCGTTCTGGGATTTTTCGGCCAGCCAGCCCGTTGCCGTTCCAGGTCAGTAGTGCAATCAATCGCCACAGCATCGAGCAGATCTAAGGAATTTCCGAGCCACTCCGTTCGGCTTTCCATTAGCTCAACAATGGCGACTCCGACTTTGTGGTAATCCAAAGCAGTTTCTGCCGCACTATTTCTATTGCTTTTATATGCACGCACGAAAGCACCGGACTCGATCGGTAGTGCCGGTTCCGCAGCTGTAATCCAGCGTGTGGCGTCGGCCATACGAGGTGCATTCTTCAGGTGGATTTGATGTAGTCGACTCGTCGCGCACGAAACTGCGTCGAAAAGCGCGCCCAGCAGGCGTGGTCGGGCTTTTTCAAAATCGGATAGAAATGTATTCATGTCCTGCCTTGCCGAATCAGGCAAGTACGGCGGTTCGATGATGATCGCCCTGTCAATTAGGTCTGGGCTTGTTGCGAACTCGGTGATCCCGTTAAGGATCAGGGGCCGTTTGAACTCAAAGAAAACTTCATCATCATCCTTATACAGTTGCCGAACAGCGTTTCCTGCACCAGTTGAAACCCTGCAAAGCGCATCAGATAGCCATGGACGAATTCTGGAGACGTTGTCGTAACCCAGAACGAAAGAGTTTTTACCTGCGATCGAGAGGTCACGTTCGTTGGAAGGAAGAACCCTCAAGTTAGCGACGCCAGGATCGATCAGGTTTTTAAGTACTTCACATCCAGTCGTCTTCGCCGACCCTTGCATGCCGACCATCAATAAGATCAGGCAAGCTCCATGCGGCTCGAACGCTCCAACTAGCCATCCGAGGAGCAGCGGCCACTGCTCATCACTCACGTTGATGAATCTCCGGAGTTCGTCTAGGTCACCGCCAACTTCAGGCAGTGGCAGAGGTCTAATTCCTCGTGGTCGACGGAACTTCACCTGTCGAGGGCATTCGATGACGCTGTAACCAGCGGGTGTAATTTCGACCACCTTGAAATCATCTCGGCCCAGATCAAAATAGATATTGGCGTCATGCTGTGAAAATCGAGCGGATACATCCATCTGCTTGCCGTTGGTTATCGCAAAAGCTTCGAGATAGGCCAAAACTTCGGTAATGACGTTGGTTGTTATCACCTTCCGAAATATCTCGAAGGCTGACTTCCTTAACCATGCTTTTAAACGAGCATCTCCGATGGCCATGGTCTTGTAATGACCTTCATCGGTGAACGAGATATACGCAGTGCCGTCTTGAGTTTGAAAAAGCTCGGGTCGGATTTCGAGGATAGCGTCGAGCAACTCAGTGGCTTGATTTGGAGGCCCGTCTTCGCCATCGTCATCTTTGATGAACTGATTGGCTTTCGCAGTCATGCCGGGATCAGTGGTCATACTCGAACCCCTATCAGGTTGGCGAGGCGACTCAGCCGCCCACCTGACCGGCAGCCAAAACAGTAGTACCCGCGTGAAGGGTGTAAGGACAGGGACCGATTTGTGTCCGTATGCAGTGGGCACAGAGCCATCACAGCACCTTCCGAGCCTCGCAACCGAGGACGGAACCCGTCACGCTCTAGGGAGTCGATGATTGCGTCAAATACGAGGGCGAGCCAGTTTGGGGCGGTTCTGTTGTGCGCACGTGCGTACCTTCGCTGTTCCGCGACGACAGGCGGGAATGCCTTGGCCAGTTCTTCTATTGAATAGCGTCGGTCGGAGTCGAGTCGAAGTAGCCTAGCCACTGGTCGTGATTCGTACTTCATGTTTGCGAATCCTGGAGCACGTAACACGCGGGCTTTGTCAGTGGCGTTGAGATCGGCGTTGGGGATGGCTCGATTTATGCGCACTAACAGTTTCAGATCGTCTGTTGGCGTGCCGAGAAACCAGTAAGCGTGGAATTTGTCTTGCGGAGGAGACGTTTGCACGACTGCTGAGGGCGCTATCGGGAACGCGTGGACAGCATCCTCATCGTCCATGTCTGCCCAAACTGCAAGACCGCATCCGACTGCGTTGGCTGATCCGGCTGCCTTGGTTCGTGTGGCAACAGAGAAGTACACGTCACCCGATTTGTCTAACGAACGCGGAAATACTTCTGAGTCCCATACGACGGGATCTGTGCGAAGAGTCCCGAGGTCTCGAAACACCTGGGCAACGTAGCCGGTCGGGCTAATCAGACGTCGCTCGAAGAAGTGGTCATCGGGAGCGATAGCGGTAAGGGCGCACGCGAGTTGTGTTGCATCGGAGACGTCTCGCTCAGACGGATTACCGATCATCAGACTGCTCTGGCCAGGTGAACGACTCGGTCGAAGAATCGGCGGCTTGTTGGACTAGTGACGCAACAAAGTCTTCTAGGGCTTGTTTTGTAATTAATCTTCGACGGCCAACGGTTACTGATTTCAACCTACCGGAGTACACCTCTTCCAGAAACTTCGTACGTTTCAATCCTGTGATTTCAATTCCTTCGTCAATTGAGTGCATTAACTTTTGCATTTCAAACTCATTTCTCAAATGGATATTGATAAACGCACTTGCGACTATCCATTCACATACGTTAGTATTCGAGTTAGTCCTTAATAGTGCAAGAGTTTATTAGTGACCTATCACAATCCACCTGAGCCTGAATCAACTGAATTGCCCCCCCGCCGTGACTATTTGGCGGGAGAACACCTGAGGCCGGGAGTCGGTTCGATCGCAGTGAACTCTCGTCTTAGTTCAGATCGTATTTCGCTGTTGTGGGATTTCGCTAAATCAGCGGAGGATTTCGAGAGTCACTTTATGGCTCGAGGTTCGCTCGGTGCTCTCGACGAATTTATACGCATCGAGAGTCCTGAAGATGTGCTCAGATTCGTAACCAAATACGGACCTGTCGGACTTTGTGAACACGGACTCCCGGCTGCCCACAACCAAGGCAGTGGTGTTGACGAAGTAGCACGTTATGCCGTGACGCCCCAGTTTTCACAGTGTTTTGTAAGAACGGGCGAATCGGGCTCGCCTACTGAACCTGTCGGTTGGTATATCGACGTTGCATTAACTTTCAAAAACGTCGTCCTCGCCGAGTTCGCAATTCGCGACTGGGAGAGTTCGGGTTATGCGGGCAATTATTGGCAGCGCGTACTGATCGCGCTGGAGCGACTGCCGAATCAGACGGACGTTCCGATTGTCGATTGGGAATCGCCCAAGAAGCACGACTCGAGAATTCTTCCCTGGCTCGCTCGCAGATTACCGGAGTTGGTGATCAATACTTGGTTCGTTGCTGCTGGCATCCACCCGGCAGTCGAACCCGATTTCTCAGGCAAAATAATTAAACGAGCTTTGCATCTTAACTCGTTGTATTTCCCGTCCAATGCGTTTTCAGCCGTGGTAGTCCAACTAGGGCTAGTGGTATCGGGTGAAGCCCATTTATCGAGATGTAACAACTGCAAAAGACCGTATGCGAGTAAACGTTCGCCAAAACGAGGTCAAAACAACTGGTGCGGTGACGCATCTTGCGAGAAAGAGAAAAATCGCATCAACAAACAAAACTCCAGAGCAAAAAAGAGAGCGGAACATGGCAAAAGGCAATAGAGAATCGAGTATTTACAAGAGGGCTGACGGCAGATGGACGGCCCAAGTCGCATTGCCAGGTGACAGTCGCATCAAACGGAGGCGCAAGTACCTGTACGGCAAAAGCCGGGAAGATGTTCGACGAAAACAGGTCGAGGCACAGAAAGCGTTGCAGGATGTCGGCCACATTGCTCCCGAGCGGCTAACCGTTAGCGCTTATATGCGATCGTGGCTTGAACACCGTAAGCATGAACTCAGTTGGCAGACCTGGCGACGATATGAACAGTTATTCAGAGCACACATAGAACCTACTTTGGGATCAGTGCGAATCAACAGACTGAGACCTGATCAGCTACGTGACCTTTACTCGTCAAAACTTTCAGAAGGTCTGGCAGCCGAGACAGTAAGGCATATACACAAAGTCATTCGTGCCGCCCTCAATCAAGCCGAGCGTGAAGACTTGGTTGTAAAGAATGTTTGCCGTCAAGTAAAACCACCTCGCAAGCAACGATACGAGATAAATCCACTCTCACCGGACGAGACTAGGACATTGCGTGAAACCATGCGCGGTCACCCTGATGAAGCTTTGTACGTATTGGCGTTGTCAACAGGCATGCGGCAAGGTGAAATCCTAGGATTGAGGTGGCGTGATTGCAATCTCGATAATGGCTATATCAGCGTCAATAGGTCTTTGGTTTTCGTTGTAAATGATTGGTATTTACAAGAACCGAAGACGGCATCTTCGAGGCGACGCATTCAACTTGCAAACGAAGCTGTAGACGCATTCGGGCCTCACCTTCGTTCACAACTTGAGAAACGAATGGCTCTTGGCGAGGCGTGGCAGGACAATGATTTGGTATTTCCAACGGATATTGGCACACCACGACGAGGCGCGAATCTCGTGTACCGATCCTTCCGTCCGTTGCTTGAGCGTGCTGGCATTCGCCGCATAAGGTTCCATGATCTTCGGCACACTGCTGCAACCCTACTGCTAGGTGAAGGTGTGCACCCGAAGGTCGTATCGGAGATGCTCGGTCATTCATCCGTGCAACTCACCCTCGACACTTACAGCCACGTCACCCCAACGATGCAGCAGGAAGCTGCTACTAAGATGAACGACATCCTCTCAGGTTGAAAGATTTTGACAGCCACCTTGACAGCCACCACAGTCGAAGGTCAACGAATTTCAACGGCTATCAGCAAATACTGACCCCAAGATTGAACTGAATATTGAAGATCAGCGAATTCTGGCGAGCAGTATAAATAGAACTTTGAAGCCTCTAATCCTGGTTCGAATCCAGGCCCGGGAGCCAACACTCCCACCACAGCACAAAAACAAAAAGCCCCCGGCAATTGCCGAGGGCTTTTTTTATTTACTACATCGCTCCCCCGTATCGAGGGAACCCGAACCGTTGTCCCCTTCCAGACGGAAGGCCTAGGGTAGGATAATTGCCACGCGTTAATGAGTCATCTGATGACGACAGCTAATAACGCAACCCTACCACGCCTAACTAAACGCCCTTGTGACCCGTCAGCTCGACCTTCAGGCCAGCATCTGCAGCCATAGACCACGGAGTCTCTACAACCCAGTGACCAGGCTCCTTCTCAACCAGAGGCGGACGCTCTTTTGCCCACTTGTGCTCAGGGTCGACCTCCAAAGGAGTTCGA
>Ga0302127_10002352_pt1 | contig 11433 bp, 11 predicted proteins | sample CB4_SCM_MG_FD_204452 | JGI IMG/M metagenome (GOLD analysis project Ga0302127, IMG submission 204452) | Marine microbial communities from Western Arctic Ocean, Canada - CB4_SCM | ecosystem: Environmental > Aquatic > Marine > Oceanic | place: Canada: Western Arctic Ocean | collected 2017-09-24
GGGTATCCCGGGACTGTAGGTCTTGGTGTCGCGACCCACGATCAACGCGACCGTCACCAGCACAGCTATGGCGACAACCGCACCCATGATGAGCAGCGGCAGCTTGGAAACGCTGCTGGACGGTTCGATGTCAACCATGATCAAGCCTGACAGGACTCGAGCGTGGGCGAAAGGGACGCAGGCCACATTCTGTGGGACTCGTACTCATGAGTCTCACGGTGATGCTTTGGCGACCCCTGGTCTGCTGGGGAAACCCCCCAACCTGGCCTGGGTTTGACGGTGGGGTGCAGGTCGATGGGAGCGGTGGTGAGTTCGCCGATGAGATCCGGGAGGTCGACCCGGTCGACCTAGGCGGGCCAGCCGTATCGAAGGCTGGCGGTTTCGGTCTCTAGCTGGTTGCGCATCCCTGGTGTTGGTGCGCTCATCCGGCGCCCAAGTGCGTCGATGCCGTCTTTGGCGAGCGACATCCAGAGCGCGTAGTTGAGCGTGAGCGGGTTGGCGCCAGCCACCACGAACTTCGCCAAGTTGCCGGCGTCGGCGACGCTGGTAGCTGCCGCGGTGAGCGCCTGATAGCGGGGGTGGTCGCCTACCCGGTCGGCGGAACCGGCCACGTCGGCGAACCCCGGATCCATCAGCTGGCGGATCCCCCAGTAGCCCCGACACACGAGCTCGACGGTTGCCCCAGGCGCTGCCATCGCCATGAAGTGCCAGCTGTCGTAGCCCCGCACGAACATGGTTCGGGCCAGCGCGGCGGACGACAGTCCGGTGTGCTCCTTCGGGATGAGCCCCAACGCTGTCCATCCGGGTAGTGGGAGCCCTGCAGGTGTCGCGACATCAGACAACAGGTGTAGAACTTGGACGGCGATCGCAGCCGTCCAGGTTTCGGCAGCGGCGGGACGACCGTTGATGACACGGAGACCGCCGCCGGGGGCGAAGCCGGTGAGGTTGCCGCGCATGATGTCGACTGTCCCCACGATCAAGCCCAGCAACGGGTCGTGGCCGAGGGTTTGGACCCGGTGAGTCAGAGCGCTCATGCCATCGATGCCGGTCCCGTTGACGGCGTCATAGGGCACATGCGCAAGGTCGGCCAGCCAGTTGTCGGAGTCGACGGCATGGCTCCGAAGCCAGTTCGTGACGGGAGAAGTGGCTGGGGTCGCGGTGACAATCGCGTCGACGACGGTTGCCGCGACACCGGCGCTTAGTGCGACCAGGACATCGATGCCATCCAGGCGCGCTCGAACCGTGTGATCGCCCGAATAGCGACGACGGATCCGGTCGATCTCGACAGGATCGAGCAGCGCGGCGAGGTCGGCTGTCTCAGCTGACACATGGCGCGACTGGAGTTGAACTCTGGCTGCCTCAATCTCGCGTGGCGCGATCGTTGGCGCCAGCCCGGTGAGGCGGGCGACGCGCGCATCAATGTCGTCGACCGATGCTGTTGTGGCCGCAATGTCGTCGTGGAGCTGGTCGATGCCGCCGGCTATGTCGTGCAGCTCGCGGCTCGTCCCGACGAGCTCGACGTCCAGTCCCCGGTCAGTGATCTGGGCCGGGTTCGTGCGGTCGCTGGTCACGTGGTCGCGCTGGTGAAGGCGATAGCGGCTTCGATCGCGTCCAGCTTGTCGGCCAGGTCAGTGACCCTCCGTGCGTTCTTGGCGTTGAGCTTGATTTCGATCTCGAGTTGTGTACGCAGTGCCGCTGCATCATCGGCCAAGCGGGTGCTGACTTTTTGTGCCATGGAGATGTGTTGGTTCTGTGCTGCGAGCACGAGCCGGTGCTTGGCCTGGAGCTTGATGAGCTCATGTCGGTACTCAGCGGCGCCCAACGTGTACGCCGCCGATGCCGATGCCCCCAACACGCCACCAGCAGCGGCTGCGGTGCCGGTAACCATCCAGACACCACCCGTCATTCCCATCCCGCCTGCTGCAAGCGAGCCGCCGCCCAGCAGCGCAAGCCCATGAGCGCTCGCCGCAGCTCCGCTCAGGCCGGCGCTTGAGCCCAGCGCGGCTCCGAGGGCCGGTGCGGCAAGGAACCCGACGGCCCGCTCGACTTCCTCGCTACCCGCCCAACTGGCTGACACGATCAGGCAAGTCCGCACGAGCCCCCATCTACCCCAGCCGGATGCCCTGGCGGACCTGGGGCTGGCGAGCCTCCGAAGCCTGCTTGACCTCGCAGGTGTCGGCCCACTCGCACCCGCGGCACGTGAAGAACGACGCCGAGCGGTGCAGGCCGTCGGGGCCGGCGCCTCGAGCAGCGACCGCGTCTGCAGTGAGCACGGTTGCCGCCGCTGCCCGATCGGCGAGGCCGGCGATGGGCCGCTCGATCGACTCGCCGGTGGAGTGCACCACGATCCGCACCACGGGCGGCGCCGACTTCACCGTCAACAGGTACAGCACGGCGATCAGGGCCACCCGGTCGAGGTGGGCATCGTCGAGCGACGGCAGCACGATCACCGCCACATTGGTGTCGTCCTCGATGAAGTCGACGGCCCCTTTCAGTCGCAGCCCCCGGTCGGGGTAGTCCCAGGCGAGACGGCGTCCTGGGGAGAATCGGTCGAAGTCCTCGACCCCGAGCACGGCCGCGGTGCGGTGGAGCCAGGTGGCTGAGCGGTGCATGGTCTCGACGAGCAGCGCCTGGTCGCAGTCGTTCAGGTAGTCGGCGAGCCAGCCTTCGACCGAGTTGTCGCCCTGACGCGCCGCGGCGACGTAGGCCTGGAGGGCGGCGCGCACCCCGCCGGCCGGGCCGACACCGCGGCTGGCCCCTTTGGCGATGGCCTTGAACGTGTTGAACACCTCTGGCACGAACTCGTCCCCGGCGCTGGAGGCCGCAGCCTGACAGCGCGAGGCCAGGCCGACGTCGAAGTCGGCGATCACGGTGCTGGTGTCCCAGTCGAATCGGCCCTCGGGGCACTGCAACGCCACCGGTTCGAGGGCGTCGATGAGTCGCAGCTCGAGCTCGCGAGCACTCACCACGGCTCCTCCTCGTCCATGTCGATCAGATCCACGTCGTGACGGTGGGCCTCGAACTCGGCCAGCGACACGTCGGCTACATCGGGGCAGCGAGGAGCTGCGGCACACCAGGCGCACAGCGGCCCCGGATCGGTCTTGGGCCAGGCGCCGGCCACGCTCGCCCGGTCCACCTCCACCAGCACGGCGGCCGCGTCGATGACGCGCTGGGCCGCGGCCTCCAACAGATCGTGGGTCACCGGGTAGGCATTGATGGCGGTGTCGTCGAGGGTCACTGCGGCGACCGCGACCGGGGCGCTGTCATCGCGTAGTGCGGCCAGGAGTGCGTAGAAACCCAACTCGTCCTGCACATGGGACCGAAAGCGGCCGGACTTCACCTCGATGATGCTGCGGTGGGTGGTACCCAACACGAGGTCGGTGCGTCCCGACAGCTGTACGCCGGGGGCCTGCAGCTGCACCCGGAACGATTCCTGCGCGGTGCCGTCGTAGGCCCGCAGATCGCCCAGCAGCAGGCGGAGCTGCTCGCACATGTCCTCTACCTGGGTCCGCAGGTCGTCCTTGGCGTCGGGTCGGTGGCGGTCGACGAACTCGGCCATCTCGGGTGCCGAGACGCGCAGCACCGAAAGGATCGGGCCCAACCACGGCGCCCTGCCGGGCAGCTGGTCGCTCATCAACAGCAACGACGCAGCAGCGTCGACCATCATCCCCACCGCCATGGCTTCGTTCATGGGCTGGTCCTCGACCTCTGCCCGGATCGACGCCGGGCAGCGCAAGGCGTTCTGAACCCGCCGCTTGGTGATGCCCAGTAAGCCCCCGGGCCGATCCCATCCCGAGGTCACCTCGCCCAGCTCGTCGGTGAGCCAATCCCTCAGATCGCCGACATCGGACGCGCGAGGATGATCCACCGCGGGGGTGATCTGGGACAGCTCTGCAGCTGTCGATACGGCAATCATCGCGAGCACACCTTGCCCTGTTTTAGCCCACCGCCGTGACACCAGGGCCGCCGAGCGTTCCCTTTGTTTCCGGGGCCGGCTGTCACGGCGGTGGCCTACCGTCGAGGTGACGCTCATCAAGAGGACCCGAGGGTCATCGGCCCAACGCCTCTAGCCTCCGATCATGACCTCACGCTCCGGCCGTCCGTTCGACATCGTCGTGTTCGGGGCCACCAGCTTTGTCGGCGAGATTCTGTGCCGCTACCTGGTCGAGCGCCACGGCACCGACGGTGACCTTCGCTGGGCCATTGCGGGCCGCAGCACCGACAAGCTCGAGTCGGTGGCCTCGTCGACCGGGGCCGACGTGCCCCGGATCGTCGCCGACGCGTCCAACCCCGACGACATGGCATCGCTGGTCGACTCGTGCCGTCTCGTGATCTCGACCGTCGGCCCCTACGCGCTCTACGGATCCAAGCTCGTTGCCGCAGCCGCTACGGCCGGCACCGACTACTGCGACCTCGCCGGCGAGCCCCACTGGATGCAGAAGATGATCGATGGCCACGGCGCCGAAGCGGCGCGGACCGGCACCCGCATCGTCCACAGCTGCGGGTTTGATTCGATCCCCTCGGACCTCGGCGTCTGGTTCACCCAGCAGGCTGCGCTCGAGCAGTTCGGCGAGCCGTGTGCCGGGATCGCCATGCGTGTGAAGGCTATGAAGGGCGGGCCCAGCGGCGGCACGATCGCCAGCCTGATGAACGTCATTGAGGAGACGGTGAAGGACCCCGGCCTGCGCAAGACCCTCGCCAACCCCTATGCCCTCGCCCCCGACGGCATGCGCTCCGGCGTCACGCAGCCCAACACGATTGTCCCGAAGAAGGATGACACGTCGGGCGGATGGATCGCGCCGTTCGTGATGGCCCAGATCAACACCCGAATCGTGCACCGCAGCCACGCCCTGCTCGGCCACCCGTGGGGCGACGACTTCCTCTACGACGAGGCGATGAGTATGGGCGCTGGACCCCTCGGCGCCGCCAAGGCAGCCGGTCTCGCCGGCGGACTCGGCGGATTCATGGGCATTGCCGCCCTGGGCCCGGCCCGCAAGCTTCTCAACCGGGTGCTCCCGAAGCCCGGCGACGGCCCGAGCCCCGAGTCGCAGGAAGCCGGGTTCTTCGACGTCCGTTTCCACGGCACCACCACCGGCGGTCGCACCATCACCACCAAGGTCACCGGCGACCGCGACCCCGGCTATGGGTCGACAGCCAAGATGCTCGGCGAGAGCGCCGTCACTCTCCTCGCCACCAACCGAGGCGAAAAGACCGGTGTGCCCGGCGGCTTCTGGACCCCGGCCACAGCCATGGGCGACAAGTTGATTGATGCATTGCGCGCCCACGCCGGGCTGACCTTCGACGTCGTGTAGCACCCTCGCCCGCAAGACCTGGGCCGCGATGGTCCGCGAAGAGATCGACACCTTCGCCGCCGCGATCACTCAGGTGATGCGCGGCCCGATGGCCGGTCCGGCCGATGGGCGGTAGCTGCCCGGTTGCGGCTGCTGCGCCAGGAGCGCGTTGGCCCAGCCGGAGGTGTCACAACACGCCCTTACGCACTACCTGAAGACACTTCATTACGAGAACCCGAGGGGCCTGGCCCAGTGACGGTTCGCCAACCGGTCGACGACGCGGTGGTCCAGCCAGGTTCGATGAGGAGACACCATGGACACCCAACCCGAACCGATGCCCCGACTGCTCGAGGTCACCCGACGAGTCGGCCGATCGGTCGAGTCGATGGCGGCCGACACGGGCGAAGGCTGGAGGCGTCGATCCTTCGCACAGCACCGATTGTTCGACGCCCGGCGCTGGCGCAACGGCTACGGCGGGCCACCCTTCGGCGTGTTTCGGGCCGCTCGCCTACGCTGGTGGGACGAGCTGCTGGCCGAGGTCCGTGACCAAGAGCCCGCCGGCGTCGTTATTACGCCCCGACAACTTGACGATCTCATCCACCTCGCCCGAAAGAGAGCTGACCATCCTGCCGATTGACTTGCCGTCCACTGACACGCCACCCACTGAGATGCAACCCACCGAAATCGTTTATGGGGCCGACCTCAGGATGGGCGACGAGGTCTGGTTCGTGCCGCGAGAGGTGGCCGCCGATCTCCTCTTCGCCTGGGCAGCACTCAGCGACGCCGCCACCTGGGGCGATCTCCGCGAGGCATTCCGGTCCACCGAAGCCGTCGTGCTTCCCGAGCTCTGGAGCTGGCTGGACGATGACTGGCTCCCCGACGACGAGGCCGCGTTCACAAGCGACGAGTTCCCCGGCGCCGCCGACGGCGACTACCCACCCCATCCCGGTCTGCTCGTACCCGCCTGGATGCCCGACGACCTCCGAGAGCGCCACTGCAAGCCCTACGTCACCATCTTCAACGGCACCTATTGGTACGCCGACCCGGTTGACGCGCTGACTCTGGCTGAGGCCCTGAAGGATCGCGGCTTCGTCTGCGAACCCGACGACGAACTTATCGGGCTGGTGCTCGGGCGATAGCGGCAGACGGCTGGGCTGCAGCAATCTCCGTGAAGTCATACCGGTCATCGATCTGTTCGCCGGGTTCTGCGTGACCGGGGTCAATCGCCCGATGGGTGCGAACGCTCGTTGCGATTCTCCGCGGCAGACTCCCCAGGACGCCGGCGCGGCCACCTGGTCGGTGCCAGGAGGTCAGCTGTCAGCCAACGCGGCGCGGTGGGTGGTCTCTTCTGCCACGGCGTCGTGCCAGTCCGACGCTGCAGCCGACGCACCGACCGCCTCGACGAGTTCGTGCACCGTGCACCGTGCACCGTGCACCGTGCACGTGAGGGTGGTCCCGAGGCGCTGGGGCCGATCGGCGTCGGGCAGGCGTGAGGGCAAGATGTCGGCGATGCGCCGGTGGTACCAGAGGGTGCCCATCCGCCCGGTCTTGAAATTCTCCCACACCGCGTCGCCGTGGGCCTCGAAGTCGGCCACGATCGACCGGGCGTTCGAGAGTTTGTCGGCCGCCGACACCATCGCAACGTCGTGGGTGGCCACATGCAGATGATCGATGTAGGCGATCTTGCGGGTCCACCATGGCAGCTTTGCGGTCGGGTCGACCTCGAGGCTGTCCGAACACGACAGCACGATGTCGCCAACACGTTCGCCGAACTCGTCACGAATCTCGGCGAGCATGGGCTCGCCACCGCCGTCCTCTACGACATCCTGCAGGAACGCCGCGATCGCCTGGTCCTCGTCACCGCTGTGGCGCAACAGAATCGAGGCCACGTCGAGCAGATGCACCAGATAGGGCACGTCAGTGCCCTTGATCGAGTCCTCGCTGTGGACGCGCCGTGCCATGTCGAACGCCGCTGTCAGCCGAGGCGACAGATCGGGAACGGCACTGTTGGCCATACCCCGATGGTAGGTCGCGAGAAGCCGCCGTGCACTGGCGTTATGGGGCCCACGCACATCAGGGCGAGATGATGACCTTCATGGCGGCGCCGGCGCCGACCTCAGGTCCGATCACCCTCGACATCGTCGAACAGGTCGTCCTTCAGTGCGTGGCGCTCGGCCTTGCCGCGGCTGCGGTGCTCGAACACGGCGGTGCTGGCCATGGCGATGGCTTCGTGGACGCCGCTGTAGGTGGCGTCGAAGTCACGCACGTTGCCCTGCTTCATCTTCATCGCGGTACCCGTGGTGGCGGCGTCTTGGTTGGCCCCGAGGAACAGCACCGACCACCCCGATTCCTGGCGGGCATCCAACAGATTGGACACGACAGGGCCGGAGTAGTCGGTGCTGGCGTTCTCGTGGCCATCGGTGATGACCACCAGAACCTGGTCCTCGTCGGGGCTCTCCGCCGCCCGGAGATCACATCGCTCGACTGCCCGCCCGATGGCATCAAGCAGCGGAGTACCGCCGCTGGGCTGGTAGTCGGCCTCGGTGAGGTCGAGTACCTCGACATCCTTCACGCCGATGGCGACGACGCCGCCAGGCTGGCCGAACTTGGTACACGCCTCCCCGCCGTGGACGAGTTCGTTCGTTCGATCGGTTTCCGGTTGGTCGACGGCTTCGACATTACTTTTCCAACCGGGCTCGAACGGCCGCAGGTCCTTTTGGGGCGCCTGGATGCGGCGCTCGAGGTCGACCCGTCAGAGGCGATAGCGCGCGCCGAGGCCCTAGCCGCAGCGCTTCGCGAACGTGTGCCTGCCGAACACATCGCCGAGTTCGACGATCTGTTGGCCGAGTCCCGGTACGTCAACCGGCTTCGCGACGAGCGCGGCCTATACAGCGACGTTGCGGCGGTGGGGATCCTGCGGCCCGCACTCCTCGAGTACGGCAGCCGCTTGGCTCAACGAGGTGCCATCAACACACCCAGCGACATCCTCGCCATCAATGGTGGTGAGCTGGCAGACCTCCGCACAGGTGGATCGACGTTGTCTGCGAGCGACCTTGCCGAGCGGAGCGCATGGGTCGCGGCGATCAGCGACCACGGGGCCCCGCGCTACCTTGGCGACCCGCCACCTGATCCGCCGCCGATGGATCAACTTCCGCCGCCACTCGCGCGAGTCATGCAGGCGATCGGGTTTGGGATCGAAGGCATACTCGGGCAGCTCGACGAAGCGCAGGGCGACGAAACGCACGTTGCCGGAATCGGTGTTCACGAGGGGGTCTATGAGGGGCCCGTGTATTTGGTGAGCTCGATTGACGATCTCTTCGAGATCCAGCAAGGCGACGTCTTGGTGTCCCAGACAACCGGCGGAGCCTTCAACTCCATGATCCACCTGGTGGGCGCCATCGTGACCGACCACGGCAGCTACATCTCCCATGCGGCCATCGTGGCCCGCGAATGTGGACTCCCGGCGGTCGTGGGGTGCATCAACGCGACCGAGCGACTCCAACAGGGTCAACGGGTTCGGGTCGATGGCGGCACTGGGGAAGTTATCGTCCTGGCATGACCGACACGGGGGCACCCCCCGGGCTTCGGCGACGAGACATCATTGGAGTTGGCTTCGTGGCCGGCTCGGTATCGATCAATTCGACGATGATTGCGGTCGCCCTGCCTGACATCGCCGACGACTTCGACATCGCCATTGGGAAGGCCGGCTTCCTGATCACGACGTACCTGTTCGTGATGTTGGTGGGGCAACCCATTGCAGGTCGCCTGACCGATCGCTTGGGCGCCCGGCGTCTCATCACGGTTGGCCTGGTGGGGTTCGCCGCGGCATCGGTGGCGGCGACGTTGGCGAACTCGTTTGAGCTGCTGGTGGCCATCCGGGCGGCACAGGCCGCGTGCGCGATCGTCTTCGTGCCGGGTGCGCAGTCACTGCTGCGATTGCTCAGCACCCCCGACAAGCGAGGACAAGCGTTCGGGGTGCTCGGCTCGTTCCTGGCAGGCGGCGCCGCCCTCGGGCCCGTGCTCGGCGGGTTGGTGACATCGGGGTTCGGCTGGTCTGGCGTGTTCCTCGTGAACCTGCCCATCGTGGCGATCGCTCTGACGTTGCTCAATGGCATGGCCACCCCAATCCGTCCAGCGGCGACAACCGCAGCAGATACGTTGACCATTCGCTCGCTCGCCACGCCACGCTTCGTAGCCGCTTTTGCCACTCAAGCGAGCACGACATTCGGCCAGTACGCCCTGCTGTTGGTCATACCGGTCGTCCTCGACGCCAGGGGTTGGAGCGCCGGCGCGATCGGCGCGGCGCTGACCTCGTTGACCCTGGGCATGGTGATCGTCGGGCCCGCCGGCGGCCGCTTCGGCGACACCAGAGGTCGGCGAAAGCCGGTGCTGATCGGAACTGTGGTGGCCACCGTGGCATCGGTCCTGGCCGCGCTAACCATCGACGGGTCGGCAGCGCTGCTCATCATTGCTGTTGCCGTACTTGGTATGGGCCTCGGCTTGGCCATCCCCAACGTGCAGACCACCGCTCTTGAGGCCGCGCCCGAACAGCTTGCCGGATCCGCTTCGGGGATCTTGTCGATGAGCCGCTATGTCGGGTCGATCCCATCGACGATCTTGCTGGCGTTCATTGTGGGTGACGACGGGTCCGATGCTCGGACTTACCTCATCATCGCATCGGTCGTGATGGCGAGCTCTGTCCTGATGAGCCTTCGCATCCCGTCCGACCCACACGGCAGTACCTAATCGAGGGTGTCCGGCCGCGGGGTCAGCCAGCCGAGGTGAATTCGAAGTCTCGGATGACCACGCGCACACCTTCGCCGTTAGTCGCGCCGCGCCGCGCCGCGGAAGAGCCAGAGGTTGATCGGGGCGTGGGCCGTTCCTGGTCTCGTTGGCTGAGGCGTCGTCGAAGGTCGGGTTATGCGGTGCGTGGACGGTGAACATATGTCCACGATGGCGCGGCAGTGTGACATCGCCCGGGCGCGTGCGGGTATCGAAGTTCTCAGAACTTCTTCACCAAAAACTTTCAGACATGGCCGATGACGGCGTCTCCCTTGTGAACCACAAACAAGGAGACCCCCGAAATGACCACCCCCCACATCAGCTTCGAAGCCTGCCCGCTCCCCAAGGCGAGCACTTTCACGATCGCCGCAATGGCGATCCTCTTCGTCGTTCTTCTCGCCTCCTGCGGCACCGACGAGGCCGACACCACTGGTGCGACAGCAACTGAGGACGAAGTCATCCTCACCCTCCAGTCCGACCCGATCGACCCGATCGACCATACGTCGACCGGTATCAGCACCTCCACCGAAGTAGCGTTCGAAGAGAACAACGACCGGGGCGACGACCCGTTCGTTCCCGAGGCTCTGATCCATGAGTGCGATGCTGAGAATCTCATCTCGTTCCTCGACGAGGAGCCGATCATCGCTCACGCTTGGGCTGATGCGGCGGGCGTCGAGGTCGACGAAATCGCCGACACGATTCGCACCTACGAGGCCCGAGTCCTCCAGCACGACACGCGGGTCACGAACCACGCCTACCGCGGCGGTGTTGCCCGGGGCTTCCAGGCGACCCTCGAGGCCGGCACTGCTGTCCTCGTCGACGAGGCCGGTGTTCCCCGAGTCCGTTGCGCCTGCGGCAACCCGCTCGCTCCGCCGAGACCGGTCAGCGAAACGACCGAGATCGAGACGCCGACCCAGGTCCCAGTCACGACACCCACGGTTGCGACGCCGGTGCCGACCCAGATCGCCGACTTCTGCGCAACGTGGCAGACCCTTGCTCCGACCATGATGGGCGGCCCGGCTGGCCATGCATCGATAGCGATTTACCTTGGCGTCCTTGTTGATGGCTTTGACCAGTTGATCGGCTTGGCCCACGAGACGGCGGACTTCCCGGCGGATGCGCTCGCCGACCTCACCGCCTACCGAGCGTCGCTCGCCGGTGCGCTTGCCTCCGGCGATCTCACTCCTGGCCCCGACGACATCGTCATCGGCACACGGGTCGAGAACTTCCTGACCGGATTCTGTGGCGACTCGGAGATCGATCTTGATGACTCTGGTGACGACACGCCGACCGACGGCACAACCGGTCATTGCGGCAGCTTCCAGTTCGCCCTGCTGATCATGTTGGCCGATGATCTTAA
>Ga0302127_10002358_pt1 | contig 11423 bp, 11 predicted proteins | sample CB4_SCM_MG_FD_204452 | JGI IMG/M metagenome (GOLD analysis project Ga0302127, IMG submission 204452) | Marine microbial communities from Western Arctic Ocean, Canada - CB4_SCM | ecosystem: Environmental > Aquatic > Marine > Oceanic | place: Canada: Western Arctic Ocean | collected 2017-09-24
AGCGGTGCGAAGCCTCCAACACCGGCAGAGTTCACGGCGATGTCGAGGCGATCGTGGTGCTCGACGGTTGCTGCGACGGCGGCCTCTACCGCCCCCTCATTGCGGACATCGGTTTCGACGCCCATGACACCGGTGGGCAGGTTGGAAACGTCCAGGTCGGCGACGACAACCTCGGCACCCTCGGATCGGAATCGGGCCACGGTGGCCGCGCCGATCCCTGACGCTCCGCCCGTTACGAACGCGACACGCCCAGCGAATCGGCTGCCACTCACCCGGGAAGGGCCAAGAACGTAGCGAGGCTCGCTGCCGCGGCGACCATCGGGCCTTCGCCCTTGGCGGGGATCTCGGGGAGCGCTATGTCTTGTTCGAGCACCCACCACACGTCGCGGGGAAGCGGCGCCAGCGCTGCAGCGATGTCGAGATCGCCCGCACCCAACGGAACGAATACTCCGCCGGTGATGGCTTCGTCGAAGGGGACCGTGTGGGCAACCATCCTGGTGCCCATATCAACGTCGAGGTCTTTGACATGGACCAAGTTGATGCGGCCATTCACGGCGGCAGCGAACTCGTCGGGAGCGAGGCCGCCGCTGGCCACATGGGCTGTATCAAGACACCACCCTACATCGCTGCGTTCTGCGAGGGTCATCATGTCTTCGGCGGTCTCGATCAGGGACCCGACATGAGGGTGCAAGGCCTGGCTGAGCCCGTGCTCTGCGGCAATGCGGCCGACTTCGGAAAGCCCCTCGATGAGGCGATCCCAACCGTCGGCCGACAGCGTCTCGTCAGTGCCGACGTTGCCGCGCTTGGGCACGGTCACCAGCGCCGATCCTCCAAGCGCTGCTAACCGAGCCGCGGCGCTTCGAACCTTGTCAAGTGCCTCGTCGCGGCCGGTCTGTTCGTGTACGACGAACGAGACCGGTCCCGAACATGTTCCCAACCCAAAGTCGTCAAGAATCGCCTTGGCTTCGGTGGCATCTTCGGGCAGAAACCCCGGTACTCCAACCTCGGTGGTCTGAAACCCGATCTCCACCATCTCGGCCAGGATCCGTTCGCGAGGCAGGTCGACCCCCCAACGCCCACCGCCGACGTACCCCCACGTGATTGGGGTGGCGGCCAACCGGGGTTGCGTTGATTGAACGGTTGAATCGTCTGTGGTCGTCACTGTTTTTCCTTCGGCACTCGGCCGGTCGTTGTGCCGTGAAACTAGCGCAGCGGCGGCCCGGCCAGTAGAAAGACCGACATGGACACCAGACAAATTGGGGAACTCAACGTTTCCGTTCTCGGCCTCGGCTGTAACAACTTCGGCGACAAGATGGACGAGCAGGCGACCACCGATGTCGTCAATGCCGCACTCGACACAGGCATCAACTACTTCGACACCGCCGATGGCTACAGCGATGGGGAGTCCGAGGCGCTGCTGGGCCGAGCGTTGGGGGTGCGCAGGGACCAGGCGGTCATCGCGACCAAGTTCGGCGCCGGCAGTGCGGTTCCCGAAGGCGAGGTGGCCGGCAGTGCATCGTGGGTGGCCAAGGCCGCTGACCGGAGCCTGCGCCAACTCGGTGTGGATGTGATCGATCACTACCAGATGCACAAACCAGACCCCACCACACCAATTGTCGAGACGCTCGGAGCGCTCCAGGCACTCATCGATGCCGGCAAGGTGCGCGAGATCGGTTGCAGTAACTTCTCGGCCGATCAGCTGAACGACATGGCCGCCGCTGCATCCGAGAACAATCTGACACCTTTCGCAAGCGTTCAGAACCGCTACAGCGTCCTCACCCGTGGCCCAGAGGCCGATGGGGTCCTCGATGCTTCGCGCGAGCACGACGTCGGTGTTGTGCCCTACTTCCCGCTCGAGTCTGGGCTGCTCACCGGTAAGTACCGCAAGGGCGCAGACCTTCCCGAGGGTTCCAGGCTCGAGGCGTGGTCCCGCCTGCCTCACGGCGCGATGTTCTTGACCGACCCATTGTTCGACGCCATGGAATCGCTCATCGACTACGCCGAGTCGCGTAGCCACACCATTCTCGAGCTCGGCTTGTCCTGGCTGGCCGGTAAGCCAGAGGTGCCCACGATCATTGCCGGAGCGACCTCCGTCGATCAGGTGGCAGCGAATGCCGCAGCGTGCTCTTGGGTGCTCAGCGACGACGAACGCTCAGCGATTGAGGCGCTCCGACCGTCATGAGCGAGCCATGGGCTGACGTCGTCGCGATCGAGCAGCTTCTCTACCGGTACGCGCACATCCTCGATCGTGGAACCGCGGCCGAAGCCATCTTGTTGTTTGATCCCGACGCGGTATTGATCGTGAACAACGTGGGCACCGAGACCCGCTATCCCGGATCGGCCGAAGTGCAACGCTGGATGCAGACCTACCACTACGACCAGGCTGGCCGGATTCGCAACATGCGGCACAAGATCTCGGCTCCGTTGATCGATGTCGACGGCGATGCCGCCACGTCAGTCTGCTACATGGACGCGGACGGCGTGGACACCAGCACCGACCGAGGTCGGCTGACGGTGGGGCTCTACGAGGACGTTTTCACTCGGTCCCCGGGCGGATGGTTGATCAAGCAGCGCACCCTGATTGTCACCGACCGTCATCACTTCGCGGCGCCCTAGTCCTGCATCCATTACCGTTGCGACCATGACTGTTACTCCGTGGCAAGAGCGCATCACGCCCGAGATCGTCGAGCAGTACTGGCGCGATGGTGTCGTCTACCTGCCCCAGCTCCTTGATGAACCGTGGCTGGAGCTCATTGAACTCGGGATCGCTCGAGTCGTGCGCGCACAGTTGGGCAAGACCTGGATGTTCGACGGCGACCCCGGCGCCTTTCTCGACACGACACGAAACTTCGGCCTCACACCTGAGTTCCAGCGCCTGCTCTACGACTCCGACATCGCCGACATGATGAGCACCGTTTTGGATTCCGAACGGGTCTGGCTGCTGTTCGATCACACATTCGTCAAGGACAGCGTCCTCGCACAGGCGCCCACGCGCCGGACTCCATGGCATCAAGATCTGCCTTACTGGCCCGTTGCGGGAACACAGCTGGCATCGATGTGGATCAGCGTCGATGCTGTGCCGAAAGAGGAATGCCTCGAGTACGTACGCGGATCGCACAACGAAGTTATGTACGACGGGTTCGACATGAACAGGGTGCTCGAAGATCCGACCTCCCCGTACTACGGCGAAGACCTACCGCCACTGCCCGATGTGGATGCCGAACGTGAGAAGTGGGACATCGTGTCGTGGGATATCACCCCTGGCGACGTGATTCTCGCTCACCCCAACACCCTCCACGGTGGGGGCCACACCAGCGCCGGTAGGACCCGTCGTGCGCTGGCCGTGCGGATCTTCGGCGAAGACGTCGTATTTGCCGATCGACCGAAGACCAAACGCACGGCTCCCTTCACGCCCGGACTCGAACTGCGGCTCAAGCCAGGCGACCCGCTCCGTCATCCGTACTACCCACGATTGCGCCCCCTGCCGCCCCACCAACGCCCCGACTATTTCGAGTAGCCACATGGCTCGCAGAACTAGGGTCTGGCTATGAAGATTGCATCAGCGGCCGTCGGCACCTTTGTAAGCGGTCTGCTGCTTGCCGGTTCCGCAGGTGCACAGGAACCCAGGCCGCCAGACTCGAAACCAACGACTGGGTGCGCCGTTGCGGCCCTCGCGTTTGAGGCGTTGGCCAACTTCGACACCGTCACCCTTGACCTACCTGACCTGGGCGACCTGCTGAGCCAACCCTGAACCAATAGCGCGGCGATCGGTCGACCTAGCCTTGCTGAGTCAGTCTTCGGTCTCGAACTCGATTACACATCGCCCTCGGGTACCGCCGGCTTCAAGCCGGGCGTGTGCTTCTGAGGCATTGCTTGCCGGGTAGGTACCGGCGACCCGCATCGTTACCTGACCGTCTTCCACTTGCTGACGGATCCGGTCCAACTTCGCGTGTTCTTCGGCATAGGCCATCACCCATGTCTTGGAGAATGTGATGTCGCGCTGGGGGTCGCCCCTGTAGCCCCGCACGGCGGTGAATCCGCCGCCATCAGCGATGGCGGGGATGACCTCGTCGTTCTGCACGCTGCCATCGGCCAGGCCGTCGACGCCGGTGGGGAAGTGCTTTCGGACTTCGTCGGCGAAGCCAGGGCCCCGAGCCACAACGATGTCGGCGCCAAGCGACGACACAAGTTCGATGTCTGCCTCGGAAGCATCGGCGATCACTTTGAGGCCGTCGGCTTTCGCCAACTCCACCACGTAGCCGCCATAACATCCGGCGGCGCCTGTCACGGCCAGTGTCTGCCCTGCAGTCAGGCCGAGGAGATCGAGTGACATGCGAGCAGTCAAGGTGTTCATTGGCAACGTTGACGCTTCAGCGTGTGAGCTGCCTGCGGGTGCGAGCGAGACCGATCCGGCCGGCACGACCAAGCTCTCGCGGTAAGCCCCATGGGTACCTTTGGGAACAACGATTGCCATTGCACGATCGCCGACCTTGATGCCGGTGGTGACGCCTTCACCGACCTCGTCCACGATGCCGGCCGCGTCCATCCCTGGCACGTAGGGCCCGGGGTCGTCCTTCTGCGCGTCAGCACGGTCGCCGTTGCGAACATAGGTGTCAGTCGGGTTGACCGTGACAGCGTGGACCCGGAGTCGGACTTGCCCTGGACCCGCGTGTTCCTCGGGTAGGTCGACGATCTCGAGTGCTTCGGGGCCGCCATAGGTGTTTATGCCAATTGCTCTCATGGGTCTGACGTTAGACGCGGCCGATGGTTGACCGCGTGCCGGTCCACCGAAAATGCCCCGCGCTTTTGTTGAAGGCGTTCAGAGCCGGCGGGTCACAGGGCTGCAAAATGAGAGCGTGGCCTGCTGGACAAACCCACGATCGATCAACGCGTACTCGGGAATGGCCGTGATAGGCGTGAAGATCAGCCACATGAACGGGTTGGCCAAACTGCAGCCCAGCTCGTGAGCTGCCGCGGTGAGCTCATCCTCGGCTACGACCATCTCGTGGGGCTCGAGGTCGCTCATGATCCCGGCGATGGGCAGCGCCAGCTCGGCGAGGACTTCACTTCCCCGGGCGACGACCTGTCCGCCATCAAGCTCGATGACTCGGTTGATGGCCGTGGCCATCGCTTTGGTGTCGGCGCCGATACACACGATGTTCTCATCGTCGGGGGAGAGCGATGTTGCGAGCGCACCCTCGGTCAGGTTGAAGCCAGACATGAAGGCGGTCGCTCGAGACCCCGTGTTGTTGTAACGCTCGACGACGCTCACGTAGAGAACATCGTTTCCGGGGTCAGGGGCGATGATGCCGTCACGAACCTCGAGCTCTACGTCGCGGCGTAGTCGGAGTGGAATTTCCGGAGGTACGTGCATCGAGATCGCCTCGACCATGCCGTCGGCCTCATCGGTGCGGAAGACCAGATCGTCTGGCTCGACCGGGTCCAGCGAGAACGTGCGAAGGAGCTCGGCGGGGCGCTTGGGCGGCGCCAGTTCGATCAACATCTGGCCGCCCTCGGCCACCTTCTGGCCAGCGGCGAACGTTGCCACGACCTCGAAGGTCTCGAGGTCTGGTACAAACAAGATGTCGGCGCGCCGACCGGGCGCGATCGATCCCACGACGTCGTCGATGCGTAGTGCGTCAGCGGGGTTGATGGTCGCCATCTGGATAGCGGTCATGGGGTCGACGCCCTGCGCCATAGCCACGCGGACGATGTGATCCATGTGCCCCAGACGGAGCAGAGTTTGTGTGTCGGTATCGTCCGAGCACAAGCAGACGCGGCGCGTTGGCAAACCAGCTTCGGTCACTGCCTTGATGCACTCGGCGACGTTTTGCGCCATCGTCGCCTCGCGCAACAAGCAGTACAGGCCGTTTCGAAGCTTGTCGATGGTCTCCTCTTTGGAGAAGCACTCGTGGTCGTCGCGTGCTCCACAATTGGCGTAAGCGGCGAGGTCCAACCCTGTGACGAACGGTGCGTGTCCATGCACCGGTAAGTTGCGATCCTCGCAGAGGCCGATCGACTCAATGACGTCTCCGTCGGTGGCTTTAATGAAATCGAACGTCGTTTCTGCGATCCCGGCGGCTTCTGGCCAGTCCAGAGCGATCCGATGGTCATCTGGGCCTATGGACGCTCCCAGGGTCGATGGCGGGATCGTCAACGGGATCTTGCAAGGCGGGGGGTTGAAGATCCGCAAGGGGAGGTCGGCGGCCTCGTCCAGCATGTACCGGATGCCGTCGATCCCCTTGACCGGCGCAATCTGGTCGAACGCCGTGCAAACCGAGGTAGTCCCGCGCGGCAGGACCGCCTTGGCATACGACGTGATCGACATCTTCGTCACTTCGGTGTGGACATGGGGATCGATCAGGCCAGGAACGAGGTGCATGCCCGATGCGTCGATGATTTCGGTCTCGGGACCAATGGTTGGATCGACCTCGCCGATAGCGGCGATTCGATCGTCGGAGATCGCTATGTCGGCTGGGTAGATCTCGGCAGTCAGCACGTTGACGAGAAGTCCGCCCCGGATGACCTTGTCAGCGGAGCGCCGACCCAGCCCGACGTCAATGGCTCGCTGGTTATACATGTCCGATCCCCCGGAGTAGCCCTACGAATCGCCAGAGTCTAGGGGTGGGTGCGACGATTTCAGAGTGATCAGCGATCCGTAGATCATTTTCGATCAGGCTCCGCCAGCACACGACAGACCGGTTCCAGTTGCGCTGCGACCTCAGCGCGACCGCAGCGAGAGCCCGGTCGGTCGCCATTGCGGGCCAGCGAGGACGATCTGGTTCACCGTGCAATGCCGTTCGGTGAAGCCTGCTTCGCAGTAGGAGAGATAGAACCGCCAGAGTCGGCAAAACCGTTCATCCAGGCCGAGCGCGAGGACCTCGTCGATGCGCTCGTCGAATCGGATGCGCCAGCGTCTGAGGGTCTCGGCGTAATGAGCGGACAAGTCCTCGATGTCGATGATCTGCAGCTTCGTGGACGTGGATACTGACTTGGAGATGGCGTTCACCGAGGGAAGAAACCCGCCCGGGAAAATGAATCGACGAATGAAGTCCTCGGTGTTCTTGGTCCGCTCGTAACGGCGGTCGGGAACACAGATGGCTTGGATGGCGGCGAGCCCATCTGGCTTCATGCATCGTTCGATCGTCGAGAAATACTCGTTGTAGTCGCGCCAATCAACGGCCTCGATCATCTCGATCGATGCGACGCGGTCGTATCGACCAGCCAAGTCGCGCCAGTCCGCGTCGAGCAGGTCGACGCCGGCAGACCGCCCGGCAGCCTGCACTCTGCGCGAGGCCTCGCTCAGTTGTTCGTCCGAGATGGTCGTCGTGGTTACTCGGCATCCGACAGTGTCGACGGCTCGAAGCGCGAAACCGCCCCAACCAGTCCCGATCTCGAGGAGTGAGTGTTCAGCGGTCACACCAAGCTTCGACAACATCCGGTCGTACTTATGTTGGCTGGCCTCGGCCAAGGCAACCTCGGGCGAAAGGAAGACTGCCGAGGAGTAGGTGAGCGTCTCGTCCAAGAAGATCTGAAAGAACTCGTTGCCCAAGTCGTAGTGGCTGGCGATGTCCTCCTTGTTGCGCTTGCGACTCGGTTTGGGCAGGCCCGCTCGGATCCGGTTGGTGGCCCAGCCGGTTCTCCTGGCCAGCCGGTCGCGCATTTCGTCGATGGGTTCGATGTTGCGGATGATGATGCGGACGACCGCTACGGGATCTTCACTGTCCCACCACCCCTCGAGGTACCCGCGGCCCAGCCCAATAGAACCCTCGCGGACCAGGGCCGTCCACGCTCGGCCGTCGCGGATCTCTACCGTTGCGGCGAGGTGGTCGGCGTTGCTTTGTTCACCGTCCGCTCCGAAGGTCGTGGTCTTGACGCCAGTTTCTCCCGGCTCGAGCACGGTGAGTTGATCCCGTCGCATTCTTCCCATCACCTTGCGAACCAGCGTGCGCGCTGCCCGCACGCCGATGCCGTTGGTCCGGGCCCACTGGTGTTCGGCGCGCGCCAGCAGTGCCTCGGGGCGCACCTCGGCGAGCCCCTTCGAATCGCGGTCGGGCCGAACGGTGGAGGTCATGGGCGTTCCTTGGGGTGGGGCAAGGTCTCGTGAGGTGAGACTGCATGCTTCGGGTGGGAGACGAATGGCACTCGCTTGGCCCAGAGCCGTGTTGCTTGGCTGTGGATCCCGGCGCTCACTCGATGTGTCGGGAACATGTTGGATCGCAGAGACTGCCCGAGCAGTCGTGGTGTGGCGTCGCGTCGCTGCAGGTTCAGCTTGGTGAAGACGATCGTGTCGCCTGCCGGGGCAACCACATCGATACCGAGCGCGATCGCGTCGTCGCGGTTTTCGACGCAGAGTCGATACTCATAGTCCAGGCCAAGGAACGGGGAGACGTGCAAGGTCTTGTCGAAACGTGCGAGCAGCGTGTCCCCGTCCGGATGGAGCTCGACTGGATAGTGTTGTCGTTCCTTCCACGGTGTGTTCGTAACTTCGAGAACCACGCCGACAGGCGCTTGCGATCGTTTGGCTCCGTTTTGGGGTGCGTCCCAGACGAAGAAGACGGTGATCGGGTTGAAGAGCCATCCCCATCGGCGAACCTGCGAGAGCATCCGAACCGGCCCTGATGGTGTCCGGCCGAGGACGGGATTCAGGGCTTCGCGCACCGCGCTCCCGAGTGGTCCAGTCTCCAGCAACCCATAGTCGCTCCGTTTGAACCTGGCTGGGGCCGGCCTCCGGTGCGACCAGGCGGGGTGGATGTCACAAAGATCCTGCGGTCGATCTGGATCGATCCACACGTGACTCACGGAGTGGGTGAATTCGTGAGGTTGGGGGAGTGTTCGTCGATGGCTGACGGTTCCCTCGCAGAGAGCTGCGGCGCCGGGGATCACCGAGCTGACCCAACGCGCTCACAGGCCCTGAGGCCTGAGGTGATTCCATCTTCGTGGAAGCCATGGCCCCAGTACGCGCCGCAGAAATGGGTCCTGTTGAGACCATCGATCTCGTCGAACCGGTCCTGGGCTTGGATTGCTGCAGTGTCGAAGATCGGATGGGCGTACCGAAACGATGAGATGACCGCGTCCGGGTCGATGCGGTGATCACTGTTCAGGCTGACCAGATACCGCCGTGTGCCTTGAAGGTGCTGCAACGTGGTCATGTCATAGGTCAGCGTGGCGAGGCCCTCGGGGTCTCGCCCGGGGCGCGGACACTCGTAGTTCCAGGCTGCCCACACCTCGCTGTTGGGCGACAGGACTGTGGTGTCGGTATGGAGCGTGGCGATGTTCGGCTGATAAGCGATCGCCCCCAGAACTTCCTTTTCGGCCACCGTTGCATCATCGAGGACGGCGAGCGCCTGGTCGGGATGACAGGCCAGGACCACACGATCGAACGTTGCGGAATCGGTCGCCGTGCGCACGGTTGCGCCGGTGTCGCCCCGAGTGACACCCATTACCGGTGTACTCAAGCGAATATTTCCCGAGAAACGGTCGGCGATGGCGTCGACGTACACCTTGCTTCCACCGGTCACTGTGCGCCACTGGGGGCGCTTGGCGAACCCCAGGAGGCCATGGTTGCGGAGGAACTGAAACAGCGTGATGGCGGGGAAGGCATCGAATGAAGCTGGATCGGCCGACCACACAGCGGCCCCCAGCGGGACGAGGTGGCCGTCCACGAAGGCACGCGAGTACCTGCCACGATCTAAGAACTCAGCGAGGGTCGGGCCCGCGTTTGTTTGGAGGGCCCGATCGCCATCAAGCAGGCGGTTTGCAGCCCGATAAAATCGGACGATGTCGGCCAACATGTGCCACATCGCGGGTCGAATGACGTTCCGCCGATCCGCAAACAAGGTCTGGACGTTGGTGGCCTTGTAGGTGAAGAGTTGGCCTGAGCGCTGAAAGTCGCGATTGGTCACAGCGAAGCTCATCTCTGCATCCTGTGCGTCCACACCCAACTCTTCGAACAATGTTGTGAGGTTCGGGTAGTTGCGGTCGTTGTGGACAATGAAGCCCGTGTCGATCGAGATTGCGCCCGCCATTGGGTCTTCGACGACCACGGTGTTTGCATGCCCGCCCAGACGGTCGTCAGCCTCGTAGAGGGTGACGTCGTGCAACGGTCCCAGCCGGTGAGCACAGGTGAGACCGGCGATACCTGAGCCAACAATCGCGATACGCATGCTGGAGCTACGGGGCAGAACCGTGAATCGGATGCAGAAAGGAGGTCACTCGGGGAATTTTCTTTGTTTCGCAGCTCTCGATGACCGCATCTGCGCAGGACCAAGCGCTTCGATCGGTGATATTGGGCTGCTGCGCGCTACAACGGGTCGATGAGCCGTCAGGATGTCGTGTCTGTTTGTCGACCATGAGTAATGGAGATGTGATCGACAGGCTCATCGAGGCGCCGGTCATTACGAGCTTCAGCAGAATCGGCTGCGAGTTGAGAAGCCGAGTCGACGGTTGGGCATCGCTTGATGGCTATGACCTGCGCGGGCAGGTGATCGTGGTGACTGGGGCCACCTCTGGTGTTGGACAGGCTGCGGCTACCCAGTTGGCGAGGTGTGGTGCCACCCTTGTCCTCGTTGGTCGAAGCACGACGCGAAACGAGACTGCTGTCTCGCAAATGATCGAGGCGACCGCAAACGCGGGGATCACCGCCGTGGCCGCCGACGTTGGTGACTATGCGCAGGTCAGGGCGCTGGCAGATCGAGTCCTGGCAGACTACTCGAGGCTTGACGTCTTGATCCACAATGCAGGAGCGCTGGCAAACGAGCGCCACGAAACACCTGACGGGACCGAGGCAACGGTTGCGAGCCAGGTGCTCGGTCCCTTTCTGTTGACTGGCCTGTTGCTAGAGCGTCTCACTCAGAGCCCACCGTCGCGCGTCCTGAGCATGTCATCTGGAGGGATGTACACGGCCGGCCTAACCGTCTCTGAGCTCCAGATCTCCGCGCAGCAATACAAGGGTGCAGAGCAATACGCTCGCGCAAAGCGGGCTCAGGTGACGCTGAACGAAATGTGGGCGGACCGGTTTGGCCACCGGGGCATCTCATTTCATTCGCTGCACCCGGGTTGGGTAGACACACCTGGCGTCGCGGCATCTCTACCAAGGTTCTCCAAGCTGATGCGGCCACTCTTACGGAGTCCCCACCAGGGAGCCGACACGCTCATTTGGTTAGCGGCCGATGATGGGGCGCTTGAGTCGAACGGCGCGTTCTGGCATGACCGACGCTGCCGCTCGACCCACAAGCTCCGCTCGACCCGCAAGACTGACACGATCGAGCGCCGGAGCCGACTGTGGGCGTGGGCTAGCTCGTCGACTGGCCTCGACCTGCCTGCCCAGTAGCGGCATTTACCCCTGGGAGACCGTGTCGCCGGATTATTGGAGCCTGTTGCGGTTCGTGAGATCCGTCGTGGGCCGGTCTGAATCAGATGGT
>Ga0302127_10002360_pt1 | contig 11420 bp, 9 predicted proteins | sample CB4_SCM_MG_FD_204452 | JGI IMG/M metagenome (GOLD analysis project Ga0302127, IMG submission 204452) | Marine microbial communities from Western Arctic Ocean, Canada - CB4_SCM | ecosystem: Environmental > Aquatic > Marine > Oceanic | place: Canada: Western Arctic Ocean | collected 2017-09-24
TCGGGATTCGAAATTATAAATAGAGGAGCTCCCACGGCGGGAATAGAAAGGCGTCCTTGCATACATTCAGGTAAAGGCATAACAGTTCCGATAGTTGGTTAGTTATAAAGTTGTTCTAGGCGAAGAGCAATAGTTGTGGTCTTATTTACAAATTGAGAATTTTAGTAAAATTGGACTTCGTCTTAATAGCGCAGAAGGAATATACAATACAAAGCTAATCCTGTAGAGATTTTTCTTTCAGTACTCTTAATGCTCACAGCTTATTTAGGACTGCTTCTCGTACACCCAATCCTTGGAATCTACATCCCAATCTCGGGCGAGATAAATAAAGGGGGTATCCACTAGAGCAATGATGACTTTAAATAAATACTTAGCCAGAGCTAATTGCATAGCTGTGGCAAAATCTACCACTCCCCACCACACAACAATGCCGTAGATTAAAGTATCGATCGCTTGTGAAGCCATCGTTGAGGCATTATTTCGTAACCAGAGATGCCGGCCCTGTGTTTTTGCTTTTATCTTATGAAAAATCCACACATCGAATCGCTGGCTGATCAAATACGCAAGGAGGGAACCTAAGACAAATCTGGGAGTGAAAGTGAATAGAGTGGACGTCGCTTGATGCATGCTTTGGGCTAAGCCAGCCGTTTCAGGATCTGTGGCTGGAAGATACATCAGACTAATACTTATCATTACGATAATAATCACGCTCACCACAAAACCAATCATCACTGCCCGAGTGGCTTCTTGCTTACCGTAACGCTCACTAAGTAAATCTGTTGCAAAGTAAATGCTGGAATAGAGAATAACACCCATGCTGGTTTGCATGCCAAAAATTTCAGTTAGCTTCGGCCCTTGTAAATTAGCCAATAGCAGACTGATAACAATACTAGCGTAGAGACCCTGTCGACCAAATAAACGGAATAGAATTATTGCAAAGCTAAGATCAACACCGATAGTAAAAAGCCATAGAAAATTTTGATGAAGTTGAAACCATTCGGTGATTGAGGTGGACATAAAGCGTGGATCTTACTCGAAATTTATTAGAGGCTCCCAGTAATTGGGAATTCCATACATAGTAAGTATAGTAACCCTACACTTAGTCAGTCGATAGGGAAAAAGGTCGTAATAGGAGCAATTAGTTTAACCGCGAGAAGTTACTCGAAATGTCCACCAGTGATCGAAGCGGATTTGATTGAGTGGCGGCCTTGGAGTAACCATGGTTTCCAGATCGGTATGTTGGAGTTTTTCTACTCTAGCTCGAAAGGAACGGTCCATAGCTCTCGGGTCTGTTTCACGATTTATTACAACAGGATATACAAGATTGCCAAGTCTGAGTGTTGCAGATTCATCTTCTCCAACTCGCGCTGCCCAATATTTACGAGTACAAACAGAGCAACTTAAAAATAGTTCACCTTCTGGTGTAGCCATGCAATTGAGGTTTATAGAATGGGGTCGTATACCTGCCCAGATTTGTAGTTGGCAAAGATTTTCTTCATTAGCAGTGGTTAGATTCCAATCGGCGACAGGCTCATCAACTCGCTCGCCAAATAAAAATCCGCCGGGGGATGTTTCGCAGGGGCATATGTTGGAGTAAATGATAAACCCTAAAATTGCGCTTACCAACAGTACGGCAAGACCACTACCAATCCATAATTTGAATTTGTTGTTATTAGGTGTAGCTACTTCGTCCATAGTATTACTAGCTCCGGTTGGTATCAACGGAAAATAAGCTGGCTATTTCGGCAATGCGTATTGATTCATTAGTTCTTGAATTGCAGTCTCGGTAACCCTGGAACTTACTATATTCATTCCTCTGTGAATTCCTGCTGCAATGATTAATGGAGTATGGCCAAAATCATTTTCCTGACTCCATATCGATATTTCAGCTCCCTGCTGATCAAGATATTCAACGACTGAGGGTGCGTGTTTATAGGCAGCACCGTGCATGGCAGTATTGCCGCGCTCATCCACAGCGTTAATGTCACTCCCTAAACTTAATATGTACTTTACTGATTCTAATATTTCACTTTCAGTGCCTGGGTCTTCCCCAGGGGATTCAGTTCCGAGTCCAGCTGCTACCATTAAAGGCGTGCTTTGATCTATATTAGGAATTTCTGGGTCGGCGCCAAGCTCCACTAACAAGCGTAATAGGTCTACGTCAGCACTTCTGGAAGCTAATAAAAACGGAGTACTACTTTCCATATTTAAGCTGCTTACTCCCACCGGCGGTCGGCCACTGGCGAGTGCATTTAAATCAGCTCCATGTTCAACGAGCTTGCGAACAAAATCTAAACTCCCTAATTCACCTGAACCTTCTGGTGTTGGGTTATTACTGCCTGACTGCCCCGCTTTACGTACCCACGAAACTTGGTGAAGAGGGGTCCACCCTAGTGGGCTATGATTTGGATCAGCACCTGCTTCCAATAATAGAGCTGCTGTTCCAAAATGAGCACTGCCAGCTGCTAAAAGTAAGCCATTCATTCCTGTTTGAGTGGCAGTTCCTGTACCATTTTCGGTAATTATTCCAGCGCGGGCGGGCAATGATTCAGTTATATCAGCACCGTGACTTAATAAGCTTGCAACGACTTCTGAATGACCTTCTCGTGTTGCGAATAACAATGCAGTAAAGCCTTTATCGGAGCGAGAATCCAAAGTAGCACCGCTGGCAAGCAGTAGTTCAACTACTGCCCGATTGTCTTCGCCGGCTGCCCACATCAGAGGAGTCTGTCCGCGCCAGCTTTCAGCAGTATTGACATCTGCTCCACCATCAAGAAGAAGTTGCACAATCTCGGTGACACCGGAGCGAGCTGCAGTGAGTAAGGCAGTTTCATTTTCGCTCATGGTGGTATTAACATCGGCGCCTGCGTTAAGCAGGAGTTTAACTATTTCTGCATTACCATTATTTGCCGCTAATGAGAGCGCAGCAACCTCATAACGGTTTTTTGCATTCACATGGGCGCCAGCTGCGATTAGTTGCCTAGTCATACCGACATTATCACGATGTACTGCCCAGTGGAGAGCGCGAGTACCATCGGACTCTGCTTCGTTTACATCAAGACCTTGATCCAGTAGTACTCGGAACGTCGACAAATCTTGCGCGTTTACCGCGTCAATTAGTCGCGTATCTTGTTCTGCACTCTCAGCATTCGCAAAAGAGAAAAGCAATGGCAAGATTGTTAACAGCATTGACTTTCTAAAATTGAATTTCATATTCTTATGCTCAACTCTTAAGCAGTTTGATGGAACAGCTCATCCATTCTGCCAGAACTATCAGCAAAGCTTTCAAGATGAACACCCATGCTATCTAACAAGCTGAGATGTAAATTAGCAAGAGGTTGCTGCTCTTGGAAGCTTATGTGCCTGCCGCCATGAATGCCGGTATTGGCGCCGCTGGCCACGACAATAGGGAGGTTCGAATGATCATGCACGTCAGGATTACCCATGCCGCTGCCCATTAAGTATGTTGTATTATCAAGCAGCGTACCGTTACCTTCATCCACTGAATCGAGTTTTTCTAATAAGTATCCAAAGAGTGATACATGATACTTGTTAATTTTAGATAATTTCTCTAATTGAACAGGATCGTTGGCATGATGGGAAACTGGATGGTGTGGTTCGCTAACACCAATTTGTGGATAGCTGCGCGTACTCGCTTCTCTTGCTAGTTGAAAAGACACAACTCGAGTTAAATCCGCTTGTAGGGCTAAAGTTTGTAGATCGATCATTAGTTTTACATGATCTTCCCATTCTTCTGGCACGCTGGTTGGGCGCGAAAGGTCAGGTAGGGGTGAAGCATCAGTTTGTTGTTGAGCTAAGTGCACGCGGCGTTCGACTTCGCGCACCGTAGTGAGATATTCATCCATTTTAACAAGATCGCTAGCGCCCAGAGTCTTTTGGTAATTAGCTATGTCATTCATTACCCAGTCTAGCAAGCTGGCATTCTTATCCAGTTCTGCTTTGCGTTGTTCCGGTGTGCCGCCATCGCCAAATAGACGTTCAAATAATACGCGTGGGTCGCCTTCTATAGGCAGAGGTGTGGTGGGTGACGACCAAGACAAGCTGTTCTGATAAGCACAGGCATAACCATTATCGCAATTGCCCACTAAGGATATTAAGTCGGCCCCAAGCTCTAGAGAAGGAATCGGAGTCTCGCTACCAATCACTTGCGCGGCAATCTGGTCCACCGTTGTGCCAAGGAAATAATCACTACCCTCAGTTCGCAAAGCTTTTACACAACTTAGGAATGCGCAGTTGGAGGAAGCATGATTGCCAGTCGTATAGGCATCACGAATTTCTATATTGGAAATCACGTTGAGGTTTTTTAGGAACGGCGTCAGTGAAGACAATGATGGAGTTAGCTCAGTTAAGGCCCCCACTTTTTTTGGTACCCAAGGGGTTGGGTTCATTCCCATGGGGATATAGAAGTAGCCGAGTCGACGAGTTGATTCTGAAGCGGTTCCAGATTGCGCAAGTGCGGGTACCATGGCGTCTAACATTGGCAAAGCGATAGCAGCGCCGATTCCGCGCAAAAAACTACGCCTAGGTAAGGCTTTCTTTGTAATAATCATAATGTTCTCCTCATCTGAAAGGGAGTGCTGTTAACTATAGCGACCACCAATGAACTGAATCGATAATCATCTTTAGCAGCATGATTTAAGATCTTGCGTATAGCGGGCGCATCGTAATATTCCAGTCCGCGACCAAGTGCATAGGTCATTAATTTCTCACTCATAGTGCCAACGAAGGCATCAGGATTGCTAAGCAGGTCGGTGCGTAAACCATTAACCCCAACTAAAGGTTTCCCACCTGGCAAATTGCCTTTTGTATCGATGGCTGGTTGATCGCTGTTTACCACGCGCGCACGTCCAATTGCGTCAAAATTCTCGAACACTAAGCCAATCGGATCCATAACCTCATGGCATTGAGCGCAAGCGGGGTTTGCTCGATGTTGAGCCATTCGTTCGCGCATGGTTAGCACAATTACTTCAGACTGGTTCTCCGGCAGTGCCGGCACATCATCTGGTGGAGGCGGCGGCGGTATGCCTAGTACGTTATCTAATACCCATTTGCCGCGCATAACCGGTGAGGTTCGGGTTGCGTATGAGGTTACTGTAAGAATGCTGCCGTGCCCTAGTAAGCCGACTCGCGGGCTACCTGCAGGAAGGGTGACTTTGCGAAAATGATCGCCATAGACATTAGGAATGTCATAGTGCCGCGCGAGTCGTTCATTGAGGAAAGTATAATCGGCGCTTAACAACTCCATCACATTGCGATCTTCAGAAATGATATTTCCAAACAACAGTTCAGTTTCTTGTCGCATGGATTGCCTAAGATTGTCGTCAAAATTTGGAAACAATCGTGTGTTGGGTTCGACGCCATCGAGATTACGCAAATATAACCATTGATTGGCAAAGTCTGCAGCCAAAGAAACTGCCTTTGGATCTGTTAGCATCCGTTCAACTTGCGATTCCAAAACTTTGGGCTCACTGAGTTGATCATTAATCGCTAGGTTCATCAATTCTTTGTCAGGAATTGTGCTCCATAAAAAGAAAGACAACCGCGAGGCAAGCTCAACATCATTCAAAGCGTAAACAGTGCCAGAAGCAAAATCCACTGGGTCTTGTTCGATGCGAAAGAGAAATTCAGGGCTAACTAAAATGGCTCGAATAGCCATTTCAATTCCCGCTTCGAATCCTGACTCACTATTTGCTCGTTCGAAAAATGCCAATGGTGTGGCGATGTCGTCTTCGGCAACGGGTCTGCGAAAGGCTTTTTGCGCGATGGAAGAAACAATAGAAGTGGCACACTCTATAGTGTCGATTGATTCATCAGGTACGCAGCTAAAGATTCGTTCTCGGCTAGGGGTTTGCGAAATCCCACTGGACTCAAATGGGCCAGCTATAGCAACTGAATGCACCGCTGGTTGCTGCCGTGGGGTTCGATCGCGATTAAAGTGAGCGATATAGGGTTGCCGTGTGCTTTCCAGTAGAGCAGAGTTTTTTCTTAAAAAAGTTACCGTCACTTCGTGTGGGCCAGCAGGAATAGAAACATTTGTCATCAGTCCCGTACCTGCGCCTTGATCAGAATAATAAAAGGTAGCGAAGCGCTCAGAACGATTTGGAGAGATCTCGAAGACCTTGACGCGCGCGCCATCGATTGAGACTTCCATCTCATGCGTTTCTGTTAATCCTTCAATATTTTCGTTGCGGTCGCGAGCCAGCAATATGTCGATTCTGTAATCGCCATCGCGGGGGAATTGATAAGTAAATGTTGTTCCACCTCGGGTGCCAAAAGGCAGCCCTTCGAGGCGGTCCTCTTGAGTTAGGTTGGCAGTAACTTGTTCAACATGGGTCGCAGGACTATTAAGCGGACTGCCTACTGCTAAGCGACTAATTTTTTGTGCCGCTGCTAAGTATCGTTCCATTAGTGCAGGAGAAAGATTAGTTAGATTGACATTGTCAAAACCGAAGCTGGCATCGTCTTTAGGAAGCAATTCAGACACGTCTACTTCAATCGCCAAGAGGTCACGAATTGCATTTTCATATTGTAATCGGCTCAAGCGACTGAACGTTGCTGTACGGCCAGGATTTGGGTTGTTTAATGCCAGTGTGTCTAGCGAATCAGATAAGTAGGACGCAAACTGGGTGAAGCTTGCCTCATCGGGTCTGGGCATTCCCGTTGGAGGCATGGCGTTGGCTCGGAGTTTTCGAAGAACTCTTTCCCAGACATCAGGGTGATCCTGAACGTTATTTACATCGAAATTGTCTAATGCCAGCCCACCTGTGTTCAACGTTTCGTTATGGCAGACAACGCAGTATTGATCGACTAGGGCGGAAGGGCTTGTGGTCGTAGTAGCAACGGAAATGGAGCCAATGGTATCTAATCCATCCGTTTGCTTTGCAATATTAGGAGTGATGATTCCAGCGATTACTATAATCACCACTAGCGCAAGCGCGCCAAAAAGACTGATTTTTGCTATAAGTTTGGGGGTATTCATTATGGCTCCAGGCGGGTCATCTCAACTCTGACCGATCCATCTATTTTTCACCAGTTGGATGTTACTTGCTCTAATTCTCTGAAACTCAAGGGGCCAGAGTGAAATTTAAAAATCAAAAGTGGAGAATGACTGTTCTAATTCTTCTTATGCCCTGAAGATACGGTGTCTTCCTAGTAAAATATGAACAAAACCAGCCTGTCAAAGTAATCCCCGCACCAGATACTGTCAAGGTGATAATTTTACTTCCTGATAGCGAGTTCTAATGTACGTCAATAAGAAGCCCATCGAGCCTGAGTCTTGTGATACCTTAACGGGCAATAATTTCCTCATTAATAATGCAAACCTCTATTGTGAGTCGGTTATTAAGAGCTCTCCTATTGAAAGGATCAGTTATTGAGAGCCCAATTATTAGGAATCCAGCTATGAGAACCCTTATCCCCCTAGTGTTTATCAGCCTTCTTAGCACTAGCGCTGTTGCGCAGAGCTATGAAGGTCCTATGACCGAATGGGGCGTGCCAGACTTTCAAGGGGTTTGGAAGCACGCCACTATCATGCCATTCGAGAGGCCAGTGGAACTGGGCGAGAAACGTGCGTATACGGAGCAGGAAGCAGTGGAGTTGGAGCGCGCCGTCCAGCAGCGTTTCGATCTAGCTAATGAACCACTAGACCCTGGTCGTGCAGCACCGGAAATAGCCGAATCGCTGCCTTCACTAGGTAACTATGATTTATTCTGGCGCGAAGACGCCAAGTTCATTCCTACCATTGATGGAGAATTCCGTACTTCTGCTATTACCAGTCCGGCGAACGGCCGCATGCCAGAACGAGTAGTGGGGTTTGCGGAACGTATGAGTGCGCGCCAAGCGAACCAGCCAGGTCGCAATGATGGCCCCGAAGGTCGTGGTCTAGGGGAGCGATGTTTGCTCAACGGAAATTTCTCGAGCCCGGTCATGCGCCCTAGTATTTATAACAGTCATTTGCAGCTTACTCAATCTCCAGGGTATGTAAGCCTAACTACAGAAATGTCTCACGATACTCGGATCATCAAGATAACCGATAAGCACAACCCTGCCGCGGCTGCTCAAAGAAAATGGATGGGCGATTCTATTGGACGTTGGGAAGGGGACACCTTAGTTGTGGAAACCAAATATTTTAACAATTGGCAAACACTTCGAGGCATACCAATCGAAAATCTCACGCTTATCGAAACCTTTAAAAGGGATTCAGATCGAAAAATAATCTATGGCTTCACCGTAAATGATCCTTCAGTTTTCACTGATGATTTCACCGGCGAGTATCCGCTTTCAAAAATTGATGAAGAAATTTATGAATATGCTTGTCATGAGGGGAATTACGGAATGACCGGTATATTAATTGGCGCTAGACGTTTGGAATCTGATGCAGAATAATAAATGAAGGTCTTTAGTAAATACCCACAGAATTGTATAGACAACAAAAGCAAGCTATAAGATGAATTCATGCAGGAAAGTATTTATGCCAAGTTCTGCAAAGTCATTTGCTCTCTCTTCTCACAATGGGAAGGCGGTATGTCTGCTTCAATACTCTAGACAAGGAGCCTGCTCAAATCGCAGAAGTGTTTGAGTTAGATTAATTAATTGTGCTGTGATGAAATTTCACTAATATTATGATTCAAAAATCATAGTCTTCAAAATTAAAAAAACAAGGAACATTAATGTGACTATCGAGCCTAAACCTATAATGACAGGGAAAATAAAATTACAACGCAAATTAAAAGATATTGTAATCAACATTACTGCCTGCGCAATTTTTCCTCTTACTGTCTTAGCCTTTGCGCAAGCGGACTATGTGCCCTCAAAAACTGAATATGGTCAGCCAGACTTACAGGGTGTCTGGAATTTTGCTTCCCATACGCCTCTGCAGCGCGCAGAAGAATATGGTGACCGAGAGTATGTAACTCCAGAGGAAAATGAGGAAAATCGAAAACAATCAATTGATTCTTTCGAGGCTAGAGCCGAATCGCATTTTAACGGCGTTGGCGGCTACAACTCTTTTTGGTATGAGCGGGCTGCTATTGGCTATGACCTTCGCACGTCACTAATTACTTATCCTGCAAACGGACGTATTCCAGAATTGGCAGAAGGCGCTACCATGCAAAGAGGTGGCGTGGGTAATGATATTCCTGGTGAACGTCCAGTACGGTATGTTGTTGGTGGAATCTCAAAAGATGGGCCCGAAGATCGCGGTCTATCTGAGCGCTGCATTGTTGGCTTTAATGCCGGACCGCCCTTTATGCCCAGCAGTTACAATAATAATGTCCAATTAGTACAGCATCGTGATCATGTAGTCATAATTACAGAAATGATGCATGACGCTCGGATTGTACCATTGCGTAAAGGTTCAGGGCTCGATGATGGTATCCGGCTTTGGTCAGGCGATTCGCGGGGGTATTGGGATGGGGATACTCTAGTCGTTGAGTCCAAAAACTTTACTGGCATGACACAGAGCCTTATCGGTGCTCCCAATGGAGATTCTTACGATAAATTTCTCATAGAAAGATTTACTCGAGTCAACGACGTAACCGTTGAGTATGAATTTACGATCGATGATCCCGGTACGTTTACTGACAAAATCACTGCTATGGTGCCAATGACTCAAGTTGATGGTTTGCTATATGAATATGCCTGCCACGAAGGAAATTATGGAATGACTAATTTGCTTCGCGGAGAAAGGCGACAAGAGATGGATGCGCAAGGAATCCAGTAACTGAAGTTGAAAAATAAAGCTCAGAATTTACTTTTCCAGAGCCTTAAGCAATATAAGACTTGGGCTATTCTCACAATGATCTGAATTCCTATCGCACAGGTTTATTGGAGTTGCATTATCTATTTCGTAAGCTCCGAATCAAAATTGATTCCTTTAATTCGTTTTATTGCTCCGCGTCCATCTCCAAGCGGCGGGCACCAGCTAATGAGCCAGGCATTGAATAGTTGCCTTCATGACAAGCGTATTCATACATCCCGCCTTCAGTTGCATGGAAACTTAGTTCTGCTGTCCAGGGTTGCAAGTAAATATTGCTGTCTTCAACAGTAAACTGGTAAAAAATCTCATTGTCTGCATAACGGCTAAATCTTTCGGTGATTCGGCCTTCCTTGGTAATGGGGACTGAGCTCTGGCTCATTTGTTGTGGATTAATATTTACAGTTTCAACCACTAGTACGTCGTCTTCATACCAACCAACAGAATCACCAAACCATTGTTCAAGCTCGACAGGACGTCGTGTTGCTTGCGCCTCAATGGCAGATTCAAAAATTGGAATAATACGTGCATCGTGGACCATCTCCACTACGATCATGACGTAGTTATCGGTTTGGACGAATTGATAAGTGTTGTTATAGAGCGCACCCATCATTCCAGGCCCAGCCTTGTTACCAAAACCTAACAGACACCTTTCAGAATTAGGAAAAGCTTCTGGTCCACGAAAGTCTCCGATGCCGGTCGCATAGCGGGTACCAAAACTAGCTCGTTCAAAATCGAACTGCGGGTTTTCCAGTCGTGGCACTCTGCCATTCGCTGGATCAACGATATATGAACTACGATATTCGCCTTTGACTAGGGCCAGGTTCGAACCAGGACTAACCCAAAAATTATTGTAGGCTCGGGTGCCAAAATCATCGCCTGAGGCGACTGGTGTATTGTTTATACCGTCGCCTTCGTCGAGACCACCTTCAAGGCCAGCGATCGGCGTCACAGCAGAAATGGCCAGAGCTTCTTCGGGTGAAACGATCAGGCTTTCCACTCCCCTAGGGCGAGTGAGATTTGTTAAAGACGCATTGGTCCAGATCCCTTCAAGGTCAGGCCGGTCTGCTTGCGAAAAGGCGGAAGCACAGGCCAAAAAGGTCAAAGTCAACAAGGTCAAAGTCAATAAAGATCTGATTCGAGCAGACTGTTTTAGCAGTAATGTCATTTGGTGCCTCCAAAAGGAATAGTTCATCAATTTGTCTAGCTGCATCATAAATGGGGTCAGGGCAAATATACAGTGTTGAATAGCGACTCTAGCTCAGTTACTCGGCCAGAAAGGCCCTGACCCGTTTAATAAAACCTTCAAGCTGATCGTGATGAACCCAATGGCCAGCTTCTTCAAATGCTTCAACCTCCAAAGGGCAATTGAAGTTCTTGCTTCGGCCGTCGGCCACTGGGTCAGATGCCCAGGACTCAACGCCACGTACTAGTAGAGTAGGGCAAGTAATATCACCCCATAACTCTCTTACTTCTTCGGTAGGTCGACCGCTGAATTCAAAAAAACGTACATAGTTGTCGAATTTCCAGCCGAAGGTACCGTCTTCATTTTGATTGCTGCCGTGGACGGTTAGATGGCGAGCCTGTGCCTCAGACAAATGAGGATTTTCATTCTGCATGCGCTGGAATGCATCTTCCATACTAG
>Ga0302127_10002362_pt1 | contig 11416 bp, 11 predicted proteins | sample CB4_SCM_MG_FD_204452 | JGI IMG/M metagenome (GOLD analysis project Ga0302127, IMG submission 204452) | Marine microbial communities from Western Arctic Ocean, Canada - CB4_SCM | ecosystem: Environmental > Aquatic > Marine > Oceanic | place: Canada: Western Arctic Ocean | collected 2017-09-24
CTCGGCGCGAATATCGTGCCGTTAGGTCGCCATCCGCTGTGGTTAGCGAAGCAGCTCGCACAACTCGACAGATTGAGCAACGGACGCTTGCTGATTTCATTTGTACCGGGACTAGGACATGCCACATAACGTCTTGCGTTGGGTTATCCGACTGAGAATCGCGGACGAGTTGTCGATGAGATGATCGATCTCATGCGCCAGTGGTGGTCGGGCCAAGCCGTCACGACTAATTGGCAAGGGCTAGAATTCCAAAACGTCAAACTCGAACTAAGACCCGTTCAAGAACCGTTGGAAGTGTGGCTTGGCGGGATTAGCGCGGCGGCACTAGAGCGCGTTGCAACATTGGCGGACGGTTGGCTAACGTCAGCTGCAACCCCCGCTGAAGCTGGGGCAGCACGACTTGTTATCGAGCGTCGCGCGCGCGAACTGGGTCGGATCGTCGATCCGGAACATTTCGGCATAAGCATGCCGTTTTGTTTGGAAGAACCCCCTGAAGAGGCGCTCGCAGCGCTGCGGGTTCGGCGCAAAGACCGAGATTTGTCCAAGGTCGTGGCGGTCGGGGCCCAAAGCCTGAGTGGCCTGATGTCTGAGCACATCGATCAAGGGTTGAGTAAATTCGTTGTGCGCCCGCTCAGCGCAATGTCAGCGGACAATCGGTGGCGAGAAGAGCTAAATTGGCTGGCAGATGCGGTGCTCGATTTACAGACTTAGCACGCTCGCAGTTGCGGCCGTTTACTGCCGTGACGCTTAACTGCTAGTCTTGAAATATCTGGCCCCGGCAATCGCCGACGATGCCGACCAATAAAGAGGACACTCCATTATGGCTGCACTCACTGGATTACGCATTCTCGACCTTACCCAATATGAAGCAGGGCCTTCATGCACCCAAGCACTCGCGTGGCTCGGCGCGGATGTTGTCAAAGTAGAAACGCCCGCGGGCGGCGATCCTGGGCGCACCTTGAATCGAGGGTACTTCCAAGACTCAGAATACTTTATGAATTGGAATAGCAATAAGCGCAGCATTGCGATCAATTTACGTGATCCGAAAGGCCGCGATCTGTTGCTAAAGATGGCGCCGCACTTCGATGTATTTATCGAAAATTTTGGTCCTGGGGTAGTCGAGAAACTCGACATCGGATACGACGTTATTAAACAGTTGCACCCCGAAGTTATCTACGCGCAGATTAAAGGTTTTGGATTGTCCGGTCCCTACGCCGGTTACAAATGTTTTGACATGGTTGCACAAGCCGCTGCCGGCTCATTATCGATCACAGGCGAGCCGGATGGCCCGCCAATGCGCCCTGGTCCAACGTTAGGCGACGCTGGCACGGGGGTGCAAATGGCGCTCGCGATTAGCGCTGCCTACGCGCAGAAGTTGCGCGAAGGCACCGGTCAGCACATCGAGCTGTCGATGCAGGAATCTGTTACCTACTACATGCGCACGATGATCGCTTTAGGCGCACAAGGTGGTGCGTCTGTCGCCCCGCGGCTCGGTAACGAATTAGATCCCACCGTGAGTTTGTTTCCGTCGAAACCATTTGGCGCTAACGACTATGTTTACATTATGAGCGTAACAGAGCCTCATTGGACGTTGTTTTGCAAAACCATTGGCCACCCGGAACTTGCCACCGATCCGCGCTATGAAAACTTAGAGGCGCGCAAAGAACACGGTGACGAGTTGAAAGCTATTATCACGGCATGGACCTCGGCTCGCACTAAGAATGAGGCGATGCACGAACTGTGCAACGCCGGCATCCCTGCCAGCGCAGTGTTCGATACGACGGACATATTTTCCGATCCGCATCTTACCGAGCGTGGGTTCATCCACCATGTGTCGCCCGGAGAGAACCAGAAAGAAATCTCGATGCTGGGTTGGCCGGCGAGGATGTCAGAAAGCGCAGTCCCGATGGAGCTTGCGCCGGGTCTTGGGGATCATACGGCGGAGGTATTGCAGACCGAGATCGGAATGTCAGCCGATGCAGTTCAAGCGTTGGTCGACGACGGGATCATCGTGCAACGATCCTAGTCTTAGGGCGACGACCGGCACCTCGTCGCTAGAACGATGGCGAACGTTGCTTGCGACTAGAACAACGTCGCTTGTCGTTCCACCCGTTCGTCTGTCGCGAGTGGCCATCCGCTTAAATGGTCGATCCATTCTTTAGGCAACTTGTGATAACGCGCGCCGTTAACAATCAAGCCTAGATATCGAGCCGACGGTAATCGATCCGGGCGATGGCGTTCAGATACGTAAGTAAACGCCGTTATTCGGCGCTTACTTTCAAGCGTTATTGAGACGGACTGGCGTTGGTAGAACCCGCGGTGGACGCCTTCACTGCGATCTAAGCGACGGCCTGCGGCAACTCTAATCTGGTATATCACGCCCCAAGTTAACTTTTTGGGATCACGGATAAGATTCGCGACTCCACGGTTGCTCGGACCTACGGCTAAGTTGAACGCTAGTGAAAAGCCGCTTAAGTAGCAGGTTTTTGCGTCGCGCGGCTGGATACGACGGCGCCCGCAAAACGTGTTGCGATCTAGATTACTAGCGTAAGCGAAATACCATTCGTATCGGTCGTCTTTCATTCTTTCAGGCATTCATGGCAGTGGTTTAGCGCGCTGAATTACGCCACCCGCGCGGCGAAAGTGCAAACATTTTGACAAACCGTCGGGTAAAGTATGACCATGCTGGAGTGGGCTAATTCATGCAAGTTGTAACGATAGGGTAAACGATGAGCGAACCACATCTCGATATCCCAAGCGCCGAACGTTTAATGAGCGTTTTCGTCTGCAACACGCATGAGCGCGGGCTACGGAGCGCGTGTTCGCGCAGTTTAAAACCCAAGCTTGTCTAGGGAGGCAATCAACAATGGCTTATGAAATAAAACGCTTTCCCTATGCCGGGACGATCGACGCGGACGGCCACGTTCTCGAGCCGCCAGATCTGTGGGAAAACTACTTGGAAGAGCGCTACCAGGATCGGGCGCTGCGTATTCGAGTTGACGATAAAGGATTCGAGTATCTAGAAATAGACGGCCGAGTCTCGGCCCGTTCAAACAACGGATCGCTAGGCCTTTTAGGCGCGATGGGTAGCGACGACATGCGTCCACATCCAGACAGACGCTATGCCGACAATATTCCCTTTGGTGCCTGCGATCTGAATGAACGTTTATCGTTGCTCGACCAGGAGAACCTCGACAAGGCACTGCTGTATCCAACGCTAGGGTTACTGTGGGAGTGCGAACTAACCGATCCAGAATTATCACTCGCCTATGTCCGCGCGTATAACCGTTGGATCGCGGATTTCTGCCGCGATAGTAGCGGGCGCCTCGTCCCCATCGCCCAATTAACGTTGCTCGATCCGGAAGGTTCCGCGCAGGAGCTCGAGCGTGCGGTCAAAGACGGGTGTCGCGGCGCCTGGGTTAATTCATTCAATCACCATCGCGTGATCCATGGCGATCCGAAGCATGACGTCTTGTTCGCCAAATGCGTGGAACTCGATGTGCCGCTCGCGATCCATCCCACGTTCATTCCGCATGCCCCAGCGGAGGGGATATTTGATTGGCCAGAGCGCGGTCGGGGTTGGGGTGAGGCGCTGTGGTTACGTGCGGTGATGCAGCAAGCATTCATATCGTTTTTTTCCCTTGGCACGTTGGAACGCTTTCCCGAATTACGCCTCGGCGTCTTAGAGGTGGGATCCGGGTGGGTCGGATCGTTCTTGGATCGCATGGACGCTTTTACAACCTCGTTGAAAGCTAAGCGGTCATCGGCGACTGAAATTTTTCGCCGACAGTGTTTCATCTCAGGCGACCCGGACGAAACGGCAGCGCCGCACGTCATCGATCATGTCGGTGCGGATTGTTTTATGTGGGCGACGGATTATCCGCATCCAGATCATCCGCACACCTGGGTCGATGATTTAACGCGCTACGTAGAAAATCTCCAACCACCGACTCGAGCAAAAGTGCTCGGCGAGAATGTGCGCCGAATCTATCGATTAGACTAACCAAGGCGAATGGTCGGCGCGTGATTTAAGACGCCTCGAATCGAAGCGTAGATACGAGCGAAAATTTGTAACGAGATAGGAAAACGAACAACCAATGAAAGTCTCTGAAGCGATCAATGCACGCAAAACCATACGAAACTTCCTCGATGCACCGATTGATGACGGACTCATTGAAGCGCTCTTAACGAAAGCCGCACGCGCGGCCTCGGGTGGCAACTTGCAGCCTTGGCGGGTGTATATTCTAAATGGCGATGTCACCAAACGCTTTGTTGACTTAATCGCGTCGAAAGCGTCGCCAGAAACTCCGCAATACGATGTGTATCCGCCGAATCTAAAGGATCCATATCGGACCAGTCGTTACAAACTCGCAGAAGACATGTACGCGTTACTCGAAATTCCGCGCGAGGATAAGCCTGCGCGACTTGCCCACCTTGCGCGTAATTTTCGTTTTTTTGACGCGCCGACGGCATTTTTCTGCTTCGTTGATAGGGTTATGGGGCCGCCTCAGTGGTCCGACTTAGGCATGTTTTTGCAAAACTTTATGTTGTTAGCGCAAGAAGCCGGGCTAAATACGTGCCCTCAGGAAGCGTGGGCAAATTGGCCCGAGACGGTCGCGGATTTCGTCGGTGCACCGGATGAGCTAATGCTTTTTTCCGGCATGGCACTCGGCTATGCGAATCCGGATGCACCGGTCAACCGTTTAGTTTCGGATCGCGAGCCATTCGACAATTGGGCAGAGTTTGTCACGTAGCTTTTTGCTAACCTACTTTGGAGGTGCTTGTGTGGCGATAGAAAACGACCTGCCCTTATCACGGTATACCGTCCTCGACTTAACAATCGCGCGTGCGGGGCCATCCGCGGTACGCTTGCTCTCGGATTGGGGAGCGCGTGTTATACGAATTGAGCCGCCGCCTGGGGAAGGCGAAGACGGTCGATCGATCACTGGCGATCGGCATGGCCCGGATGATCAAAACCTACATCGCAACAAGCGCAGCCTATCAATCGATTTAAAGCATCCGCACGGTCAAAAACTATTTGGCGAACTCGTCGCCAAGGCGGACGTCGTTGTTGAGAATTTTCGCGCCGATGTGAAACAACGTTTGGGTCTCGATTACGAATCGTTGTGCAAGCACAACGCCGGCATCATTCTCGCGAGTATTTCGGGGTTTGGTCAGACCGGTCCTTACAGTACGCGTGCTGGGGTCGATCAAATCGTGCAAGGTTTGTCGGGGTTGATGTCCGTCACGGGACATCCCGGTGGCGGCCCGGTACGTGCAGGGATAGCGATTAGCGACACCGCGGCAGGGATGTTTCTCGGCCAAGGGATCTTGCTTGCGCTTTTACATCGCGAACATACTGGGGTGGGGCAATGGGTGCATACCTCGATGCTCGAATCGATGTTGTCGAAAATGGATTTCCAAGCAGCTCGATATACGATGTTAGGAGAGGTCGCCGAGCAACAAGGTAACGATCATCCAACATTAGTGCCGATGGGGACATTTGTGGCAAAAGATGGCCCCGTCAATATTGCCGCCTCGACCCCACGAATGTTCAATGAACTATGTTCCGCATTAGGCGCAAAGAAGCTTGCCGAAGATCCTCGTTTCGCCACCAACGCAGGACGCGTAGCCAATAAGATCGAACTGAGAGCAGCGATAAATAAACTTACTGCGCAATTCACTGTGGAGGAACTCGTCGACTGCCTGGCGCCGCTTGGCGTGCCGTGTGGTCCGGTGTGTAATCTCGCCGAGACGTTCGACAATCCACAGGTTAGACATCTCGAAATGACTCGACCGGCACCGAACCCGGTACACGGCGATATCGATCTATTGCGCACACCAATTAACTTATCGAAGTTTCCGCATCCGCAGCGATTTCACCATGCTGGGCCAACTGCCGGACAACACAATCACGAAATACTTTCAGAGTTCGGCTACGATGCGGACACCATCGAACAACTTGAGCAAAGCGGAGCGATTTAAAATTCATGGATAATTCTGACTGGCTTGCGCAAGTGGACGAGAAGATCTTGGAACCGGATCTCGAAATTTGTGATCCGCATCATCATCTTTGGGACGATGCGCAAAATCCTTACCTGTTTGAACAGTTACTCGGCGACATCGGATCCGGCCATAACGTCACCTCGACAGTATTTATGGAATGTTCGTCAATGTACCGAGCTTCGGGGGAGGCGGTGTTAAAACCGGTCGGTGAGACTGAGTTCGTAAATGGAGTTGCCGCAATGAGCGCAAGCGGAAACTACGGCAAAACAAAGGTGTGCGCGTCAATTGTAGGTTTCGCAGACCTCGCTCTCGGTTCGGCAGTCGGCGATGTGCTCGATGCGCATATCGCGGCGAGCCCCCGTTTCGTCGGGATCCGCCATGCAAGTGGTTGGCACTCGAGCGATGAGATCCGCAATTCCCACACGAATCCGCCTCAAGGGCTTCTCGGTGATGCGACATTTCGCGAGGGGCTTAAGGAACTAGGCAAGCGCGGACTGACTTTTGATGCCTGGATGTACCATGAGCAAATTCCGGAGCTAACGAATTTGGCCGATGCGTTCCCCGATCAACTGATCATTCTGGATCATTTCGGCGGTCCACTGGGGATTGGACCTTATGCCAGCGCGCGCGAGGAAGTTTTCAGCGATTGGAAAAACGCCATTTCAGCTCTCGCGTTACGCGAAAATGTCGTGGTGAAGCTGGGCGGGTTAGCGATGCCGATAAACGGCTTCGGATTTCACAAGCACGATCGGCCGCCTAGTTCACAAGCACTCGCCGAGGTGACCAGCCGCTATTACCATCACACGATAGAGACGTTCGGCCCGTCGCGTTGCATGTTCGAAAGCAACTTTCCGGTCGATAAATTGAGTTGTTCCTACGCGGTTTTATGGAATTCGTTTAAACGGATTGCTGCTGATTTTTCCGCGGACGAAAAGGCCGCAATGTTTAATGGCAATGCGGTACGAGTCTACAAGGTTTAGTTCCAGAGCAAACGAAAGATGACGTTGTTCGAGATTGCTCCCGTTTTGGCGTTGACTATTGTTTGCTGGTTGGTCTACTGCCTCTGGCAGTGAACCCTAGCCGAAAATCTCGCGTTGTTGCTTCTTGGGTCGGCTTCGAAAAGCTGTTTCATAAGAACTTTCGATCAATGCCATTAAATAATCCTCGTGAAAACCATCGACGTCGACAATCGTCACCCAACGGAATCGGCCCATGTATTTCGCCGGTTTCACCCCAGGTTGATCGGTTAGCTCGATAAATCGATCAACCGACACGCGGACACTAAAGCGCCATTGCTCTGGCTCGCTAGTCTTGAAGTAGGCGAATTTCTTTTCTCCGACTCGATAAGATAGGACATTGATCGGCGGCGCGATGTTCTTCTCAGTCGCTCCTGAAAAAGTGCGACAGAACGCTTTTACGCCGTCTACATTCATGTTTCGATGTCAGGCTAATCTCACCGGCGGTTGACGGTCAGTTTGTTTCAGTCGCGCTGCTGTCGATTTGCGCCAGCAAGGTATCTCCTGAGAAGCTCAGTCGGCGGCGAACCGAGATTCGTTGATCAACTCGTTTCGGTTGCGCTGCTGTCGATTTGCACGAGCAAAGTGCCAACGTTGGATCCGTCAAACAATGAACGAAATGAACCCGGTAAATTCTCGAAGCCGACCCGTAAGTCTTCTCGATAGTTGATCTGCCCGCCTTCGGTCCAAGCTTTAAGATTGCGCGCGGCTTCGTCGAAGCGATCCGCATAGTTGCCGCACAGAAAACCTTGCATGCGGATACTGCCATAGACTAAACGCATCATATTGCGCGGGCCTTCTGCCGATTGATCATTGTCGTAACTTGAGATCTGCCCGCAGAGAACAATTCGGCCGCGCGGCGCCATATTGTCGATTGCAGCCTGCAGAATTTCGCCGCCCACGTTGTCGTAAAATACATCTATGCCGTTTGGACAGAGCTCGGCGAGTCGTTCAGCGACATTTTCTGATTTGTAGTCGATGGTCGCGTCGATGCCGCAATCCTGGGTGAGCCAATCGCATTTCGATTTGCCACCGGCGATACCAATTACTGTCATGCCTTTTATTTTTCCGATCTGCGCCGCCGTTGACCCGGTTGATCCGGCAGCGCCCGAAACGACTAACGTTTCGCCGCTTTGCGCGGCGCCAACCTCGAGTAGTCCAAAGTATGCGGTCATTGGATTTAGGCCATAGCGTCCAACGCCATCGAGAAAATTGATCCCTTTGGGGATTAAGGTCGGCCGGCGTAGTCCGCCACCGGGAACGACGGCGTAGTCTTGCCAGCTCGATAAACCAAGGACCCGATCCCCAACAGCGATGCCTTCGGCGGCAGATCCCACGACTCGGGCAGCCGCGGGTGCCATGATGGGTTGTCCCAATGGAATCGACGGGTACAAGCTTTTACTCGGCGGGTCCATCCAATTGCGCATCGTTGGCGCGCACAGAAAGCCGACGTTGCGGACCATAATTTCCCCAGCCTTTAGGTCTTGCGACGGCAGCGCAACTTCTTTGTATTCGAAATCCTCCTCACTTAAATTGCCCTGCGGGCGGCGTTTCAGTAACCACTGACGATTTACTTCGCTCACTAAATAATCTCCTGATTCGTACCGACTCGAATCGCGGTGCCGTCGCGAGTTCGGTTGCTGGTCAAAAACTAAATACCCGGCACATTAGCGAAGTTTGCTTCGCGTTTTTCGACGAACGCAGCCAGCGCCTCATTATTAGCTGGTGCGCCGAGCAATTCCTCGTAAACCTTGGACTCGCGCTGATGCGCCGCCCAGGCGTCGTGCGGACGCCCGCTGGCGAGCATGAGTTCTTTTGTCGCGATCAATGATGGGATTGGGTTGGCCGCAATTTCGGACGCCAAGGCCATCGCGTTCGGCATGAGTTCCTGTGCCTCTTCGAGTCGCCAGACTAAACCCATTTCCAAGCACTCGACGGCGCTAAACCAGCGGCCCGATAGTAAAGTGTAGGCCGCATTTTGCCAGCCCATGCGTTCTATAAAGGTGCAGCTACTGCCTGCTTCGGGCGCCAGGCCGAGTTGTGGAAACGGCGTTTTTAACCGCGCATCTTTCGCCATTAGCACGAGATCGCAGTGCGCGAGCATGGTCATTCCAATACCAACCCCGAGCCCGTTCACCGCCGCGATCAGCGGCTTCTTGAAATTTGTTAGCTGCTTTAGCATGTGCGGAAATTGATGTTCCGCGGAACCGCCTTGGGCTAGCACTTGGAACTCTTCGAGATCTTGTCCGGCGCAAAACGCTTTGCCAATCCCAGTAATGATAACGACCGCCGTATTCGACGATTCTTCAGCTTCGGCGAGTCGCTCAGCGATGCCTTGAAATACAGCGTTGTTCATGGCGTTTAATGCGCCCGGTCGGTTGATGCTTAGTACGCGGATCCGATCGTGATCTTCACAAAGTATGATTTCGCTCATATGTTTTACGTTTCCTAAACCGTGGGTTGTTTGCTAGCCGTATCCTAACTCAAGGAACGAGAGTTTCATCCGCGTCGCTATGCGTAGCACACAAAGCCTTGACTAATTGCGCGTTGGTCATCGTCCGTAAAAACGGTATAGCTAACCACACCATCGCGATCCGCGTGGACAAGCAATTCGATCGTTGATGGCATTAACACCATGGCACTGAAACGACCGCCGAGACGCACAACGCGGGACGGATCGCCATCCAAGTAATGATCGACAACGCGCGATACGGCCAATGCCAGCGTCGCTGTGCCATGCAATATGATGTCCGGCAATCCTGCGCCTATTGCGACAGCGCGGTCGGTGTGAATAGGGTTCCAAATCCTCGCGCATTCTGTATAAACGTGCGCAGCTTCCTTCGCGATAGGAATCGCGATACGCCAATCTTCGCCGCCGACGAAATCAGGAAACGCGGGCATTTCCTCAACGACTTGCGGTTCACCGATAATCTCGACCCCAAGTTTGATGCCAAGATGATACGTACGACAGACGAGTTCGTCGTTCTTGTCCTTCGTATCAAAGCGGATGGTTTGTGCCGCACCAGGTTTAATCGGTGTGAGACCAACGACTGTTGCGGTTGTTGTGAGCTTTTCGCCGGCGCGCGCTGGTCGAAAGATTTGTAGGTCGTGGGCGGCGTGGACATTGCGCGCGCGTTCTTCGGCTGTCACGGATTCTGTGCCGGGTAAATTAAAGCAATCCAACATTGCCGGCCATTCTAGGCACACAGGAAACACTGGATGCGCGATAACACGATGGGCGGCAGTATCCATGTACGTCTCGTTGGTATCGCCAAGGCCGGCGGCGTACGCCATCAGCCAACGCGCGTCCACCTCATGTGTGAACTGCTGAGTGCTTTGTCCTACGACTGCAGAATTAAATGGCACGGTTAGTCTCCCATAAGAAATAAAACTAAGTATAGCGTTGCGCCCACATGCACGGCGATATCAAAAAGCAAAGCCCAAAGAAGCGTAACCCATTCGAATGGTAACCACGGCAAGCGCAATTCGTTAGACTAGTTGCATAATATTTCGAAATTAATAAGCGAAATCGGCAATGAAACAAAGCTTTTGTAGGGTTTTTTGTATCGCGATTAGCACCATGATGCTAATGACGAATGGTGTCATTGCTGACTCTGATGTGCCAACCGTGAGTCATGAGCGCCTCATGAGCACTGCCGAAGACGCCGCAAATTGGCTGACGTTTGGTCAAAACTACACGAACCAACGCTTTTCAAACTTAGACCAGATCCGCACATCCACTGTTGCACAGCTAAAACCACGCTGGACATTCAATTCGGGCGCAAAAGGACCTTTCCAAGCCCAGCCTTTGGTCGCCGACGGCACAATGATTGTGACGTTGCCGGGGAATGACGTTGTTGCCCTAGATGCGGCTAACGGGCAGACGTTGTGGCGTTATCAACATACAAAGCGCCGTACGGACACGCTCGGTAGCCCCGCAAATCGAGGTGCAGCACTCGCCGACGGCAAAGTATTTGAAGCAACTAACGACGGTCGCCTATTGGCTTTGAACGCGCTAAACGGCGAAGTCATATGGGATCGGGTTATTGTGCGGCCGGTAGAAGGAGAACTTGAGGGTCTCGACGAGCCGACCCGCAAACGCTACCTCGAGAATATCGACACGCTTCCCGCGAAGATGCCACCGCTTGCTTATCGAGGCATGGTTATTGTCGGGGTGACGTCAGCTGGTTACGGCATTTATTACAACATCGGGGTAAAAACGCGCGAAGGTCCGGCACCTCGTTGGCAGGATTTCCATGGTAAGCGCGGCTTTGTCGCGGCGTTCGACGCGGACACCGGCGATGAAATTTGGCGTTGGTATACAACCCGGTCTGGCGGTTGGGAAGGGAAATTTTCTGCAACCACGGGAGAGGGTGAGTCATTGTCGCGCGATC
>Ga0302127_10002364_pt1 | contig 11402 bp, 10 predicted proteins | sample CB4_SCM_MG_FD_204452 | JGI IMG/M metagenome (GOLD analysis project Ga0302127, IMG submission 204452) | Marine microbial communities from Western Arctic Ocean, Canada - CB4_SCM | ecosystem: Environmental > Aquatic > Marine > Oceanic | place: Canada: Western Arctic Ocean | collected 2017-09-24
CGAAAACCGGTGGTCAGGTCACTCATTTCTGGCAGGTTCCTGCACCCGGCACTCGGGTAATCCAAATTGGTATCGATCCGAGTGATCTAGGCCGCAACTATCCAAATCCAGTGTCATTAGCAGCTGATGCAAAAGTGGCGCTTGAAATGCTCACCGCAGCGGTTGAACATAGCAACAATAATGCCCGTTGGGTTGATGAATGTCAGAAGAAAGTATCCGTCTGGCGCCAGAGTGCAAACGAACATCGTCATTCAAACGCATCTCCCATCCGCCCCGAGCGCTGGATGAAAGAACTGGGCGACGCTATGCCTGAAAATGCACTGGTTGTATCAGATACAGGTCACACCGCTATGTGGGCGGTCCAACAGCTTTGGGTTGACCATACCAATTGGGATTTCATTCGCTGTGCCGGCTCTCTTGGGTGGGGTTTTCCTGCAGCAATCGGCGCCAAATGCGCTGTACCCGACCGTCCAGTCATCTGCGTTACCGGCGATGGCGGGCTCTGGTATCACTTCACCGAGCTTGAAACAGCGGTCCGCTGCAACATTCCGACTGTTACCATCGTCAACAACAACAATGCGCTCAATCAGGAATTCAATATCTTTACCGCGGCCTATGACGGCAAACCTTCTGAAAAGTGGACCGACATGTGGCATTTCAACAAGGTAAGCTTCGCCAAGCTAGCTGAAGATATGGGCGCTCTAGGAATTCGCGTTGAACAACCTGATGAGCTAGGCAGTGCCATTCAGACCGCGGTTAACTCCAACCGACCGACAGTTATTGAAGTGGTTGGTGATATAGATGCAATGGCACCGACAGCCTGGATAAAAAAATAAACTGAACCTACCTACCCGCGCGGCAAGCCAATATCTATATCAGGCAGCCGCGCGGGAGACATGAAATGGACCTCACTAATCAAGCCGAAGCTTCGACGCTTTTGATAAATTTCGCATAGGCGCCAGCAATCTCATCTTCAAGTTTATTCCAATCCGGCCAGCCAACCAAATCGGCATCAACATCCTCAATTGGCAGGCGGTATATCTGGCTACCATTGATCATCTGATGGGCGATCTCACCTGATCGTGATGAGTGGGTATTATCATTACCTGGAATAATTAGTGTTGGCACTTTGATCGTTCCAAGCTGGGCTTCGGTCACGCCCATAACAGGCAATGAGGCACCGGCTAGGAATTTATCAAGTAGATTTGACTGAACTGCGATGAAATCACGCGGATCCATCGCCATCAGCTGATCACGGATCTGTGGATTTATCGAAATGTACTCGACAAACCTATCGGTGGCACACACCGCCTCCATTCCACCCCGTTCGGCGGTTTCGATATAAACCCGATAGTAGTTCTGCGGCAAACGCTTGGCGGCGAAATCACCGCCTGTCACACGCATCGCAATCAAGCCCTTAAGGTCGTTTGGATAGCGCAGCGCAAAATTAATCGCCGTGCGTGCGCCTGAAGATGCACCAGAAATATAGGCCGGCAAGAGACCTAGATGATCAAGCAGCGCGTGCATCTCATCCGCCCACACACCCTCCTCGGTGTCCTTATCTTCAAGTCGCATATCTGCAGCTCCAGTATTACGCCTATCATGCATAAAAACCCGAAAGCCATGAGCGGCAAGCTTTTCACCAAAGCCACGCATCTCAAGATAACCACGCCTCCCTCCCGGCATCACCGTAACAACCGGCCCATCAACTCCGATAATTTCATAAACAGTTTTCACACCGTCAATTTCAATACGAGCCACCTCTATCTCCCCAATGTTTGAATCTATTGTTATCTATCATTTATTAAACCCCAACCCATGCCCAGTGAATTTAGGGCCAACGAAGCTGAAGGTATGCTAAAATCTGCGGCGACAACGGCAAAAAATCTAAAACTACATCGATCGAAAGAGTAACCATGACGATGCCAAGGACGGACAAACCCATTCCCACTAAAACCGGAATGCCAAGGACTTCATGGTCCCGGTTAAGCAGCCAGCTGAAAAACACGCGAAATATTCCAGATGTACGCTGGATAGGTAAAACTACTGTCACTGGTGCTAGCGCAAGCGAGATAAAAAGAAGCATTTGTGACATGAAAACTAAAACGCCAGTCGCGACAAACCATTTGGCCGTCTTCAAATCCAAAGTGCGTATGTCAGTACGATTTCGTGGCAAGAGAAAGAGGCACGCGACAAAAATTGCAGCAGCGCAATAAGCGGTGAAGCCAGCCGCGACTGCCTCGCGTACACCACCATCTCCAATACCAAATCGTATCAGAATTGGGCTGAGACCAAAAGCACAAGCACAAACCAGTCCCCAAAAATATCCGTCGATATAATCCAATCTCTGCCCAGCTCTAGTTATTACCTCACCAGATTTAATCCGCCCATAAAGGACCAAAAGAGGCGCGATTAAGATCAGCATAATCCCGCCCATCCTCAGCGGTGTTACATACTCATCCAAAAATATCAGGGCCAGGGAAAGTGTGACTAGGACGCCCAATTGCACAATTGGCCCTGATTGAGCTGCGCCAACAGCGCGCGCCGCCCGGTATGTAGAATAACGGCCAAGTACGAAATGAACTATACCTGCAGCCGAAAACCAGCCAACAGACTCAAGAGACTGTGCTTGCAGTGCTCCATACGATCCAAACAGCAATGCACCGAAAGCAAAAAGAGGTACCCCGGCAAAAACAGTGATAACGATCGCCTGGAATAATGAGCCGCTCAACACACCACGCCGGGCAGTGGCAATATTCAGCCCAAATAATGTCGCCGATAGGAGAGCAAGCGCCGCCCCCAACATATCTTAAGTCCTCTGCCGGATAGGGTTTGTGATTTGTAGTAAAACACTTGCGGGCATAGTTCTTTTCACAAAGTTTGGATAAAACGGCGGTATAGCACGCAAGCTTCCTTCACATCATACCCTTATGACAAGCTTTATAAGAGAAGACTTGTGTCATGCTGGGCATTAGGTTTCATAATAGCACACGCAAAAATACCAACAGTGGCTGTATGATGAAGGAACATTCCATGAAAGCATTCAAAGTACGCACCGAGTCTGGGGTAACCGTACTTGAAGCAGTAGAAATCGACATACCAAAAGTCGGCCGTGGAGAAATCAAACTGAGGGTCCATGCGGCTGGTCTTAATCGCGGTGAATTTATCGTTGGCGGAGTTATGCACGGAGGAACTGACAAGCCCGGCGGGACCGAAGCCGCCGGTGAAGTCGTGGAAATTGGCCAAGATGTGAGTGGCATCGCGATTGGCGAACGCATCATGGGCAGGGTTTTTGGAACTCAGGGGGGAGCATTTGCTGAATTTGCGGTTATGCAGGTTCATCAAGCAATGCCTATTCCAGACCAATTCAGTTTTGAAGAGGCTGCCGCTACGCCGTCCAGCTTTATGGCTGCTTATGATGCGGTCTTAAGCGGCGGGAAGCTTGCCAAGGGCGACTCAATGCTGGTGACTGCAGCAAGTTCAGCTGTCGGTGTCGCCTCGATCCAAATCGCCCATGCCATCGGCGCCCAGACGGTCGGTACAACAGGCTCTCCCAATAAGATCGAACGACTGGAAGCGATCGGCCTCAACACTGGTATTGTTACCCTCACTCCAAATTTTTCTGCTAAAGTGCGCAAGATTTATCCTGGGGGGATGGCGCTGGCGATCAACTGCGCTGGCGGATCGTATTTTAATGAATGTTTGGCATGCCTCTCTCATTCTGGTCGTCTAGCAATTGTAGGTTATCTCGATGGCATTCGATCTTGCGAAGTCGACCTGCGTGAGCTGCATGCCAATTGCCACGTTGTCTTCGGCATCTCAAACGGCAGGCGCTCTCCAACCCAACATGAAGAGACGGTCGTTGGATTTAAGCGAGACGTATTACCGCTGATGCAAAGCGGTGCCCTGAAACCATTTATCGATCAGGTGTTTCCATTTGCAGACCTGCCCGCTGCCAAACAGCATATGGAATCAAACAATCAGGTTGGTAAGATCGTTGTACGGATGGACTAGAGGCACTGGCGTAGCCGGCCTAACTCCGGCTACAACAATAAATTGTGGGCCCTTTGGCCAGCGACTAATAAAAACTAAGGAGATTCAATATGGCCGATAAGGTTGGTATCGTAGGCATGGGCCTAATGGGACAGTCTTTCATTCTAAATTTGAGAAAATCGCAATTTATGGTGCAGGGGTTCGATGTAGACCCCGCACGTATGGACGATTTGAAACAACAAGGCGGCCATCCGGTCGATTCGCCCGCAGCAGCCGTAAAAGATGTAGACTGCGTTATTACCTCACTGCCGACTAGTGAAATTGCTCGTGAGGTTGTATTTGGTAGTAACGGCATAGCAGAAGGAGCAAAAGAGGGCCTTTTTGTTTGTGATACTACCACATCGCGCCCTGAAGATTCTGAGCGGCTTTTCACTGATCTTCAAGCGCGTGGGGTTCGCTACATGGATTCCTGTGTCAGCGGCACCAGCACGATGGCACGCAATGGTGATCTGATCGTCATTGCTGGCGGGCTTGAGGAAGATTTCAATGCCTGCAAGCATGTGTTTGAAGGATTTAGCCGCGCCCACTACTACATGGGACCAGCCGGTTCAGGCGCCCGCACAAAACTGGTTATTAATCTTATTCTAGCCGGCAATCGTTTCGCTCTTGCCGAAGGTTTGGTGATGGGCGAGAAGGCTGGTTTGGAAGCCAACAATCTTTTAAATGTGCTTCAAGACGGTGCCTGTATGTCTAAGACCATGCGCGATAAGGGACCAAAAATGCTCAACGCTGACTACTCCAAAGAAGGCCAGGTCAAAACATCAATAAAAGACAATCGGCTAATGATCGAGATGGGACAGAAGCTAGGATCCCCTACTTTACTTACCTCCACTCTGTCTCAGGTCATGCAGGCCGCTCTTGAAAAGGGTTACTCGGAAAAAGATACCGTATCGTTTTTTGAGATTCTTCGTGGCATGGCAGGACTTGAGGAACGCGAGGGTATCGATGACGTCCCATTTGGGAAAAAATAGGTAAAGGGGCCCACTAAATAAACAACTGGCTAAAAAGAAGAAAACGATGCAATGCAAAAAAGTGACTCCAATGCTGCAAACTGTTTAAACATGGATCATATCCTCCCCGGTTAGCAGATTGATGACCACTATCGCTCTGGCAACATTGTAAAAATCTGAACAATGCCGGATAACGAGCTAATACATGCTCATAAGATCATGCTGGATGCGGTGGCCAGACACATCCAGCTGACTAATCACCGTCTGTTACCATCAACCAATTAAGCAAGCAGAAGCAACGAGACTAACCGCAGTCGAAGAATAGATGGACGAAAATGAAACGAAAAACTCTTCAGGGCACTTGGCAAAAAGAGCGTAGCTTCTCTCCTGCTGTCATTACCGAAAATATTGGGAAACTATCTGGGTTGCGGGACACGGCGGATTGTTCGACACATCAGGTAAAATGTTGAGGGCTGATTTTGAAGCACAGACCCGCCAGTCATTCGCTAATCTTGCCGAAATTCTGGGGCGTGCAAATGCCCAACTCAGCGATATAGTCACAATGATGGTCCATATAGCCGACACCCGCTATGTCGACCGCTTTATCGAATTGCGGCATGAATTTTTCGCCGTTGACAGTTTACCCGCAAGCACCCTGATCACCACAACAGGGTTTGCAAAACCAGAAATGCTGATCGAAATCACACCAATCGCTGTTATCAGCGAGTCAAGAGCAATAATTCATCATGATCTCCAATGAATTTAGCCATGCTGCAAAATATATAACCTACGAAACGGTGCGCAATACACTCATGGAAATGGTTGATATAGCCAGCCCAACAGGCGATGAGGCCAACATGGCGCACTATATCACAGACCGGCTTACCAGTGCCGGGATAGGAAATATATTACAGGACGTTGATGAAAACCGTCCTAACGCTGTCGGCATTATAGACGGCACTGGCGAAGGCTATAATCTTCTATTTACCGGCCATATGGACACATCTTACCGCGGCGATGAAGATTATCTGGTTGGGGATGGGTTCAAAGCCACTGCGGTAGAGCGTGACGGCTGGATCTGGGGCCTTGGTTCGATGAACATGAAAAGCGGGCTTGCCTCAGCTCTTGTGGCCATGGAGGCTATCGCTCGTTCCGGAATCAAGCTTAAGGGAGATCTGTCTTATGGCGGTGTTGTCGGAGAAATTGAGAAGGCGCCGATTGAAGAATTTAAAGGCCTCGAATATTCCGGCTACGGTGCGGGCAGTAAATATTTAGTAACCCATGGAATTACCGCAGATTTCGCGATTTTAGCCGAACCAACGGGCCTTCGTATTTGTACCGCCAATATGGGCTGTCTGTGGGCACGTATAACCGTTAGAGGCACAGTTGCTCATTCCGCTTTCCCGAGAAAACCCAACCATGTGAACGCCATTGAGCTCATGTCCAAGTTACAAGACGACATTGCCGGTTGGATCCAAAACTATGAAGCCACCCATAAGGCTATGGGTGAACATCCTAACGTCACGGTTGCTGCCATTCGTGGCGGCGATCCTTGGCGCCTTGCCCGCAATCCATATGGATGCAGCCTTTATCTCGATATAAGGACTCTACCTGGCCAATCAGCAGAAAAAATTAAGCGTAGCCTGCGCAGGCTATTGGTCGCGTTTTCTGAGCGCACAGACACACAAGTACCAGAACTCTATTTCTACGTAACTGATCCGGCGATGCAGATTGCTGAAGATTTACCGATCGTTGATGCATTAGGCAAGGCACAAACCCAGATTACCGGTGAACGTCCCACCTCAATTATCCGCCGGCCCGGCGCCGATGGGGTACATTTTACATCATATGGAGTGCCTTGCGCAGTCTTTGGTCCCGCAGGCCGCCTTCATCCCGACCATGCAAGCAAGGCCATGCATGCGATTGGTGAGCATACCTCGATCGACGATCTTTTGACTGCTGCAAATATCTATCTTGCCACTGCCCTGGATATATGTAATCGGCCAGCACCTGATAGTTAAACTAAATAGCTGTTCCAAGTTTCGCTACCATTTAGAAGGAAAGGCGGAGATTCATCCGCCCAAACATGGGAAACGATCACATGTCAGACGATTCTTATAAAGCTGGCCTGAAAACTCGCCGCGCGGTACTTGGTAAGGAATATGTTGATAGTGCCATGGCCAATGTCTCCGATTTCGACCAAGATTGGCAGCGTTTTATCACCGAGAGCGCCTGGGGCTCAGTCTGGAGCCGCCCGGGATTGACCCACCGTGAGCGTTCCATGCTGGTGATTGCCATTTTATCGGTGCTTGGTCGTCATGAGGAGCTTGCACTCCACACCCGCGCTACGGCCAATACCGGCGCCAGCGCCGATGATCTGAAGGAGGTGCTCTTTCATGTTGCCGCCTATGCCGGTATCCCAAATGGGATAAGTGCATTTAAAGTAGTGAGCAAGGCGCTAAAAGAGATAAATTGATCTTAGTAACATGTCCATAATCACGTCCGCTTTGCACTGTCGCACTTTTTTTGCAACGCACCGACCAATAAATTTTCGGAATCACACAAACAACGTAATAGAGGTCTTCAACATGCCAACCCATGCCGCTGAATTTAATCCCTACAATACTACCGCTGCACGTAAGCATATGATTGGAGAAATTCCACGCCCAAAAACGGTGACAGTTGATTTACATAATCATATGCGTATTCCAGAAGCGGCCGAATTCATCCAGCCGCATATGGCTGAAAATTCAAATACTAGTTTTAAGTTTTCTAGCGACAAAACCAAAGAGATTTACAAAAAACAATTTGATGTTAGACCTGCCGGTTGGAGTAACGCAGAAGCTCGAATCAAGGACATGGACAAAATGCACCTTGATGTGATGGCCGTCTCCTGCATGCCAGCGCAGATGTACTATAAGGTCGATCCGATTGTGGGCCAGGAAGCAGCACAGGTCGTTAATGACGGTATTTACACTCGCATTAGCCCCCATCCCAAGCGCTTCGTAGGCATTGGTACCGTACCCATGCAAAATACTGATATGGCTTTGAAAGAAATTGACCGATGCGTCAACGAACTTGGGTTTCGCGGTATTCAAATCGCCGCTCGGGTCGACGAGGATGAATTATCCGCAGAGAGATTCGAGCCGATCTGGTCAAAATGCGAAGAGTTGAGCATCGTTGTTTTTGTCCATCCACGCTCTTTCGCTAGCCCAAGATTTGAGCGCCACTACATGACCAATGTTATCGGAAATCCACTCGACACCACCACTGCAATCCACAATTTAATCTTCGACGGGGTGTTGGCGCGCTATCCAAAAATAAAATTCTATATGTCCCATGGTGGCGCCTTCGCATCACACTATGCCGCACGTATGGATCACGCCTATGGAGCGCGCGCGGATTGCCGCGAGCATATTTATGAGCTGCCAAGTACATATTTAAAGCGCCTCTACTTCGACACCATCGTGTTTGCGGTCGATCAACTAGAATTTCTAGTACGAAAATATGGAGCCGATCATATAGCGCTCGGCACCGACTACCCTGCCGACATGGCCGAATATGATCCAGTTGAACATGTCTGCCAGTCCGAGGAAATCACCGAGGCCGACCGTGAAAAAATTTGCGGGCTGAACGCTTTACGCCTAATGGGGCTTGACGCGGCCGACTTTCAACGTTGAATAAATCCACTTAACTCACCAATAAAACTCTCTACCAACAGGAGAAACTGTACATGCGTACCCCCCGCCTAGATCGTGATCGTCAGCAATGGATCTATGATTATATCGTCAAGGAAACCGGGCGCGTCTTTCATTGGGATGAAGACGGCCGCGAGATGCCGGCATCCATTAAAAGCCACGGCCAGATTTCCAAACATCTCGGCCGCGTCGGCCAACGGCTGGAGCGGGTCGCTGCCGAAGAGGAATCCGCTGGTCATACTGCGACAGCCATGGAACTATACTACCGTGCATCATCCACCTTTGCTGCCGCTCAGCATCCGGTTTTAGAGACCAATGACGAGAAGCGTTACCTACATGGCCGTTGCATTGCCAATTATGAAAAGGTGATAGAATATGCACCCTACCCTATCGAACGGGTCGAAATTCCATTTGAAGGTGTGGAACTGCAGTGCAATTTCCATTTCGTTCCTGGAAAGCCTAAGGCTCCGGTGGTGATCTTTATCCCCGGATGCGACATGACTAAAGAAATGTATCCAGACCCGCGCGTGATGCAGGCTCATTATCGCGGCATGCATATGCTAGTGATCGATGGTCCAGGTCAGGGCACAAGCAATATTCGCGGCACCAAACTAACCCATGGCAATTATGAGCGTGCGGTTCTCACTATTGCGGGCTGGTTGCAGGAACGCGAGGAAGTCGAAGCCGAGAAGATCGTTGTCTACGCACTTTCCATGGGTGCCCATTGGGGGCTAGAAGTCGCAGCATCCGGCGATCCACGCATCAAAGCTGTTGCCGGTCCATGGGCCTCCTATCTAGATAAATACTACATCCTCGACACGTTCTCACCACGATACAAACAGCTGTTCGGCTATCTAACCGGAGCCCAGAGCGAGAAAGAACTCGACGAAATTGTTGGTAAGATGACGGTGCAGGGCCGCGAAAAAGACATCAAATGCCCGGTACTTTTGACCTCCGGAGAGTATGATTCAAGAGCTCCTGTTGAGCTTGTCTATAAATTCTTCGACAACATCAAAGCACCAAAAGAACTTTGGGTATATGAAGATACCTACCACATGGCGCGCATGTTCCCCAGCGACATGAGCCGATTCGACAATCACATGATGTGTATGGATTGGCTAGCAGATGCTCTCGAGGGAAAATTTAAAGCCGGACATTCGCGTAAGATGTTCCTGCGCTCCGGCGGTGGCGGGCCGAACGGTAAGCAGGGAACCGATCAGGACGCCCTGCACTGGTGGGAGTAATCAAATCTTGGTGCTGGCAGTATATTAGCCAGCACCACTAATTTTCACCACATGTTGCGGACCAAGATCTTCGAGCCTATTTAATCCAAGAAGAGCCATATCACGATCGATTTCCAATTTCAGGAGATCGGCTGAATGAACAACACCGGCTACTCCGCCAAGCGCGGCAGCATATAAAAACGGGCGTCCGACAAATACAAACTTGGCCCCGAGCGCCAAGGCCTTTAGAACATCTGAACCCCGACGAATGCCACCATCGAGCATCACGGGCATATCACCAGCAACATCAACAACTTCACTGAGTGCACGAAGTGGCGCAATCGCACCATCAAGCTGGCGCCCGCCATGGTTGGAAACAATCACACTGTCAGCACCGCTTTCGCGTGCCCGTGCGGCATCCTCGCCAGTCAGAATACCCTTCACCACCAACCGCCCGCTCCACTGTTTACGGATTTGTTCCAGATGCGACCAATTAAGGTGCGAACGGCGTCCAAAGTCACGCAGGACCGATTTAGCAAGTAGTGGCTCACCACGCGTAGCATAGGAATTTTCAAAATGCGGCATGCCGTGCTGAACAATTGTACGCAAAAACGTGCCAATAGCCCAGCTCGGATGGGTGACCCCGTCCCAAATAAGTTTCGGATTAACCTGCATTGGCGTCTGATAGCCATTCCGCACGTTGTTTTCCCGGTTGGCCATCACCGCGACATCGACAGTTAGGACCAAAGTTTTAAATCCGGCATCCTCAACTCGTGCCACTAGACCTTCAATGCGGTCGGGCTCGCCAGGTAGATAGGCTTGGAACCACGAACCCGGCGCCTCATCCATAACATCTTCAAGGCGAATCAGAGACGAACCGCTCATTATCATCGCGATGCCGCAATCACGTGCCGCCCGCGCTAACACTAAATCTCCTCGATAAGCAGCTAAAGAACTGACACCCATGGGGGCAATACCGAACGGTGCATCGTATGACACACCGAACAGCGAGGTTGCTGTACTGCGTTCAGAAACACCAACAAGAATGCGTGGTCGAAACCCATATTCTGAAAAAACTTTACGATTGCCATGCAATGAAGCATTTGTCTCTGAAGCACCTGAAATATAACCAAAAATCGGAGCAGGAAGATGACGGCGTGCCAGTGGCTCAAGATCGTCAAGAGCAAGGACATTTCGCATGCGGCGCGGGATTTTCGCTCCGTTGTTCCCCTGCGGTAGACCATAAGATGCCGATTCTACAAGCGGGTGTTCAGTGTTTTTATTATCCATCACCTGTCTCATTACAGTTTGGTAATTATGACACCATTGTGGCATGTAGAAACACTTCGGCCCACCCCCGTACACACCAATTCCACCTCAACCATAAACATGCTAGTTTGCACATCCTCAAGAGGTATTTACCTCCATTACTCTTAAAGGCTTGATATGTTCAATCTCGATCGTTTCATTGAAAATTG
>Ga0302127_10002365_pt1 | contig 11401 bp, 9 predicted proteins | sample CB4_SCM_MG_FD_204452 | JGI IMG/M metagenome (GOLD analysis project Ga0302127, IMG submission 204452) | Marine microbial communities from Western Arctic Ocean, Canada - CB4_SCM | ecosystem: Environmental > Aquatic > Marine > Oceanic | place: Canada: Western Arctic Ocean | collected 2017-09-24
CAAAGCGCCAGCAATTCCAGTCCGACATAAAGCGTGAGCAAATGATTGGCATCGATCATCGTCATCATGCCAACCACCGCAAACAGAATGAGTACCAGATATTCAGCTCGCCATAACCCGCGTGCACGAGCATATTCTCGCGAGTAAATCAGCACCACCGCAGCCCCAATTCCGGTGCCAGCCTTGAGCACAGCACCAACGCCATCGCTTATAACCAGCCCGTTCAAGGCTGTCATCGAGCCGTTATCCAATCCCATCATTGATGCCAATCCGGCGCCGAGCAAGGCGACTACAGCCAACGGGTAGCCCACGCCAGGCCGTCGGTCGGTCGGCACGAATAGGTCTATCAACAGCACCAGGCAGGCCACAACCGACAACAGTATTTCTGGAGCAATTACCCAAAGATTAAGGCTGGCGAGAGTCATCACAACTTCGACACCGACGCATGAGTCAGCAAATTGTCAACGCTGGCATGCATGACTTCGAGTAACGGCGCCGGCCACAGCCCCAATGCCATCACTGCAATGGCCATGAGGGTGAGGATCAGGATTTCCCGCGAATTAACGTCATTCAAACGCTCGACAGCGCTATTGGTTAGCGCTCCAAAAACCACGCGTTTTACCATCCAAAGCGTGTAAGCCGCCCCAAATACCAAGGTCAGGGCCGCAGCAGCGGCATACCAGCCATTGACCGAAAAGGTACCAAGTATTACCAGAAACTCCCCAACAAATCCTGAGGTCCCTGGCAATCCCGCGTTGGCCATAGCGAAAAACACCAAAAAGAACGCGAACACCGGCATTACTTTTGCCACGCCGCCATAAGTCGCGATCTCCCGCGAGTGCAGACGGTCGTAAAGTACTCCAACACAAAGGAACAACGCCCCAGAGATGAAACCATGTGAAATCATCTGCACCACAGCACCCTCCATTGCCATCGTCTCAAAAACAAAAAAGCCAAGCGTCACAAATCCCATGTGCGAGATCGAAGAATAGGCAATCAATTTTTTCATGTCCCGTTGAACCAAGGCCACCAGAGCGATGTAGACGACGGCAACCAAGGATAGTCCTATCACCAATGGCGCAAACCGGTGCGCCGCATCTGGCGTGATTGGAATACATAGTCGCAAAAACCCATAAGCTCCCATTTTCAGGGTAATCGCGGCAAGGATCACCGAACCCCCGGTTGGCGCTTCAACATGGGCATCGGGCAGCCAGGTATGAACCGGCACCATGGGGACTTTTACTGCAAAAGCGGCAAAAAAAGCAAAAAATATCAGAGCCTGAGCTGTGGCCCCCAAAGGAAGTTGATGAAACTCAAGAATATCAAAGGACCCCTGGGCAACCATGTAAAGATAGATCAAGGCGACCAGCATCAACAGCGACCCCAGGAATGTATAAAGAAAGAATTTGATCGCGGCATATACCCGATTCGGTCCACCCCAGATCCCGATTATGAGAAACATGGGGATCAACATCGCCTCCCAGAACAGGTAGAACAAGACCGCGTCTAGCGCGCAGAACACCCCAATCATCAACCCTTCCATGATAAGAAAAGCAGCGAAGTACTGTGCAACCCGTTGGCCAATTACCTGCCAGCCAGCGATGATGACAATTACGGTAAGAAAGGTAGTCAGGAGCACCAACGGCATGGCAATGCCATCGATCCCCAAAGAGTAGTGCACGTTGAAACGTTCAATCCACGGCGTTTTTTCAACGAACTGCATGGCAACAGTTTGGGTATCGAAACGAGTCCAAAGTGGCAGGCTCAAAGCGAAAATTGTGACAGAGAATCCTAATGCGATCCGGCGGGTCGTTGCCGGATTGCGGTCATCCCCGGTTGCAAGCACAATAATCCCCCCTAAGACCGGGAACCAGATAAGAAGCGATAGAAGATGTTGGTCGAACCAGTTCAAGAATTGAATTTCCTACCGAAAGAGAACCCATGAGATAAATAAAACTAGACCGATGATCATAGCGAAAGCATAGTGGTACACCAGGCCACTTTGAATCTGACGTAACCAGGCCGCAATCCGACCCACCGTCGCGGCAGTACCATTTACCAGGACGCCATCAATCAGTCGCCGATCACCCCACTCCCAAAATGCGCGCCCTACCGCAACACTTCCGTCAGCGAAAATCCGCTGATACAGAGAGTCAAATCCGTACTTGCAATCCAGAATCCAGTAGACGGCCTTAAACCGCTTGGCGAACTGCCCGGGCCACTGTGGTCGCACCACATAAAATACCCAAGCGCCCCCGATTCCCGCCAAGGAAAGCCAAAACGGTAATGCAAATGGTGCATGAGCTAACATTGCGAAAGCACCCGTCGGCATGTCCCCCAGATCATGGCCTGCAGAGGCGACTGCTGTGCCGAAAAGCTCGCCACTAAGCGCGGGCGCCACAAGGGCCCCGCCGGCGATGACCGATGGTATAGCTAACAAAACCAAAGGCACTGTCACAACCCGCGGCGGTTCATGCAGATGCGACCTGACTTCTTGATCCATACGCGGCTTGCCGTGAAACGTCAAAAAAACCAGTCTAAAAGAATAAAAAGCGGTAATGATTACGCCCAAGAGCACTGCGACGTAGGCAAAGCCAGCGCCCGGGATCGAGGCGCGATGTACCGCCTCGATAATCGCATCCTTTGAGAAGAAGCCAGAAAACGGGGGTACCCCAGCCAACGCGAGACTTCCGACCATGCAGGTCAGATAAGTGATAGGTAGGGCTTTACGCAATCCGCCCATTTTCCGCATATCCTGCTCATGATGCATTGCGATAATCACTGAGCCCGCCGCAAGGAAAAGTAAGGCCTTGAAGAACGCGTGCGTTGCCAGATGGAAGATGGCTACTGAGTATGCTGATGCCCCTAAGGCCACGGTCATATAGCCCAACTGGGAAAGAGTGGAGTACGCTACCACCCGTTTGATGTCGTTTTGAATCAATGCGACCAACGCCATTAGTAACGCTGTCAGCGCGCCAATCACTAGAACGACCGACAAAGCCGTAACAGAGAGCTCAAAAAGTGGCGACATCCGCGCGACCAGAAAAATACCTGCAGTAACCATGGTTGCGGCGTGTATCAAAGCCGAGATCGGAGTCGGCCCCTCCATTGAGTCTGGCAGCCAGACATGAAGCGGTACCTGAGCCGATTTACCCATCGCTCCAACAAACAATAAAAGGCAGATCAAGGTCATCCAATGCCATTCATATCCGAGAGGGCCAATAATCGCGTCGTTGACTTTCCCCGGCGCCGCCGAGAAGACCGTCGCGTAGTCCAGGGTGCCAAACAGGGCGAGAACAGCGCCGATCCCAAGAACAAGCCCAAAGTCTCCAACCCTATTGACTAGAAATGCTTTGAGATTTGCTCGAATAGCAGACTCTCTTTCATACCAGAAACCAATCAGCAAATAAGACACGAGCCCTACCGCCTCCCAGCCGAAGAACAACTGCAGGAAATTGTTAGACATCACCAAGATGAGCATCGCGAATGTAAACAGGGCTATATAACTGAAGAATCGGGTATATCCTGGATCATCAGCCATGTAGCCGATGGTGTAGATGTGGACCATAAGGGACACAAAGGTCACTACAACCATCATCACTACCGACAACTGATCCAGCAAAAACCCAATCTCAAAACGGATCGGACCAATGTTCGCCCAGGTGTAGATGGTGCCGTTATAAATGTTCCCTGAAAAAACATCGATCGCCACCACGAGTGACAACACAAACGACAAGCCGACGCCTGCTATCGCGACATGGTGGGTAGCAGATCGACCGATCCTGGCCCCAAAGAACCCTGCTATAAGAGCTGCGAACAGGCACGAAAGCGGAATAGCCAGATATAAGAGCTCTTTTGTCATGGCGGAAGATCAGCCTTGCAGGCTATCCAGATCCTGGACATTGATCGAGCGCCGCGTGCGAAACAACACGATCAAAATCGCCAGGCCAACCGCTGCTTCTGCGGCGGCAACAGTCAAAATGAAAAAAACAAACACCTGCCCGGACAGGTCTCCCAGATAATGCGAGAAAGCTACAAAATTCATATTCGCTGCCAGCAACAGAAGTTCTATCGCCATCAAGATGATGACCAGATTCTTACGATTAATAAAAATCCCTACTACGCTGATCGCGAACAATAACGCCCCAACCACTAAATAATGAGAAAGCGGGATCATGGCTTGCTTTTCTCGCTGGTCGGCATTCGAACGACACGAAGGCGATCCTGTTTTCGAACCCGGATCTGTTTTTGCGGAGACTGAGTACGAGTCTGGGGGCGACGACGCAATGTGAGGGAAATTGCAGAGATGATCGCGACCAGAAGAATTAGTGCGGCTAGCTCGAACACAAAAACATAATCGGTGTAGATGACTTCGCCCAGGGCCCGGGTGTTACTGTAGTCAGCTGGCTGCCCGGCCGGCCGTGGCGCTTGTTGCAAGCCGAATTCACCGGAAAGCATCACCAACGTTAACTCCCCCGCCATTACCAAAGCAACGATGAGCCCCAAAGGCAGGTAGCGGGCAAAGCCAGCGCGCATCTGGGCAATATTGACATCAAGCATCATGATCACGAAGAGGAAGAGCACCATGACCGCTCCGACGTAAACCAACACCAGAGTAATCGCCAAAAACTCTGCTTCAAGCGTTAACCACAGGCACGCGGCGCTGAAGAATGCCAACACCAAAAATAGCGCGGCGCGCACTGGATTTCGCACAGTAATGACCATAAGACTGGCGCCAACCAGTACTGTAGCAAAGACGTAAAAAATGAGTTGCAGGAAAGTCACTGTTTTAGCGGTACCCAGCATCCGCTTCGCGCGCTCGCGCGATTGCGCCCTCATGGGTATCACCTATATGCAACAGATCTAACTTATTGATAGTGCCAGATGCGCCGGTCTCGAAGTGATATTCGTGTAGATCGGTAAGTACGATCGAATCAACCGGACACGCTTCCTCACAGTACCCGCAGTAAATGCATTTGAATAAGTCGATATCATATCGGGTAGTCCGACGGGTCCCGTCATCTCGCTCTTCCGACTCAATGGTGATCGCAAGCGCTGGACACACAGCCTCACAAAGCTTGCAGGCGATGCAGCGTTCTTCACCGTTGGGGTAACGACGTAGCGCATGCAGACCACGAAACCGGGGAGATTTCGGGGTCTTCTCCTCCGGGTACTGGATCGTAATTTTCTTGCGAAAGAAATAACCCCCAGTCACCCCTAAACCTCTGACGAGTTCGAGTAAAAACCAGGTGCTAAAAATGCGTTTGAACATAGCGGAGCGTCAGCCGAACCAGTGGCCGAACGGGGTGAAGAACTTTGCAACCCCAATCACGGTAATCCACACCAGCGTGATTGGAATGAAGACTTTCCAGCCCAGCCGCATAATTTGGTCATAACGGTAGCGCGGGAACGTGGCACGAAACCAAAGAAACAAAAACGCTACCGCCGCTAACTTGCCAAAAAACCAGAACAACCCAGGAATCCAGACGAATGGGGGGATTTGTGCGGGCGCGTGCCAGCCGCCAAGAAACATGAGTACGGTCAACGCCGAAATGAGAAGCATATTGGCGTACTCAGCCAGAAAAAAGACAGCGAAGCCCATTCCAGAGTATTCGACGTGAAAACCCGCTACGATCTCTGATTCTCCCTCCGCGACATCAAATGGCGAACGATTGGTTTCCGCGACCCCACTGATGAGGTAAACCAGGAAAAGTGGAAACAAAGGAATAAAAAACCACTGATGTATTCCGCCCGATTGCGCGAGTACGATCTCCCTGAGATTAAGGCTTCCGGCTGCCATCAACACACCCACCAAGGCGAAACCCATGGCAATTTCGTAAGCCACAATCTGCGCGGCGGAGCGCATAGCACCAAGAAACGCGTACTTTGAATTGGACGCCCACCCGGCCACTACCACGCCATAGACTCCCATGGAGGTTAACGCCAATACATACAACAAACTGGCATTGATGTCGGCGAGTACTAGGGTATCGGTAAAAGGGATGACTGCCCAGGCACCAAGGGCCGGAGCAAGAGCCAATATCGGCGCAATAATAAAAAGATAACGATCCGCATTAGTCGGTACGATCATCTCCTTGAACATCAGCTTGACCGCATCTGCTATCGGCTGAAGTAGCCCGCGCGGGCCCACCCGGTTGGGCCCGATGCGCACATGCATATAACCAATGACTTTGCGCTCAGCCAGAGTGTAATAAGCGACCGCGACCATCAAAGGAACAATGATGGCGACTATCTTTACGCCAAGTTGTACGATAAGCGGCAGTTCCGCCCAAAACGCAAGGAGCCAGGTCATGGCGTTTAGCCTATAGCCTCAACGGATAATCGATCGGATACAGTGAGTTCAGATGCCTCGGGGTGTGCACCAGCGAGATAGATCGAGCCTGGCGGAATACCGCTATCCGACAATACTCCAATACTTACGGAACCGACCTCATTGAAAACCCGCGCTTTGCCACCGTCGCTCAAACCGCGAGAGACCATTTCCTGGGGATGCAGGCGGCAAAAACTGGCACGCCACCCATCTTGGGTGCGTCCTAAAGCCGTCGCACGACGAACAACCGGGTCGCCACGATAGATTGGAACATCTCCGACACGGAACAGACTTCCTGCCACAATGCTTGCGCGCCAAGCGCCTGGATTGCACCATGCTTCGGGCTTGGTCCGGGCACAAACCTGAGTGGGTTCTGGGAGTTCCATTGATACGTCAGATATATCGACGTAGTCAAAACCTTCCAAATCAAGAAAATTACCAAGTACTCGTAAAATCTTCCATCCCGGTCGTGAATTTCCCTGTGATTGGACAGCCGCTCTGGAGAATTGCATCTTCCCGTTGCAATTCAAAGAGGTGCCGGAAGATTCGGTATAAGGAGCGATGGGCAACGCGATTCGGGCCTGATCCGGCACGCCTGAACGGAATGCGTTGAAAGAGATTACGCTCCCTGCCCGTGAAAGGAATTTGTTTAGACTCGCGGGGTCCGCATGATCTAGCGCCGGCTCCAAACCAAAAAGCACTACCGTGTCCAGATCAAGCTCGGTCATTGACTGAGCGTTAGCTCCCTCGTGGGGAGTTTTTATACCTCCGGGTAAGCGATGAGGTACTGCGCCAGACCACCACGCAGCGGCACTATTGTTTGGGTGAATCCAACCTACCTGGGAGTCGGTGATTTCGGCCAGCACACTGGCTGCAGCCCGCAGTCCAGCAGCTTCCGGGTGGTTTACAGCGCTTTGACCGAGAATAATCAAACCATTACCTTTTGCGCCGTCGAGGATCTTGGCAAGAGATAAAAAGCGCTCCGAGTCGCCAACTCGATCGGCTCGTGATTGCAGGTGTGTGGGTAACGCATCCACGCCCCCTTCAAGGGCTAAAACCAATGCACATAAAACGCCAAGCAAGTCAGGCGGGCTCACCAATTCTTGCGCTGTAACTGAGAAATTAGGATCGCCCGAAAAACACCCCAGCATGCCAACCTGGCCGCCTGCCAGCGCCATCCGACGCACTCTTAAGCTCGCCAGTGGCAATTCTTTACGTAGATCACACCCTACCAGCAGTGCTCCCCTGAGCTGATCAAACTCTGGGAGCGGCGTCTCAATCCCCGGGTAAGCTGGCATGGACGCATCGTCCGAGAAGTCTTTTTGGAATAATCGGTGATCAATATGGCTGGAGCCCAGGCCGCGGATAAGCTTTTGAAGTAGAAAAAATTCTTCAGCACTGCACATCGGGTGAATCAGCGCTCCGATGCCCAGGGCTGGTGCGCTTTGGGCTTTTTTTAGAATCCCGACTGTCTCCTTAAGCGCCTGCTCCCAGGAAACCTCTTGCATACCGTCATTGGTTCGAACCAAAGGCTGGGTAAGTCGATCGTCACCATCGGCCCCAGCATAGGCAAATCGATCGCGATCGGACAACCAGCATTCATTGATGGATTCGTTAGTGCGAGGTACTACCCGTTTCACGTTACCTTGTGCGGTCTGTATCGTCAGATTTGATCCAAGACAATCGTGAGGGCTCACTGCGTTGTGACTTATAAGTTCCCACGGTCGTGCAGTGAAGCGATAGGGTTTTGAAGTTAGAGCACCAACCGGGCAAAGGTCGATCATATTCCCCGACACCTCGCTATCAACGGTACCGTCCAGATAAGTTTCGATAACCATGCTTTCGCCGCGGCCGGTAGCGCCCAACTCCATAGCACCTGCTACCTCCTGGCCAAACCGAACACAGCGGGTGCAGTGGATGCAACGAGTCATCGCAGTAGCAATCAGTGGACCGAGATCAAGCGCCGGCATCGTCCGCTTACTTTCCAGGTAACGGGAATGATCCTGGCCGTATCCCATTGCCTGGTCTTGTAACGGGCATTCACCACCTTGATCGCAAACCGGGCAGTCCAGTGGGTGATTAATCAACAGAAATTCCATAGTGCCCTGCTGCGCCTGAGTTGCTAACGCAGAGCGAGTCTTAACCACCATCCCTTCAGCAACTGGTGTCGCACAGGCCGGCAATGGCTTGGGCGCTTTTTCGACCTCCACCAGGCACATGCGGCAATTGGCCGCGATAGACAGTTTCTCGTGATAACAAAATCGTGGAATATAAATCCCAACGGCATCAGCCACTTGAATGATCATGGCGCCAGGGTGGGCCTGAACTTCGCGCCCATCAATACTCAAATTAATCATCACTGTTGCATCCATTAGGCCGCCGCCTGCGATGGAATCATCGCCTCGAACTCGTGTCGGAAGTGCTTGAGAAAACTTTGTACCGGCCAGGCGGCTGCATCACCCAACGCGCAGATCGTGCGCCCCTCGATTCGATCCGCTACCGATTTCAAACGGTCTAGATCTCCTGGGGTACCGTGGCCAGAACGGATTCGTTTTAGCATTCGGTACAACCAGCCGGTGCCTTCGCGACACGGTGTACATTGGCCACACGATTCAACGAAATAAAAATAAGAGATACGCTCCAGCACTTGTACCATGCAGGTCGAGTCGTCCATTACGATAACCGAGCCCGCCCCCAGTGCGGATCCAGCCTTCGCCAGACCATCATAATCCATGGTGCAGGTCATGATCTGCTCCGCGGTGAGAACCGGAACCGACGACCCGCCTGGAATGACTGCTTTCAGGTTTCGTCCGTTCAGAACTCCGCCCGCCAGATCAAGCAGCTCAGCAAACGGTATCCCCATCGGAACTTCATAGTTACCGGGTCGATTGACGTGCCCTGAAACCGAGAAGATCTTACTGCCGCCGCTGTTTTCAACACCCAAATCAGAGAACCACTGCGCGCCTTTACGCAGAATTGGCGGAATTGAGGCCAAGGTCTCGGTATTATTGATTGTTGTTGGGCGACCAAAAGCTCCGACCTGAGCCGGAAATGGTGGCTTGAAACGGGGCAACCCCTTTTTTCCTTCCAAGGATTCAAGCAAAGCGGTTTCTTCACCACAGATATAAGCGCCTGCACCGCGCTGGCTGTGCAGTTGGAAATCGACTCCAGAACCTCGGATGTTAATCCCGAGCAGACCTGCGCTACGGGCTTCGACAAGCGCCGCCTCGAAACGAGCCCATGGCTCATAGTACTCGCCCCGGATATAGTTATATCCGACCGTCGCCCCTATCCCATAACCCGCGATTGCCATACCCTCGACCAGTTGGTGCGGGTTAAGTCGCAAAATGTCCCGATCCTTAAATGTCCCAGGCTCGCTTTCATCAGAGTTGCAAACAATGTATTTTTGACCCTGGGCATCACGCGGCATAAAACTGAGCTTAAGACCTGTTGGAAATCCAGCGCCGCCGCGCCCACGCAAACCTGACGCCTTGATCACATCTACCAGGTCCCCAGGTGGCGTATGGTTATCCAATATGTCCTCCCACACCTGGTAGCCGCCCTGTTCTCGATAGGACGCAAGGGTCCACGGCTCCTCGGCTTCCAATGGCGGAAGGCAGACAAACACCTGACTCAAACCGTTCATTGGTAAGAATCCAGGATACTGTCCAACTGATCGGGCTGGAGATCTTCGTGATAATCATCATCTACTATCATCATCGGCGCGCCACTGCACGCACCTAAGCACTCCGCCTCAAGTAGCGTAAAACGCCCATCAGAACTGGTTTCACCAACATCAACCGCCAAGTCTTCACGCAAGCGATTCACGATGCCGGTAGAGCCGCGCAATAGGCAAGAAACATTGGTGCAAACCCGAATTGGATGTCGGCCAATGGGCGAGGTATAAAACATGTCGTAAAAGGTGGCAACCTCAAATACCTCTATGGGCTCGAGGTTTAATATGATGGCGACCGCTCCAATAATATCTTTGCTGATCCAGCCATGTTCAGTCTGCGCGTAGCGCAAAGCTGATTTCACTGCCGCCTTCCGGATGGGGTATTTATCCGCCTCAGATTCTATCTTCAGGATTATCGAATCGGATAACTGGAAGTCGCCGCCTTTGTTCAACGATCTATCTCTCCAAAAACAATATCCTGGGTGCCGATAATCGCGACCACATCGGCCAGCATGTGGCCACGCGCCATCTCATCAAGCGATGCCAGGTGAGGGAACCCCGGTGCCCGAATTTTCAGGCGGTAAGGTTTATTAGCACCATCGGAAATAATATAGATACCGAATTCGCCTTTGGGAGCTTCTACGGCCTGATATACCTGGCCAGGAGGAGTGCTGTAGCCTTCGGTGAATAATTTAAAGTGATGAATCAGGGATTCCATGTCCTGTTTCATCCCGGTTCGCTTAGGTGGCGCCAGCTTGTGATCTGCGATCATCACCGGGCCCTGGTTGTTTTTTAGCCAGTCTACGCATTGGCTGATCACTTGATTGGATTGACGCATCTCCTCAACACGGACCAGGTACCGGTCATAACAATCCCCAGTGCTGCCAACGGGTATATCAAACTGCAGTTCGGGATAAACCTCATAGGGCTGCTTGCGTCGAAGATCCCACTCAACACCGGACCCGCGCAGCATCGGGCCAGTAAACCCCAGTTGCAACGCCCGTTCAGGGGTCACAATTCCTATATCAACGGTACGTTGCTTCCAAATTCGGTTATCGGTCAATAATGTTTCGTATTCGTCTACGCACTTGGGGAAGCGCTCGACGAAAGATTCGATAAAATCAAGTACCGAACCTTCTCTGTTAATGTTCTTTTGTCTGGTTTCTTTCTCACTGTGGACCGAAGACGCAGAGTACTTCGGCATCTCATCGGGCAGATCACGGTAGACTCCGCCTGGTCGGAAATAGGCTGCGTGCAGCCGAGCGCCGGAAGTCGCTTCGTAGACGTCACACAGATCCTCGCGCTCGCGGAACGCATAAAGGAATATCGCCATCGCTCCGATATCCAGCCCGTGCGCTGCAATCCATAACAGGTGGTTACGGATCCGGGTAATC
>Ga0302127_10002366_pt1 | contig 11398 bp, 10 predicted proteins | sample CB4_SCM_MG_FD_204452 | JGI IMG/M metagenome (GOLD analysis project Ga0302127, IMG submission 204452) | Marine microbial communities from Western Arctic Ocean, Canada - CB4_SCM | ecosystem: Environmental > Aquatic > Marine > Oceanic | place: Canada: Western Arctic Ocean | collected 2017-09-24
TCAGCCGTAAACAGCTCTTTTTGGGAACCGGTAGCCATGTCGATGGCATACATGACACCGTCAAACGCGCCAACGTAGAGGGTGCCATCGACCGCAACCGGCGCGGCGACGATGCTCCCGCCTAGTTCTGCGGGAGCGCCCCAGATGAGTTCGCAAGTTTCAATAGATACGGCATGAACCAAGTGGTTCAAATCGCCGAAGTAGGCAATGCCATCAACAACCAGAGGCGAAGACCACACGCGGCCTACGCCTTCTTCTGCGCCCCAGGGGTAACGGCATCTTTCGATCCTTGTCCGTCGACCATTGGCGCTAAGTTCGTCTGCCTCAAGGACATACAGACGCCCGAGGTGAGTGTCCTCAGCGGCTGCAACGACTAGTGCTCCGTCCGCGTATATAACATCCCCGGAGATACCTTTGGCGAGATTGTTGCCATCGATTTCAAAAGATCCAAGATCGCCAAGAATGTCGCCAGTTTCCGATACGTTGAGTGAATAAACGAAGCCTTGATAGCTACCTACGTAGAGACGACCGTCGTTGATGGTGGGCGTACCGTAGAAGGCAACCCCAACGCGCTGTTTATCGCCCCCTTCTTCAAGCTCACGAGCGTCAAAAATTTCGCCCTGTCGCGGCTGAATACCACCCCGGCTCGTAGCCAAAAGGAGGAGTTCAATAATTCGCCCGTCGCGGGTAGCCGCGAAGACTGTATCAGTTTCAGGCTGAGCGACGATGCCCGACCAGCTCTCAGAGGCACCTATGCTCTGTCGACCCGCGCAGCCCGCCAATACGATGGCCGCAAAGAGCGACAGAAGCATCACCATGCCAAGATGGCGATTAAAACCGGAACCAGGACGTATCACTCTATAAGATCCTTGTCCGCCTACACGCGAGGCAGAAGCAGCGACACCGAATCTATCGGACTGGCGCTGAATAATCATCAAATTCATGAGTACTAATGCCGGCTCAAGGAACCGGGTCATACCCTTCACCACCCCAAGGAGTACAGCGACTCAGTCGTCGTACGGCGAGCCAGCCACCCTTGAACAGCCCGTGAGCCCCAATCGCATCCTGCGCGTAGTGCGAACAGGTCGGCGAGTACCGGCAAACACCTGGCCAGTAAGGAGACAGCACTCGCTGATAGACCCCAATCAACCAAATAGTCAGTCGGCGCATCAACCTTCAGAGTTACTACCACAAGGTTTCTCCAACAGGCCCATCCGTCTCTCAAGGTCCAAGATAATCTCACGAATCGATTGAAAATCCGCCTCGACAATGGACCTGCGTGCAATCAGCAACTGATCCCATCCTTTTAGAATAGGGGCTTGTCTGACGATTTCTCGCAGCCGACGCCTCACTCTATTACGATCCACCGCATTCATAGACACACGCTTACTCACCACAAAGCCGAAACGGGTAAGACCAAGGGAGTTCGGCACCGCACGGAGCACTAAAAACGGGTGAGCACGAGATGAGCCTCGATAACGAAGGGAAAGAAAATCAACTTTACTGCGAATTCGCTGGTCTCGACCGAAAGAGGTACTGCCTCCCTGTTTTCCAGTCGGACTAGGAGCTAGGCTGATAGTTGGTGCCGTCCCTTAAGCCGTCGGGAGGCGAGCACTCTGCGCCCGCCTGGTGTTGCCATTCGGTGCATAAATCCATGCCGACGTTGCCGGCGGCGTTTCTTGGGCTGCCATGTTCGTTTGGACACTGAGCTCTTCCCCTCATTTGGGCAGTAGCCCAGGGACGAATTATACTTATGCCACGAGTGGGGTGTCAAACGAAGGCCCCTGAGTATCAAGCAGCACTGGGCGAGGGTGCGCAGGAGCCCATTACCTTTGTTTTACCCCAAGAAGAGGTTATTTGTCACTGCCGAATAACAAGCCAAAACGAGTGCGGGCTGATCAGCTGATGTTCGAACAGGGCTTGGTGGCCAGCGTGGATCAAGCACGGAGCCTTATACTCGCGGGTGAGGTTTCCTCATCAGCCCGTCGCATCGATAGCGCGGGCCAGTCTCTGCCTCATGGTACGGTGCTATCCGTTCGCAAGCGCCAACGCTTCGTTGGGCGCGGTGGAGAGAAGCTAGCGGGCGCACTTGAGGCCTTCAGCCTCGACGTTCACGGAATGGTGGGTCTTGATATTGGAGCGTCGACCGGAGGATTCACCGATTGCTTGCTGCAGAACGGTGCGGCCAGAACCTATGCCGTGGATGTTGGCCGGGGGCAATTAGCTGAGCGTTTGCGAAATGACTCTCGCGTTACTTCCTTTGAACGATTAAACGCTCGGAACCCTTATTCATTACCTGAATTAGTCGACATCGCCGTAATGGATGTGTCCTTCATCTCATTGACTCTCGTGCTTCCTGAAACAATCATGCATTTGAGCGACGGCGGGGTCGTGGTGGCGCTGGTTAAGCCGCAGTTCGAGGCCAGGAAAAACCAAGTGGGGGCTAAGGGAGTGGTGAGTGACCCTGTGGTTCACGCAGAGGTTGTGGGAAAGGTTTGCTTATGGGTGGCTGACCGGGCCGGTGTGCGGTTGGTGGGGGTACGACGATCAGTCCTCAAGGGTTATGAAGGGAATCGCGAGTTTTTCGTAGCGTTGCGCGCGATCTAGCGAATAATGAAACAATCTTTCCTCTTCTTTGTATTTATTTGCATCTAATCGATGCTGGCGCTCACTTCTCTTAGTTGGCTCTCGGTTATAATGTTGCCGTTCAGAAGCGATCATCAGCAGCCGCGTCCAGGCAGGCGAGGCGCACAGGGAGACACCTTGGGAGACCTTCCACGATTTACTCCTGTGGACGCCGACAATCCCCACGATGAGTGCGGAGTGTTCGGTGTCCACCTCCCGCATTCTCTAGAGAGCGAGGCAGCACAGGTCGCGTTCTATGGCTTGTATGCTTTGCAGCACCGTGGGCAAGAGAGTGCAGGTATCGCGGCAGCAGACGGCCGCGTGATCCGGAATTTCACGAATGTAGGGCTAGTTTCCAATGCTTTCAGGCAAGAAGACCTGGAGCGATTGCCAGGGCATATCGCCGTTGGGCATACGCGATACTCGACTACTGGGTCTTCAAATGGCATGAATGCGCAGCCGATCGTCGCCCATGGGCCGACGACGGAGCTCGCTTTGGCGCACAACGGGAACATAGTCAATGCAGAAGAGATTCGCCAGCGCTTACTCGGCTGGGGGGTCATGACCACCACTGGTACTGATAGTGAGGTCATCGCGCTCCTGCTGGCGTGGGCACCTGGTCAAACGTGGGGAGAACGATCTGCTTATTTGATGAAGTCAGTCAAGGGTGCGTACTCCCTAGTGATTGCGACGAAGGACACCATGATCGGCATCCGAGACCCTCACGGCGTAAGGCCACTTTGCCTTGGTCGATTTGCCAATGGGGGCTGGGTCATCGCCTCAGAAAGTGCAGCACTCGATCACATTGGTGCGCAGTTCGTACGTGAGGTCGATCCGGGCGAGACCGTGGTAATCGACCGCGACGGTCTGGTCAGCGTGCCCAATCCTTTACCTCACGAGCGGGTCGCTCATTGCGTGTTCGAGCACATTTACTTCGCTCGACCAGATTCAACGCTGGACGGCAGGCTTGTCCACATGTCACGATCGCGCATGGGGGCGGCCTTGGCGAACGAGCACCCTGTAGAAGCAGATGTGGTAATTTCTATCCCTGAGTCGGCCAATTCTGCGGCGGTCGGCTATGCGAAGGAATCGGGCATCCCATTTGAACTTGGGCTAGTGAAGAACAGGTACGTGGGCAGGACGTTCATCGAACCTGATCAGAGGTTCCGCGAGTTGGGCGTTCGAAATAAATTCAACCCGCTTCCCGAGGTTCTTGCTGGCAAGCGCGTCGTGGTAGTCGACGACAGTATCGTTCGAGGGACGACAACTCCGCATATTGTTCAGCTTCTTAGGCGAGCAGGAGCGATAGAGATCCACGTCCGAGTCTGTGCCCCCCCAATCAAGAATCCCTGTCATTTTGGCGTGGACATGGCCTCGAAAGATGAATTCGTGGCATCCGGTCGTACAGTCGAACAGATCCGTGAATTCATAGGGGCCGACTCACTGGGCTATTTGAGTACTGAGCGCCTTCACGGTGCGGTTGGCGAGGATCCCACAGGGGCTCGCTTCTGCGATGCCTGTTTCACTGGAAATTACCCTATTCCGATCCAACTGCAGATGGACAAGTTCGCTCTGGAACGAACTCTGCATAAGGGCGAGTAGCCGCACTGGCCATTGGCTACTGAGCATGCAGCACACACCATCGCCCAACTGCCGGAGCTAGTCAGCGCCTTGTCCGATGCTGATCGCTCCCGTTTCAAGCGCGTGTACGCCGTTTCCGCGGCGGAAGGGCGTCTCCACGCGCCCATCTCGATGATTCCATGGATCAAGAGTACGTTCGGCGAGCTGGCGGACGTCGAGAGGCAACGGATCGTTCGCGTCTCCAACCAAGTGACCGGTGAGGGCACGTTGTTCAATCAACTTCGAGCTCGTCGACCCATACGGGCGGAGCTATTGAGCCAGAGCGGACCAGATAACGGGGTGAGTGCCGCGCTTCGTGATGATCCTTGGTTCACTCCAGCTGAAGCGACACCTGAGGATACATTCGGCAGGCTTTCCAACGACCATGGGGTCACTGCGGCGAACATCGCCAAGTATGATGCTGTTCACAGCATCATCATTTTCTCCGACCCCAACCCTTTGGCCTTCACACTGGAATCGGTTGTCGCTCACTTAGCATTAGCCCAGGATTGGATACGAGTTGCCCATGATGATGACCCGGCGGCCAGGTATCCATACATCATGTGGAATTGCCTCTGGCGCGCGGGAGGCTCAATCGTTCACGGGCATACTCAAGTGTCGCTCGCTCGTGGCCGTCACTACGCAAAAATTGAGCGTCTTCGAGCAGATGCAGAGCTCTATCGAGGGCAGAATGGGGTTTCCTATTTCGACGACTTAGTCAGCATCCATACGTCGCTTGGGCTTGCCCACCAGGTGGGAGATGTCAGCGTACTTTCGAGCCTGACTCCACTGAAAGAGAAGGAATGCCTGTTGATCGCTGATTCCAGCATAGGGGGAACGGCCACGGGCAAAGCGTTGGGGGCGGCGCTCTACGATACGCTTCGCGTGTATCGCGACACGTTGGGAGTACGTTCGTTCAACGTGGGGATACTGCTCCCACCGGTGGATGAAACGAAGGAGTCTTGGGCTGGGTTCCCCATGGTGGTGAGAATCGTTGACAGGGGTAGTCTTGAAACAAGAACAAGCGATATCGGCGGCATGGAGATGTTTGCGGAGTCTGTCGTCGCGGCCGATCCGTTCGCTGTTCATCGCGCCTTGGTTGCTGAAGGAGTCTAGCCGTGGCATCAGTTGATGTGGTAATACCGGTACTGAACGAGGAGCAGGCGTTGCCCGGATGCATCGCGCGATTGCGCGAGTTCCTGGGTACGTCGCTTACCGATCATCAGTGGAGGATTGTGGTCGCCGACAATGGGTCGACAGACGGCACCCTCGATATAGCGAAAGCGGCAGCCGACGCCCATCTCGATCAGGTGACATATGTACATCTCGACATTCGTGGGCGAGGGCGCGCGTTGCGCAAGGCTTGGCTAGAGAGCAAAGCGGATGTCGTTAGCTATATGGATGTTGATCTTTCCACCGGTCTGGGCGCATTTCCAACGATGGTGAACGGAATTGTCAACGGTGGCTATCACGTGGCATTTGGAAGCAGGCTCGCGAAGGGTGCGCGCATAAAACGATCACCGAAGCGCGAGGTGATCTCTCGGGCGTACAACCTAATAATCCGAGGCATGATGCAAACAGGTTTCAAGGATGCACAGTGCGGGTTCAAGGCGTTAAGTCGCAGTGCCGCCCAAGTGCTGGTCCCCGCAATCGTCAACAATCATTGGTTCTTTGACACGGAACTTCTGGTTATCGGCGAGAAGCGAGGTTTCCGCATGCTTGAAGTTCCCGTTTCTTGGGATGAGGATGCCGATACCCGAGTGAAGATTTTCTCAACCATTACGCAGGATCTGAAGGGATTGGCTCGGTTGAGATTCGGGGGAATCCCTCAAGTCGATCCACCCCGTAGCCTACGGTAGTGAACGGGGGTGCCAATGGGCAGCCTTAGCGTAGATAATGCACTTGATACGAGACCCTTTTCGCAGGCCAAAAGATGACGCAACGCAATCCCGCATTCGAAGTTCGACCGTCGGTTATCACCGGCGATACGGCTGATGTATACCTCCATCGCACTCAGCGAGTCCTTCGAAACGAAGGGATCAATCCGACCGTGGCCATGGAATTTTCTGCCAGCAGCGCCGGAACTCTGTCCGGTTCAATGGAGGTCCGCGCTGTCCTGAGCAAGGTCACATCCGAAGGTAATCGCGAAATATGGGCGGTGGAAGAAGGGCAGCAGATTAAAAAAAACGAGGTGTGCCTACAGGTAAAAGCTCCTTATTCAAGTTTCGGTCTTTATGAGACCGCGATCTGCGGGATATTGGCGCACCATTCAGGCTGGGCTACAGCTGCTCACGAGTTGGCGACGGCGGCGGCTAATGTCCCCGTAGTCAACGTAGGAGCGCACAACGTCCACCCATCAGTTGCGCCGGTTATGGATTACGCCGCCGTTGTTGGCGGGTGCCTCAGCGGCTCAACGGTGCTTGGCTCTCGACTTGCGAGTAGCCCGCCTGTTGCCACGGTCTCAGGGGCACTTGTGCAGTTGATGGGCGACCCAGTTAAAGCAATGGTCGCATTCGACCGCGCGGTTACACCCGACGTACAGAGGATCGCTTACGTCGATCCTCGAAAGGATCCGGCTGAGCAGGCCGTCGAGATCGCACGAGCAATGCGCGATCATTTGAACAGTGTCCGAATCGCTCGCATGCCTGGCGGGGGAACGGTCGATACTGCAACATTAATGGAAGTACGTCGTCGACTTGACGAGATCGGCGCCCGGAACGTCAGCATCGTTCTCAGCGGGCGATTGACACCTGAGCGCATCCGCAAGTACTTAGAGGAAGGAGCGCCTATCGACGTGTTTCACGACGCCGGGTACATCGCTTCTGCGAAGCCTCTGTCATTCTTTCCCAACATCATCACGATTAGTGACAAGCCTATTCCACAGGAAACCGAACCCTTACCACCGAACCCGCGCTTGGTACGGGTCCTTTAGGACCCGACGATATATGTTCCGAGGGCAAAACCGGTGTTGTTCACCAACGCTGCCGCACTAGTGACGGGCTTCTCTAGATTAGCGAAGGATCCTCCCGATACGACGAACTCAGCTGCGCTCGCGGCAGTTTTAGCATCGAAGGAACTCATTTGGGTGTCACGCACATCATCGGCTTCATAAGTCGCCAGGTACAGTGCCTGCCCTGCATGTAGTGCGACTTCCCGCACAATCAATGCATTCTTCCGGACGATGGCCAACCAGCCGGTGTCCCCACGCAAGGGGACAGCGGCTGCGATACGCGGAGTGTTGAAGTCATCTTTCTCATAATCGAGAGCGAGCAACGAGAGTGCCATCGCTTCACGCATGGGCATGCCGATAGCAACCTTCTCAGCGATAGGGTCAGTGTGGCTACCGTTGGTGGCGATAGCCCAATCACCTGCCAGCCTAAGTGCGTTGTAGGCGATATAGGGATTCTTGTTGAGGTCTCCTTCAAATCCAGGTCGCGGCACCACGGCCAGAGTTCCATTGTTTTCGACGGCCTGCCGATTGGGGAATGATCGGCTAGAAACGCGGTACATAACTGCGTTCGCTCCTTCAGCGTTCTTCCCAACAGCAACTATTCTTCCTACGTACATTTGTCTTCTTCTCGCAGAGGGTTTGAGGGTTTCGAGCTAGCCAAGGGCCAAGCTGGGCGTTGCGTCTAAAGCCATGGTGTGGCTCACACCACGGATGAATCGATAGTAACCCGCTGCGCCGATCATGGAGCCGTTGTCGGTGCACAGTTTCGGGGCCGGGATGATGACGGGCACAGGTGCCCGTCTGCATGCCTCACGAAGGGGACCGTTAGCCGATACTCCTCCACCGAGCACAAGTCCTTTCGCTCCGTAGCGTTCAACAGCTGCGATAGCTTTGGTCGCAATGACATCAACAACGGAGTCTTGGAAAGCAGCGGCTATCTCCGCGGCAAGTGCAGGCGCAGGCCCTCCGTCTGGAGCGGGGTAGACGCCAAGCGCCTGTGCCTTGTGGAGCACCGCTGTCTTTAGGCCGGAGAAGCTGAAGTCCAAGGAATCACCCAACCAGGCACGAGGTAGCTTGAACGATGGACTGACCCCGGTGGCGACTTTCTGAACAGCAGGGCCACCAGGGTACGAGAGGCCAAGGATTCGGCCTGCTTTGTCGAATGCTTCGCCTGCCGCATCGTCTCGCGTGCGGCCAACTACCTCGTAATCACCGTGGCCTCGCATGACGATGAGGTCAGTGTGGGCTCCAGAAGCGATCAGCACGATGAGAGGAAACCCCGGATCAGTCGCGGGGTCTGTTCCTCCCAGCCAAGCGGCATAAGTGTGCCCTTCTAGGTGGTGTACGCCAATGAGCGGTAGACCTCGAGCGTAGGCAATAGATTTTGCGGTGTTAACGCCAACCATTAGCGACCCCATGAGGCCTGGCCCGTGAGTAACCGCGATGGCGTCGATATCGTCCAGCGTAACCTCTGCATCTGCAAGCGCGCCTTCGAGGACAGGGACGATTTGAAGAAGGTGCTGGCGGGAGGCGACCTCAGGCACCACGCCGCCGTATCGCGCGTGGATGGCTACCTGCGAAGAGATCACATCAGACAAAACACGGCGGCCGTCTTCGACGACGGCTGCTGCTGTTTCATCGCATGAGCTTTCTATTCCAAGAATCAACATAACTAATCGAGGCTAGCACATAGCGACCTATGGCAGGCAGGTTTATAGAGAGGCAGAGGGCTGTGCTACCATCCCTCACACTCTGTGAGTCCAGTTTTTTCGTGACGGAAAGGGGTTTCGATATGATCGGTGAAGTGGGGATGGCAAGCGTTGTCCTCTTCGTCGTATTCACGTTGCTTTCCGCATTCTTCTCAGGGTCTGAAGCCGCGCTCCTTTCGGTTCAACGCATCCGTATCCAGCAACTAGCCCGCAGTGGTACCCCAGGCGCGGCTCGAGTGGTCAAGCTGGTCAGTCGCCCTGACCGCCTGTTGCCTCCCATCCTGTTGGGGAACAATCTCGCCAATACTGCTGCTGCTGCGCTGGCGACGTCGATTGCTATTTCGCTACTCAACGACCAGGGTGAAGCGATTTTGATCGCCACCGCCATCGTAACCGTGGTGTTACTGATATTCGGCGAGACGATTCCAAAAACGGCCGCTGCCCGCCACGCTGAGCGCGCGTCGATAATAGTGGCTATCCCTATAGTGGCCATCAGTTGGCTGCTCCGGCCTATTTCTTTCGTGCTACAAGGCATCTCCAACATCGTGATCCGGCTGTTGGGATCCGACCCGCAGGCGCAAGCACGGGTGACTGAGGAAGAAATAAAGGCGATGGTGTCGTTCGGGCATGAAGAGGGAGCGGTTGAGTCGAGCGAGGCTCAGATGATCATTCGGGTTTTAGAGTTCGGCGATCGCCAGGTACGCGAGGTGATGACACCGCGCCCTGAGATCATCTGGGTAGGGCAAGGGATAACAATCGAACAATTTCTCGCACTCTACAGTGAGAATTACCACACCCGCTTTCCTGTATACCGAGAAACAATGGATAACGTAGTCGGGCTATTGGCAGTGAAGGACGTGATGCGCCTGCTTGCGAACGGCGCAGCTCTAACGTCTCCAGCAACATCACGGGTGCGACCGCTTGTGTTCGTTCCGGAAACGAAGAAAATCCAAGATTTGTTCGATGAGATGCGTGCGAGCGGCGAGCAGATAGCGATGGTCGCCGACGAGTACGGCGGCGTGGCAGGGCTGGTGACACTCAAGAGGCTGGTAGAAGACATTGTTGGCCGTGTTGGAGGTGAGGACGAGGTGCCTCCGGTGAACGTGGTTGAAATCAATGCATGGACTTTCGACCTTGGTGCGAGCATTTCCATCGCAGACCTCAACACTCGCCTAGAGCTCGCGGTTCCTGAGGGTGACTATGAGACGCTAGCGGGGTTCCTCCTCGAAGAATTGGGCAACGTTCCAGATATCGGTGACCAGCTTGAGTACGCGAACCTGCGGTTCACCATCACGGAAATGCAGGGAGTCCGTATATCAGGGGTGCGAGTCGAGTCTGTACCACTGACCGAGTAGCGCAATGGAGAACAACATAGTATGGCAATCCAGCTAGACCTGGTACCGGGACAGCACCGGGTGCAGAATCCCGCTACTCTACGGCTAGGCCAGGTCATCCTGCGGGCCGTTCGGCGCGCATCTGATTCACTGGGCGACGGCCCTTTAGTATTTGCAGTGTCCGGGGGGACGGATTCGCTGGCGATGTTGCTCGCTGCCGCAACCGTCCGGCGGTCACTAGGCCATGAGGTCGTAGTAGCGCATTTCTCCCATGGGTTTCGGAAGAACGCTGAACGACGCGAGGCCGCGTTGGTTCGGCGCGTCACTCGGTTGTTGCAGCTCTCGCTAGAGCACGAGCAGGCGGATATTCAAGGGTCAGAGGCATTTGCAAGGGACGCACGGTATGCGTTCTTCGGTCGTGTGGTGGCGGCGCGCGGCGCAGCAGCACTATCAACAGCCCATACGCAGAATGACCAAGCTGAAACACTGTTACTACGGCTAAGTCGTGGCACAGGGCTACGTGGGGCGGGAGCGATTCGCGAACTCTCGAAGCGCATAGTCAGTCAGGGCGGCGGAGAACCGGTAACACTGCTACGCCCCATGTTGAACGCCACGAGAGGTGACACCGAGGAGGTCTGCGCTGAGTGGAAGTGGACGCCGGCATCCGACGGCACCAATCGCTCGCTACGGTATGCACGGAATCGCGTGCGGCGGCGGGTACTGCCGCAACTTGCCCAAATCAACCCCAGTGTCGTCTCCTCGCTGGCGGCGTTCGCTGCGACGGCTCAGGAGGACGATGATTTGCTGGCCCGTTTAGCTGCTGCAGCGATAGTAGGAGTCGAGCAAAGGGAGCCTGCACGCAGCGCTTGGCCGGTCCATGCATTACGGGAGCTCGCGCCACCTCTTTTAGCCCGCGTGTTAAGGTCAGCATGGGCAAGGCTACACCAAGAGGGGGCAACACTGTCGCGTGTGCAGATTGAGTCCATCGAACAATCGCTCAAGCGGGGAAGCGGGGCAGTGGATCTCGGCGGGGGTGCAATATTTTCGGTCGAGCACGATCTCGCGTCACTGTCAATGATCGATGTCGACGCAGGTGCGTTCGAATCAGTACCGGTGCGAATTCCCGGCGAGACGATCGTGGGGTCTTGGACCCTTACTAC
>Ga0302127_10002372_pt1 | contig 11381 bp, 7 predicted proteins | sample CB4_SCM_MG_FD_204452 | JGI IMG/M metagenome (GOLD analysis project Ga0302127, IMG submission 204452) | Marine microbial communities from Western Arctic Ocean, Canada - CB4_SCM | ecosystem: Environmental > Aquatic > Marine > Oceanic | place: Canada: Western Arctic Ocean | collected 2017-09-24
TCCTAGGCCCTCTATGCGACGCCCAACCATCCGTACACCGACGCGCTACTGTCCGCTGTCCCGGTGGCAGAGCCAGGACGTCACCGGAAGCGCACCGTGCTGAGCGGAGATATCCCCAGTCCGATCGACCCACCCTCCGGGTGTGTATTCCGAAGCCGGTGTCCTCGCGCGGAAGCCATATGCGCGCAGCAGGTCCCCGAGCTGAAGCAGGTCGGGCCCGATCACTTCAGCGCGTGCCACCTCACGACCTGAGCCGCCAGCCTGCGCCCGGAGTGGCCGAGACGGCTTTCTTCCGCCAATGAACTCCGCCGCGAGAGGAAGCATTGACCTCGTCGAATTTCGCCTCTTCGACTGTCGCGCCCGTTCGACCATGGCAGCGCCCCAGGCCGGAGCGCACCCTCCACCATGGCGGGTCCGACACAGCAGCGACCCCGATACCGACACGTATCGAAGCAAACGCTTGCTCCGCTACTTCGCCCGAGTCCCGACTCGTCTATCGCCTGTCCCCTCATCCGCATCTTCCTGGCCGCATCGTACCCGTCGTCGCCAGCAAGGAGGGTCTCTCCACCCATACTGGACCGAGAAGGAGGTGACCGCATCATCCCCGACTAAACGATCAGCATCGGCATTTGTAACGAACTGAAGTTCCGACATCTGGAAACACTCCCTATGAGGCTTGTGATCTAGGCTCCAACCATCGATCGGCATCCACTAGGAATCACCGAAAAACCGACCCAAGTGGCTCACCGGTCTCGCTGTGAGCCTACGCCTCCCTTCGATTTGCTCACCTGAGCGACCCGGCTTACGCTGCCCCGACTCCTCCTTTACATCAGTAACGGTGACATCATGAAGGCTCGACATTCTGCACGTTCCCCCATCGCGGTAGGGTCCCTCTCCTGGGCCATCCTCGTGATGGTGTGTCTACTGCTCCCGTTCTCCGTTGCCGGACAGGACGGGATCGGTGACCCGCCGGATCTTTCTTCCTTGGTGGAGTTCGGCCGTAGCGAGAGCGATATGCGCATGGCTCTCGAGCGCTACGGTGATGACCGTGGGGCGCTTATGCGCCGCTACGACGTGCCATTCTCTCCTGTGCGTCGGGCTCGCATGCTCGACTTCTATGCGGGGTGGGGGGAGCGTCTCCAGTCGACGGACTTCGCCGGGTTGAATCACGAGGGCCAGATCGACTACGTGCTCCTGCGGAATCGCCTCGAGTTCGAGGTCGAGTTGCTTCGTCAGGAGGAGCTTCAGGTCGGGGAGATGGCCGCGCTACTTCCGTTCGCAAGGGAGCTAGAGTTGTTGCAAGAGGGACGGCGCGATCGTATCCGGCGACTCGACGGGCGCGTTACGGCCGACATGGTGACCAGGGTTGCCGCCGAAGTCGAAGCGTTATCAGCCCGGATTCGTGACGGTGCCGACCTCGGCCCTATGAAGGGCGTCGTCGCTGAGAAGGCCGCTCGACGGACCGAAGGCTTGCTTCGGATTCTGCGTGGTTGGCACGGGTACCATTCCGGGTACGATCCAGACTTCACCTGGTGGATGGCGACACCCTGGGAGCGGTTGTCCGAGGCACTGCCGGCTCATGCTGCTGCCATTCGATCCCGCTACGTGGGCGATGCCGCTTCGGGCCCCGTAATCGGTGATCCCATCGGAGCCCAGGGCCTGCGGGCGCATCTCGACCATGAGATGATCCCCTACACACCCGAAGAGTTGATCAGCATTGCGGAGGAAGAATTCGCCTGGATGGAAGAGGCGTTGGTAGATGCAGCGCGGGAAATGGGCTACGACGACTGGCGTGAGGCACAGGAAGCGGTCAAGAACCTCGCAGTACCGCCGGGCGAGAAGCCGGGTGTAGTGCTTGATATCGAGCAACAATCCATCGAGTTCATCGAAGCGCGAGACTGGATCGACCTTCCCCCGCTAGCGCACGAAGTGTGGCGGATGGAGATGATGTCACCCGAACGCCAGCGCGTGGCACCCTTCTTCCTGGGAGGCGAGGTCATTCAGATCTCGTATCCCACGCACGAGATGACCCACGATGAAAAGCTCATGTCCATGCGGGGCAACAACCCGCACTTCAATCGGGCCACCGTGCACCACGAACTGATCCCAGGTCATCACTTACAGGGATTCATGACGACCCGGTTCAATTCGCACCGCAACATGTTCAGGACGCCATTCTGGGGAGAGGGTTGGGCGCTGTACTGGGAGATTCTGCTTTGGGAGAACGACTTCCCGAGGGGACCAGAGGATCGCATCGGGATGCTCTTCTGGCGCATGCATCGGGCGGCCCGGATCATCTTCTCCCTGTCATTCCATCTGGAACGGATGACACCGCAGGAAGCCGTCGACTTCCTGGTGGACCGGGTGGGCCACGAGCGCGCGAACGCCGAGGCCGAGGTGCGCCGCTCCTTCAGCGGCGACTACTCCCCGCTCTACCAGGTCGGCTACATGTGGGGCGGGTTTCAGTTCAGAGCGCTTTACGCCGAGTTGGTGGAGTCAGGTCAAATGACGGCGCGTGAATTCCACGACGCCGTATTGAAGGGTGGCCGAATGCCCGTCGAAATGGTGAGAGCTCGGTTGACCGGGCAGGCCCTGACACGGGACCACGAGGCAGAGTGGAGGCATAGGGAGCCGGGCTGAAGGGACGGTCGGAAGACCGACCGCCCCCGATTGCTCTCGGGCCAAATCCGCAGCCTCATGATCCGCGTCCCATCCCCCACGCTGTCCCCGCTCACCTCTCACCTCATTTGGCCCCTTGGATTTCCTATCCGTGCGGATTTCCTATCCGTCCGCGGTTCCGCGTAGGTGAGGCCGAGGCGGGTTCGGACACGGACGCGTATATTAGGGGGCGTGTGACGGTGACACCGCTACGCTTCGACTGGACGGACCTGCCGGCGTTGCGTGAGATGCAGGCGTGGGACCTGCGCGTTCTTGAATAGTTCAAGACGGCACGGGACCAATACTGGGAGCTGTAACATGTGGACCGATCGCAGAGACTTTCTGAGACACACGGTGACCGCCGTTGGTACGCTCGCCTTGGGAGCCAACCCCGACGCGCTGGCCGCCGCGCACGTACTGCGGCCGACTCCTCCGGCGAAGAGGGCGATCAGAATCCTCATTCTCGGCGGCACCGGTTTCATCGGCCCCTACCAGGTCCGATACGCCCTGGAACGAGGCCACACGGTCACGATCTTCAATCGTGGGCGCACCAACACGCATCTGTTTCCTGGTGTGGAACGACTGGTGGGGGACCGCAACGGCCAGTTGGACGCGCTCGCCGGGCGCACGTGGGACGCAGTGATCGACAACTCGCGCGCCAACCCGGAGTGGGTGCGCATGTCCGCCGAGTTCTTGAAGGATTCGGTGGACCGCTACTTCTACGTATCCTCCCGATCGGCGTATGCCGATACCAGCCGCATTCCCATGACGGCGGATGCCCCGACGTTCACGTATGAGACCGCGGGTGTGAGCCGCGATGCCGAACAGCTGCCCTACGGCCTCGCGAAAGCGCTGTCCGAGAGAGTGGCCCAGCGGATCTTCGAAGGAAGGGCCAACATCGTGCGGCCCGGGCTGATCATCGGCCCCGACGACGAGACGGATCGCTTCACTTACTGGCCGGTCCGCATCAATCGCGGCGGCGAGGTGCTGGCTCCGGGTGATCCGTCGGACCCCGTGCAAATCATCGATGTGCGAGATCTGACGGAGTGGATGATCCGGATGGCCGAGGACGGCACGACCGGTGTATTCAACGGCGTCGGCCCGCGCACGTCGCGTCCCATGGCCGAGTTACTCTACGGGATCCGGGCCGTGACGACCGCTGAGACGACCTTCACCTGGGTCAACCTCGAGTTCCTGACAGGGATCGGTGTGCGCCCATACTCCGACATGCCGGTCTGGCGGCCGCCCACCGAAGGATTCGAGGGCTTCGCACGATTCGACCTGACGCCCGAGATCGAGGCCGGGCTGACGTTCCGTCCGCTCGCGGTCACGGCGCGGGAGACGCTCGAATACCACTTGTCCCGTCCACCAGAGCGCCAGGCCGAGTTACGCGCAGGAATCTCCGCGGAGCGAGAAGCCGAGGTGCTGGCTGCGTGGCACGACCGGGCGTAGTAGACGCGCCCGGCGTCAGCGGATCCCAGTGAGCTCCTGGCTCAGCCGCTTCAGCCGGGCGCGGGCGTCCAGGTCGTAAGCCTGTGCGTTGGCGCGCGAGGGCCGCAGGCCACTGAAGAACTGACCGCCTTCGATGTCCATCGACTCCACCAGTTGCATCACCGCGTCCGCCCCCTCACCGATCGTAGCCTGCGGCTGCACCCCCAACCGTGACACCATCCCGGTGGGCATGTACGTCGCCGGGTGGAGTGAGTTCACCATGATGCCCGAGCCCGCGAGTTGCTCGGCGAGGTCGAACGTGAACATCACCTGTGCGAGCTTGCTCTGAGCGTACGCGCGCCGCCCGCTGAAGTTGTTCTCGATCATCACGTCGTCGAAGTCGATCGGGCTCTGGGCCAGCGACGAGACGTTGACGATGCGAGACGGGGTACTCTCCCGCAGTCGAGGCATGAGCATGTGAGTGAGCAGGAACGTCGACAGGTAGTTGACCTGGAACCTGAACTCGTAGCCGTCTTCTGAGACCCAACGCTCATCGGGGGCCGAGCCGAACCCGGCGTTGTTGACGAGCACGTCTAGACGGTCGTAGTCGGCGAGTAGCGACTCACCCAGGGCCCGCACCGCTGCGAACGAGGCGAGGTCAGCACTGTAGAATCGAGCGTTGCCCGGTCCCACCCGGTTGATCTCGTCGACCACCTGCATCCCGCGCTCCTGATCGCGCCCGTGCACGATGACGTGGGCGCCCTTGCTCCCGAGGCGAAGCGCGACCTCGCGGCCGAGACCCGAGGTGGAGCCCGTGACCAGCACGACCTGCTGACCCGTGGCGGGCACCGCCGGGGCTTGGGACTGCACCGCGGGTGCGTAGCACAGGAAGGCGCCAGCCAAAACCGCCAGGGTCAACCCGAGCGGTGGGACGCGGAGTCGGTTCACTTGCTTCACGGAGGTCTCCAGTGGCGTTCCGTCCATGGTCCGACGACTCCTTCCGTTGGTTGGGTCCGAGAGTAAGGTGAGGCAACCTAGGCGGGCGAGCACTTCTGGGCACCGTTTGTCAGGAATCGGTCAAGGAGCCCTCGGTCTGCGCCGCCGTGCACTATGCTTGGAGCACGTGATGCGCTGATCGTATGCTCAGCAACCTCAGCGGCCTTGGACTTCGGCGCCGTGCGGGTGTGTTGTGTTTATCTCTGGCAGTTGCAGGTGCGGCGTGCAGCGGACAGAACGAAGCATCGACTTTTGGTTCAGTAATTGATGAAGAAGATATGAGGCAAGCCGTAGTCGATGCTCTAGAAGGATTGATGGAGGTAATCGCCTCTGAAGAGCAACAACGCGAAGCCATCAATGCTAGCCTATCAGAAGAAGTGTCGATGTGCCTGTCAGATATGACTCCCTGCAGTCATATGTCTCGAGATGACTATGCAGGTCTCGTATCGGGGATTGATTGGATAGAGGGATCGGTCAGAGATGTTGATGTAACTATCCATGACGACATGAGTGGCGCGATTTCCCTACATATCCAAGAGGGAGCGTACATGTTCGACGACTGAGCCGCCCGCCTCCAGTCTGTCCGAACACCCTCGGCCACGCAGCCGCTCGCTTGCGCCCCTAGTGACACCCCCTCCTCACGGCCTTCCCGCCCCATCAGGGCCGTTGGAGTTCCTATCCATAGCGGCCTTGGCGTGAGGATCAGCGGATTCCTACCACTCCGCGAATCGACTCGATCAGCTTGGGTGAGTCCCAGCCGATACCGTGTCGGAACACGATGCTCGTCCCGTGGAGATTTCCGACCGCTTCGAGGTCACCGTCGATGACCACGAGATCCGCGATCTTGCCGGTCGCAACGCTTCCGACTTCACCGTCAATCCCCAAAACCTTGGCCCCGTTCAGGCTCATGATCTGGATGACCTCGGGGGCAGAGAAGCCTGCTTCGAGCAGCAACTCGTAGTTCCGCTGGTCGCCGAATCCTGGAGGCGCTGCGCCGTATCCGGTCGGATCTACGCCGGCCCCCAGAAGTCCACCAGCGGCCACGAAGGCACGCTCGTACTCCATTGCCTTTGCGTACTGCGCAGGCGGAATCGCTCCTTGTCCGGCCCGTCGTGCTACGGAGATCGCACGGACTTCTTCAGCGATCTCAGGTGCGAGTACATCAAAGATGCGTTCGTCGATGGGCGGGCGGCCAGATACCGAGATCTCGTAGACCACCGGCGTCGACGTCATGGGTACACCATTGTCGATCATGTCCCGGAACGTCGCTTGCACTTCGGGGCCATTCACATCGAGATCCGGGAAGCTGTTCCGGAAGCCGGCAGGGCACTCGTCCTCGACCTTGTTGGGCGCGTACTCGCTGTTCGCGAACAGTCCGTGTTCGAGGTTGTCGATGCCAAGCGCGACGGCCTCGCGGTATCCCACAGAGCACAGGTGAGCCGTGACCTTCACGCCCAGCTTGTGCGCCTCGTCGATCGCCGCGCCGAGCTCCGCGCGCGAGATCCACGTATAGGCTTTGAACCAGCTGACGCCCTCTTCAGCCCAGTAGCGCACTACACGCCGCGCCTGCTCAGGGTTGCTGAGCTGGGTCATGGTCCCACCACCGACCTGCTCACCGGTCAGGTATGGGCCCGTTGTGAACATCGTCGGGCCAATGACGTTGCCCGCGTCGATTTCCCTCTTGAGGTTCAGTTCCGCATACGGCTGCTGAGCGCCCGTGGTACGGATTGTCGTGACACCCGAGGCCAGGTAGAGCCGTGAGCCTGAGAAGGAGAGCTGCGCCGCGCGGCCGCTTCCACCCGTGTAGTACGAGTGGTTGTGCAGCCCGACGAGTCCTGGGATCACCGTCTGGCCCGTGAGGTCCACGACATTGGCGTTGGCAGGCACCCGGACTGAGCCGGACGGCCCGATGGCGGTGATTCGATCTCCCTCAATCAGAATGGTCTGGTCCATCATCGCGGGGGCACCGGTCCCATCGATGACCTTCGCATGCGTGAGGGCTACCGTGCCCATCGGCACTGCGACGAATTCGTCGAAATTCTGAGCTGCCACCTGGTTGGGGCCAACTGCCGCGAGAGCGAGGCAGGCCAGTGCCGCAGAGAGGGCTGTGGTGTGGAGTTTCATGTCAGTTTCCTTCGACGTCGAAGACGAATTTCATTCCGGATTCGAGATGCTCGGCGATGTGGCAGTGCACCATCCATCGCCCCGGATTGGACAGCTCGAGGAGGATGTCGGTTGTAGACCCCGTCGGCAACAGGACGGTGTCCTTCCAGACCATGTTCTCGTTCGGCACACCGTTCTGTTCGAGAACAAGAAAGCGCTGTCCGTGGATGTGCAGGGGATGCTGCATGGAGTGGAACGCGGCCCGGTCGTTGGTGACTCGCACCTTCACCACGTCTCCCACCTTGAACGCCCAGTCGATCGCGTCGTTCTCCGCCCCGGTTCGGGGATCCCGCAGAAGCCACTGGACCTCGGCCCCGCTCGTTGCCCAGTTCATGACGGGCATCGTGCCGCTCCATTCGACGGGGTTGAAGTAGATCCAGTCGAGGTTCATGGACTGTTCGATTGCCATCGGCAGGTTGTCGACCTCGAGTGTAAGGACGAGCTCGTGGTCGGCGGGTCGGTCGAAGAGCGGGCGATAGCGATCGATATCCTCGACGACCGCGTCATGGGTCCGAAGGGACTCGAAGTCATGAGCGTGAGCCAAGGCGCTCTCAGACGTGGCACCCGAAACCGCGATCCGGCCCAGCACGGCCGACTCCTCCAGGAAGAGTCCCTGACGGTGGTTGATGCCCTGCACGCGGTTGGTCATCGCGTAAGCTCCGCCCTCGGGGAACAGTACCTCGACGACGTACCGCTCAGCGGGGGCCAGAGTGACGCTCTCCGACATCGACTCGCGCTCGAATCTGCCAACGTCCGATCCGATGACCTTGATCGGCAGCGGCTCGCCATTGGGCTCGTCCGTGGGGCGGAACGCGATGTTGAAGGTGCGGGTGTTGGATGCGTTCGTGAAATGGAATCGGACGACGTCGCCGGCATCCACGTCGAGTCCGTACTCCGGCTCTCCGTTCGTGAGGAAGACGTTCCCGAAGCGTCCCATGAGCATGTAGTTCGCAGACTCCTCGCCGAACGGAACCACATCATCAGCGCCGAGCAGGAGGTCGTCCAACATGACGACCTCTTCGTGGTCGACCGCGTTGTAGTAGTCCGAGGCCAGCGGTTCGACGAGCATGTTGCCCGCGAGTCCCAACTCCTGAGACACGTCTTCGCGATGGTGCGGGTGGTACCAGTAGATCCCGGGATCGGGGAAGTGGATCGTGTACCGAAAGCTTTCGCCTGGCTGTACTGGGTCCTGAGTGACCCCCGGGACTCCGTCGTAGCGATTGTCGAGCCGCAGACCGTGCCAGTGGACGGCCGCTGGGAGCGGCGTGTCGTTCGTGAAGTTCACGAAGATCGTCGAGGCTTCCGTGACCTCGATCAGCGGCCCCGGGATCTGCTCGTTGAATGCCATCATCACGAGGTCCCGACCGGCCACCGATTTCCGGACGAAGCCGGCAGTCAGGTCCAGCGTGCCCCCATCGGGCAGCGTCACGATGTCGCGAGGCCGGGCAGCGGGGAGCGTGTTCAGATCCACCGCAGGCCGGAATGGCGTAACGACGGGCCGCGACTGCATCACCCCTGGCAGCATCGGGACGCCGGCATACATCGGGGGCATCGTCCAGTCGCTCCCATCGCCCGTCATCTCGGGCACACCCATCTCTGCCGACGGTGCTAGGGCAAGGAGGTCATGCGCTTCCATGCGGCTCGACGGGGAGCGACCTCGGATGATCAGCGGCCCGCTCCGCTCTACGACATCGGCGGACGCTTCCGCAGTCACCCAGACCAGGTACTTGTTGAACGCCACTTCGCCGAGGTTGTTCAGGCCGTTCGCTACCTCGCCGAGTTTGATCACGGGATCGAGCGCGAGGGGGGTCGCCCAGGCCACGTAGGTCGTGTAGGGCCCAAGTGATGAGGGGTCAGGCAGTCGAGCGATCCATGCTTTCAAATCGTGTCGATGTCTCCCTTCGGCCGTGACCGTGACCCCGAAGGGGGACCATGGCTTTCGAAGCTCGATCACCCCGGCAGCTTGTCCTCCTTGGGTCGTCGAGAAGAGGTCTATGCAGTAGAGGTCGGACGCCGGGCGGGCTGCATCTGACCCGGTGCGCTCCGGCACTGCCCGGTCGGCGGAGAAGAGCGACTCCCCCGTGGCGGGCGGGCGGTCAGAACAGATCGACGAGACGTCGGGAATCTGCCCGGAAGCGTGGAGGTGCCCCGCGGCAAGGAGTGCCGTGGCAAGCCAGGGGCTCGCTGAGAGAGGATGTGATTGCAACGGCATACGTTGAGATTCGCGCCGCCCCGCAAGGTGGGCAACACGCTGTCGATCCGTGAGGGTAGCGTGCCCACGGACCGGTACGGGTTGACGAAACGGCCCGTGAGAGGAAAATTAGGTAAGCCTAAACATTCTCATCATCGCGCAATGCCGTGCGCGGAGCGGGCGCCATGCTTGATCCCACAATCGCACTCACCGTCTTCGGCGTCCTCTGTGTTCTATCAGGACTGCTTGTTTGGCCGAAGTGGGGTGTCGTGGCCAGGTACCGGAGACTTGCGCACCTCAGCGAACGGGTGCTCCTCGAGGATGCGGTCAAACACGTCTATACCTGTGAGAGCATTGGAAGAGATGTCTCTCTTGAAAGTCTTGCCGGGCAACTCGAGGTGTCCACGGGCCGGGCAGCCGACCTGTTGAAGCTGCTGGCCGATTCCTTGCTGGTACGCAACGAAGCTTCTGGCCCGAAGCTCACGGACGCGGGCCGCAACTCGGCTCTGCGGCTGGTCCGTGCGCATCGTCTTTGGGAACGTTACCTGGCGGACCGGACCGGGGTGCCCGCAGGGGAGTGGCATGCGGAAGCAGAAAGAATGGAGCACGCCCTGTCCGCGGAAGAGGCGGAGGCGCTGGCGGCCCGGCTTGGGCATCCAGCTTGGGATCCCCATGGAGATCCGATTCCCACAGCGGGTGGAGAGCTGCCAGTGGTCGAACGTCTGTCGCTCGTGAGCGCGGACGTCGGGCGCACATTTGAGATCGTACATCTGGAAGATGAACCCCGCGTCATTTACGACGCGCTTCTGCGGGATGGCCTCGACCTGGGGACTCGACTCGAAGTGGCAGAAAGAAGTGACCGGGGGGTTCGCCTGCGATCGCACGGGCGTGAGCGCACGCTCGACAATGTCGTCTGTCGCAACGTTACAGTCCGGATGCTCCCAGAGGGTGAGCGAGCCGATGCTCCTGTAGCGACCCTCGCCGATCTGTCACCTGGAGAGTCCGCTCAGGTTGTCGGAATTTCGCCTGCGTGCCAAGGCTCTCAGCGCAGGCGTTTGCTGGACCTCGGAGTGGTCCGAGGCACGGAGATCGAGGCGGTGTTCAGCAGCGCGTCAGGTGACCCGATCGCGTACTCGATTCGTGGTGCGCTGATCGCGCTGCGACGCGAGCAGGCCACGTGGATCCGAATTGACGTCCCTTCGATGAGCGCCGCTCTGTCCGAGGACGTCGCCTGATGGCCACCCTCTCAGCCAGTCCGTGCGGGTCGTGCGCGGAACACCGCCAGAGTAGCCTAGTCCGCCTCGGGCTGAGCCCAGACAAGTGGGACTATCTGGTCGCGCTGGCCGGGAATCCCAACGTGGGAAAGAGCACGGTCTTCAATCAGCTCACCGGACTTCGTCAGCATACGGGCAACTGGCCGGGTAAGACGGTCGTTCGTGCGGAGGGCGCGTTCGCTCACGAAGGAAATCACGTGAAGGTCGTGGACCTTCCCGGCACCTATTCTCTGCAAGCCGGCAGCGTGGATGAGGAAGTCGCGCGCGACTTCGTTCTGTTCGGTCGACCAGACGTGACGGTCGTAGTGGTCGACGCGACCCGCCTCGAGCGAAATCTAAATCTCGTTCTTCAAATACTTGAGATTACGGATCGCGTAGTCGTCTTCCTGAACCTGATGGATGAGGCCAGGCGACACGGAATCGCGGTGGACCCGAAAAAGCTCGAGAAGGAACTTGGGGTCCCCGTGGTACCCGGCACGGCTCGCGAGGGCATCGGCATCGAGGAGCTGCTGACCTCAGCGCATCAGGTCGCCACGGGCGAACGAGTGGGTACGCCGTATCGCCTCGCGGAACACGCCCCGGAGGTGGAGAGAGCGATCGCCGGCCTTGTTCCCACGGTGGAAGAGGTTTACCCCGAGGTGCCTAACGCACGATGGGTCGCCCTCCGC
>Ga0302127_10002374_pt1 | contig 11367 bp, 14 predicted proteins | sample CB4_SCM_MG_FD_204452 | JGI IMG/M metagenome (GOLD analysis project Ga0302127, IMG submission 204452) | Marine microbial communities from Western Arctic Ocean, Canada - CB4_SCM | ecosystem: Environmental > Aquatic > Marine > Oceanic | place: Canada: Western Arctic Ocean | collected 2017-09-24
CTCTGCTTTTTTCCCCTTGAGCTAAAGCTCAATTCCTCGCGGAACAAAAATGCATAAATCTGTCATTGTCATTCTTTCCTCTTTTTCTCGCCGAAGGGCAACAGGGTTAATATTTTTTATTAACCCTTTATTTATTAATTTAAGAGGTACTTATGATTGATCAAGAAAAACGAAATATTATACGCGAAAACTTCGATGAGGCTTCTCGAAAGATTAGGCATATTTCGGAAGTAATCGAATATAATGCAGAGTCATTTACAGAGAATGATGTATTGAATGTTTTGGTTCAGATTCCAATATTATTGGATGATATTTCATGTTTACAACGAAAGCTTGCTGTTTCTTTAAATAAGAAATTTATGAAAGATTTGTTTAAAGAGTAAGTCCTATAAATGGGGAGACTAGTCTCCCCATTAGTTTTTGGATTGGCTAAAATATACTCTAAAGCAAATTACTATCTTTAAACAATTATAATGATAATCTGACGGTAAAAGTATTATTATGTTGAAGATAATAGCTATTATTAGCACCTTGATTACCACGAATGTATTTGCAGAAGAGATAGACCTTAATAATCCAGGGAATGCATTTTATTCTGGATATTATAAAAATTGTGGTGCGCCAAAGTTAGAGGTTGAGTTTCATCTGTGTAATCAAAAATATACGCTTAAATCTTTAAATAAGTATTTTAGAGAAATTGATCTAAGCGACTCTAATAGAAAAAAGTATATATCTATACTTGAAGAAAATTACTATGACCTACTTACTAAATTATATGAATATGAAGAGAAGCAGATAACGCTTTCTTATTTAGAAGATGAAATAAATGCGATTGCGGATAATACGAAAGCTTCTATCAAAAGCTTGGCATCTAAAACATACACCAAAAAAACAGTTCTAGAATATTTAAAATATACGGACTGATAGAGTTAATTAACCTCAATTAATGAAATTTGTGAACAATTTAAGATTAGCAGGAAAACTTTTTATCGATATCTTGAGAAATCAAAATAATTCATTATTTGAGCATTAACAAAATATTTGAAGATGAGTAATTGTAATAAATCTATTTTTGGAATTATATGGATGTTAATATTTTGCCTCTTAGCAACTATTGCTGATGGCATTGTAAGATATGTAACTATTCAAGGATTTCCATCAAGCCAAATATTATTTATTAGATGTTTTTTGGGTACAATAATTTTATTGCCCTTGGTTATTAGAGATAAATCATTATTTGTATCCAAAGAAGTTTTTAAGCTTTATGTAGCTCGTGGTATCTTTTCATTTTTAGGAGCAGCTTCTTGGTTTTATTGCTTAAAGTATGTTGATTTTACAGCCATAATTGCTATAGGATTTACCTCGCCATTATTTGTGACAGTATTGGCTATATGTTTTTTAAAAGAAAAAATCTCAGGTCTTAAATTGACAGCCTTACTAATTGGTTTTAGTGGAGCAATGATAGTAGTTAAGCCATTTGATGCAGATTTTAATATCTACCTATCGCTAGCGGTTGCAAGTGCATTTGTTTGGGCAATTTCATTAATATTTACAAAAAAATTATCAGATAACCAAAAACCTACAACAGTAGCTTTTTTCTTCGCTCTAATTTTAACGCCATTATCTTTTTTCCTTGCCTTACCTTTTTGGCAATGGCCTGTAGGAATGGAATGGTTATATATCTTGCTTTTTGTTGGCGTTGGAACCATGGGACAAATATCCCTTACGAAAGCATTTAGCTATGCTAATATTGCTACTCTAATGCCGTTTGAATATAGCGGATTAGTTTTTGCCACTATATTTTCATACATAGTATTTGGGGATTTAGTTACGTTAAATACCTTGGTGGGAGGAATGGTTATCTTAGGTAGTGGCTACATCATAATCAGAAGTGAAGGAAAGAAAAAACATAGGCAAGAAGAGCTAGATATAATTCCTTAATGTACCTTTTAGCGGGGATGGGCAATTAACCCTGATGCCCAATGGTGAATGATAAGGAGGGTGAATTTTTACAGAGCATATTTTGCATTTTTGTTCCGCGCGGGATTGAGCTTTAGCTCAAGGGGAAAAAAGCAGAGAAATCTGGGAGCAGAGCGACGAACTCTTTCAAAAGAGGGGGAAAACCCTATTATTTATTTTTTAATATAAGTTACTTCTCCAATATGGAGGGGCACTATCAAGTAACAGCTTTTGACTATTTGTTATAACAATGTTATAATTTTGTTATAACTTAATGTATTTAGTAACATGTCGCAATCAGACTATATAAGGCTAAGAATAAATCCAGAAGACAAAAAAGAAGCCAAAGAATTATTTGGAGAAATGGGGTTTAGTTTAAGCCAAGCTATTAATGTATTCATAAAACAATCTATACTTGATGGTGGTCTACCTTTTAGACCTCATACTAACAAAGTTCCTAATACAACTACTACACAAGCTATAAAAGAGCTTGAAGATGGTAAAGGAAAAACTTTTAAGAATAAAAAAGAGTTTTATGAAGATCTAGGTATTTAACATGTACGTATTTACTAGGTCTAGCCAATTCAAAAAGGACGTTAAGCGCTGTAATAAATAAAATAAGAATATGGATGAATTTAAAAACATCCATGAATTACTAATTTTTGGGAAATCTTTGCCTAGAAAGTATAATGATCATACATTATCTGGTAATTGGAAGGGATATAGAGAGTGCCATATGACTCCAGACTGGCTTTTGATTTATAAGTTAGACAAGAAAAATAAAGAAATATTCTATGCAAGAATGGGTTCTCACGCAGAGTTATTAAATATATAACATCTCTCTTTTCTATAAGTGTGTATTACACAGCCAATCAAATGGGGAACAGCTCCATTCTATGATTTAAGAATCTTATAGGCTCTTATTATTTCTCTAAATTTAATGTATCGGTGAACCAAATATTAGAGATTTTAATTTCCTCGTCATTTTCCATAAGTGGGTTTTATACGACAAATCGGCTGATCTGACTCCGTTGCTAATTTTACTGAGGAGGTCTTAAATTCTAATGGGTAACGATTCTTAATTCTTTTAGACATAATTTCATTCTTAATTTGGTTCATAAAACTGTCCGAAAAAATGTCACCGCATCAATTGCCCAGGGTGCGTTATAATAGACGTTAATTGGATTATCTAAATCAGCCTTTAGGCCATTTTCTTCAATGGTACTTTCCAAGATTTTCTGGTATTTATTCAAATTCTTATCAACCCAAACAAACTAGGAATTACTTTGACAAATATTGGAGTTTTGACTCGAAAAGTTGACAACAATAAAGTACATTAGCAAGGTTACTGAATATAATTATTCAACTTGCCCTGGCGATAAAGCCTTGTTATCTTGTGGGTTAGAGTCTGGAACCATCCATCGGCGGCAGTGATATGCGCTATCCCAGAACATCCATTCGAGGCGGGTTGATTGTCGAAATGCGTGGTGCATTCGGGCTCGATTAGCATCGCCCGCGGTTTTGGCCACACGATTTGTCAATTCTAGCATCTGCTCTACGCCATTGGCAAAATCTGCGCCTGCATAGGTATCAATCCAAGCACGATAAGGGTTATCTCTGGTCGCTCTGGCGTGGATGTCCTGACCGACACGTAGATAGACCCAAAAACATGGCAGAAGCGCAGCAATCGCTTCAGGCAGATCAGCAATCGCTGCTGTACGCAGAAGGTAGCTGATATAATGGTCGCATACTGGTGTAGGCTCGGTCGCGGCAAAAGATACTGCATCGATTCCGTATAAGTCCATATAATGCCCATGCAGTTGACGCTCTACGGCTATGGCACTGTTAGCTGATCCAGAAAGTTGCATGATAGCATCTGCATCAGGCGCGCGAGACGCAACTAGAGCAAGTGCGCGTGCAAATCCTTCCAAATAGTGTGCATCTTGTATGATGTAGTGCCGAAAAGTCTCGGGAGAGAGTTCGCCTGTTGCGAGTTCACGGTTGAACGGCATTATTAGTATCGATTGCTGGAGTGCATCAGTTGCAGACCACATTGTTTCGCTGAAAGTCATTGAATTATATCCTTTTAGGTTAAGTTATGGGTCTTAGTCCAGAGACTATGAAAGTGATGAACTGGGCCAGAACCTCCGCCGACATCAAGATCATCAGCCGATCGAATGGCTTCTGAAATGAAGTTCTTTGAGATCTGAGCTGCTTCTGGCAAGAGGTTGCCATGTGCTAACTGCGTGGCCAACGCTGAGGACAAGGTGCACCCGGTTCCATGTGTATTTCGTGTGGGATGGCGTGAATCATCTAGCCATATTAACCCTTGAGGTGTAGCCAGAAGATCGGGGCTATGACCACCAACAAGATGTCCACCCTTTAACAATACTGCGCCCGGCCCTAACTCAAGAATTGCAATAGCTTGTTCCTCCATTTCTACTTGGTTTTTTGCCTCTGGCACCCCCAATAAATCAGAGGCTTCTGGTAAGTTTGGGGTCAACACCGTAGCATGAGGCAAAAGTTGTGTGCGTAGGGTTTTGACAATTTCGGGCGCGAGCAAACGATCTCCGCTCTTAGCTACCATCACTGGATCAAGAACAATAGGAACACTCAACGTAGTTAAAAATTCTGCAACGGCCTCGATGATAGCTGCATTACCGAGCATGCCTATCTTCACGGCATCTATGCGGATATCGTCATGGATTGATGTAATTTGAGCCGATACCATTGTGTGATCCACAAGCTGAACTGCCTGCACGCCGCACGTGTTTTGTGCAATAACTGCGGTGATAACAGCCATGGCATAACCTCCATTGGCCGAGATGGCCTTGATATCTGCTTGAAAGCCTGCGCCGCCTGATGGGTCGGAACCAGCGATGGAGAGAATGTTTGGGATCATTGTTTACTCCTTTTTTTTAAAAGCGCGTGTTGGTCCTGTTGCGAGTCGGCTGCGTGCGCGATGGCGGTGACTATAGCAACGGCACCGTTGAATTCTCTCTGGTAATAAGCCTGATCATCTTCGCCGAAGCTAGGCTCTCGACCAAGCACGCGTGCTTGTTGAAAAAAACCTTTAGCAGCGTTGCCTTGCCCAACTTTGCTGACGACTAGAGATGCCAGGAAAGGCACTCCATTTTCGGCATCCTCTACCATCGTCGCCTCGAGCGCCTGCATCACTTTTGTAATGGTTCCGGGTGGGTTAAGCCCCATGGAACGAGCAAGTTTGCCGTAGGTTATTGGTATCTCTGCTGCCGGCAAACTAGAAAGATGCTGCCGAATTCTATCACGCAACACGTTGCCAGCTGTAGCGGCTTTTGTAGCAGCGAGCGGTGCTGGGATTTCATGAGCTGTACCATCTGCTGAAATTTGGCAGGCCCATACGCAGTTACTGGAACGCATGATAAGCCGAGTTTTTCCTGAATCTATACCTGTTCCAACTTCAGACTGACTGACAACTTCGCCAGATTGTAGGCTGGCTCTTAGGGTCTTGGTATCCATCCCCAGGCGTGGTGCGAGGTAATCTGGCAAGATCAGGAATTTTCCATCCTCAACCGTTATTGCATCGTCTGGGATAGGATTATACATAAAGGGGCTATTTAGCTGTCTCTTATCGCCTAGTCCGTCGCTGTAATAAGGAGTCTTACCCGCGGCATGGTCGGTCACATCGATGATATCGCGAACTTCGGGAACTGCAGCACGTATCATCTTTTCTACTCCCCCGCGTAGTGTCGCAGTAGAGGATGCACAACCCTGACATCCCCCAGACATCAGCATACTTACTACGCCATCACTCACGTCCGTCACGCTTACATTACCGCAATGCTTGGAAATAGCCGGATTGGCCTGTCTGTCGAGAACGGATTGTACTGCCAGACGAATGTCGGTGTCGGATCGGGCTTGGCCAAAGGTTTTGACACCTTTACCCAAAGGTGCAGAGTATTTCGTCATAATGCTGCGGATTACATCTGCAACCTGAGGCTTTAAGGCGTTCCAATCGCTAGCATTAGTCTTAATCACAACTACGATCGCACCAGAGATATCAACCATTTTAACCCCGGTTATAGCGAATAGTGCCTCGGCTAAAGGTGCGCCTTGCGCCGTAGCTGCATCGTGGAAAGTTACCAAAGCACCTTCCTGCACGTCCCTGTCCAACACAAAGCGGATGCTATCCGGATCAGCCGGCGAGGTTTCAGCACGGATACGAAGTGGAATTGTGAGGTTAGACATCTTCAACCTCAGCGTCTACCATACCTCGAAGATAAATAAAGGTGTAAATTCCTGACTGATGACCATCGCTGAAGGTGACTCCAATAGCATAGTTGCCAAGACTACAGATTCGAGTCGGCACTATGTTTAGTGGCACAGTTGTCGGGTCCAGAATCGGTCGCCCACTCATCTCTTCGACACAGGCTGCACAGCGGCAAGCCAGGCGTAAATCTCGCATGTCTATTTGTTGGTCGTGACCATCCTGCCAACGCAAGAGCAGAGTGCGGTCATCGCGACGATCTAGCGCTATCAGAACCTCTGCCATGCCGTTTACATTAGCCGGATGGTCAGAAGCCTTTGGTTTGCTGGTGTCATTGGCCCAATGCCAGTCAAACGGCGTAGGAATTCCAGAGACGGCATGCACACGCCTAGAAAGGGTATCGGCAATATCACGGTAGACTGCAGCAGCAGGTGCGTCAGGATGAGCAATTACCAAAGGGCTTCCCTCGTCACCGCAGTCCACGATCATCGGATCAAGAGGAATAGCCCCTAGAAACGGCACACCAATACTATCTGCAATTTTTGCGCCGCCGCCTTGATGGAATATATGTGTTATCTCGTTACAAGATGGGCAAGTAAAACCGCTCATGTTCTCGATGATGCCAAGGATTGGCACCTTGACCCGCTCCATCATTCGAATGCCACGTCGGGCAATTTTTAGACTAACATCCTGTGGCGTACTGACAACAACTGCACCAGTCAGCGGAAAGCTTTGCGCTAGCGTTAGTTGTGTGTCACCAGTTCCGGGTGGTAAATCGAGGATCAGATAGTCAAGCTCGCCCCAATCGACATCGAGGATAAACATTCGCAAATATTTAGATACCATAGGGCCGCGCAGAATAGCGGGCTTGTCGTCATCGGTAAGCATTCCCATCGATATAACTTTGATCCCATGCGCCTTTGCAGGAGTCACTTTACCCGAAGGTGACCTCGTAGGAGCTTTACCAGTCTCTATTCCCAACATTACTGGCACACTGGGGCCATAAAGGTCAGCATCCACTAGTCCAACTGCGGCTCCTTTCGCCGCCAAAGCCAATGCCAGATTGGTACTGACGGTGCTTTTGCCCACACCTCCCTTGCCACTGGCTACTGCAATAATCTGCCCAAGGCGTGCTATGCGGATATCACCAGACTCGTTGGATTTGGTTTGTATCGTCATAATAATATCTCCCTTGATTTGATGTTTGGCATTACTGTTTTTACTTGCTACTAAGATTTTTCTAAATTAATTGGCATTTGAATAAAAATTCTTCAAATTTACTGAGTCGCAGATAATAGTCCTTTTTCTTGCAATAAAGCTTGCAGATCACCGCTTGTATGCATCTCTTTAACTATATCAAATCCTCCTACAAACTCACCTTTAATATAAAGTTGAGGGATTGTCGGCCAATCAGTATATTGCTTTACAGCTTCTCTGATTTCAGTATTATCTAATACATTTACTGTCTCATATTTTAATTGAAGATCACCTAGAAGTTTAGAGACTGCTGAGGAAAAACCACATTGTGGCATTTCTCTTGTTCCTTTCATGTATAAAACAATGTCGTTGTTTTGAATTTGTGATTCAATAGTTTTCAAAATAGTATTATTTGTCATAATTTTTCTCCTTTTAAGATTCTGTTTTAATTGATAATGCGTGAATGTCGTGATTTTTAACGGCCTCTTGTACCATTTTATGCTGTTTAATAAGAGGTTTGCCACTAAAGCAGTCATCCTTTACAGAAACCTCCCAATGATTGTCATCATTTGCTAAAGCACTACATTTAATCTGCGCTTTGGGAAATGCTTCTTGTAATGCTTCTTGTAATTTACTCTCGGATATAGTCATAATTTTCTCCTTTTAAGATTGTGTTTTAATTGACAATGCATGAATGTCGTGATTTTTAAGGGCCTCTTGTACCATTTTATGCTGTTTAATAAGAGGTTTGCCATTAAAGCAGTCATCCTTTACAAGAACCTCCCAATGATTGTCATCATTTGCTAAAGCGGTACATTTAATCTGCGCTTTAGGAAATGCTTCTTGTAATGCTTCTTGTAATTTACTCTCAGATATAGTCATAATTTTCTCCTTTATTTATAATTGAACGGACTTTCCACATCCGCAACGACTTAATTCATTAGGGTTATTAAAAACAAACCCAGATGAAAACATTCCTTCTTCATAATCCATCTGACTTCCTATAATTTTCATGGTAGCTGCAGGATCAATAAATAATTTTATTCCTTTATCTATAATTTCTTCATCATACTCACGCTTTACATCTGCATATTGGAAATCATATTCATTTCCTGAACACCCTCCTTTTTTAATGCCTATGCGCAACCCTATATAAGCTTTGTTTTCTTGTTGTCCTTGTTGAATTAGGGAGCTGATATATTTAGCTGCATTATCAGTAATAGTAATAATTTGTTTTGACATATTTACCACATATCTAGGGTTAATTTTGCCTCATCTGACATCATTTCTTTATTCCATTGGGGTTTCCAGACGAGAGTAACTTTTGCATCTAGTATTTGTGGTAATAAATCTTTTATGCGCTTTTCAACTTCAAATACCAATGCTCCAGCAACCGGACATCCAGGTGCTGTAAGCGTCATATCTATTTTAACTATATTATTATCAGCTATTGAAACATCGTAAACCAACCCCAAATCCCATATATTAACAGGGATTTCAGGGTCATTTACTGTTCTTAGTACCTCAATTACCTTATCATTTAATGTTGACGCCTCTTCTATAGCTTTGATTTTCTCATCTGACACCTCTTGGTTTTGAAGCTTTGAGAGAAGTTCATCATTTTTGGCAGATGCTAAAATAAAATCCTTTAATTCCATATTTATTACCCAAAAAATTTATTCACTTTATGTAGGCCGTCAATTAATGCCTTAATGTCACTTTCATTGTTATACATAGCCAATGAAGCTCGTACTGTTGCTGATATTCCAAGTCTCTTCATTAAAGGCTGAGTGCAATGATGACCTGCGCGAACTGAAACTCCGCACTTATCAAGTATTGTACCAATATCATGTGGGTGTGCTTGTTTATGTATAAAAGAAACTACGCTGGCTTTATGTTTTGTTGTTCCAATGATTTTAAAGCCTGGCAAATTATTAATTTCAGCCGTCATATGCTTGAGTAAAGACTCTTCATGAGAAGATATAGCTTCTCTGTTTTGAGACTTAACAAAATCAATTGCCGCACCAAATGCTATTACTTCAGCAATTACTGGAGTTCCAGCTTCAAACCTAAATGGTGGTTTTCTGAAGGTGGTTCCTGAGAAATCGACATTATCTATCATCTCACCGCCAGTTTGGTATGGTGGCATTTCCTCTAAAAGGTGATATTTTCCATATAATATCCCTGTTCCATTTGGCCCATAAATCTTATGACCTGAAAAAACCAAAAAATCAGCGTCTAGATCTTGCACATCAATAGTTTTGTGAACAATAGATTGGCATGCATCAACCAATACAACTGCACCTACTTTGTGCGCTTCGCTAATAACTTTTTTTATTGGAACAATTGAGCCAAGAGCATTTGACATATGCACCATAGCAACGATCTTAGTTTTCTTATTGAGTATTGATTTAAAAGCGTCGAAGTCTAATTCGCCATCATCCGTAATAGGAGCAATTTTAATCTTTAGACCCATTGTTAATGCGATTTGCTGCCACGGAACTATATTTGCATGATGTTCCATTTGAGAAATTATAATCTCATCTCCTTCTTTTAAAAAATGACAACCATAACTATATGCTACAAGGTTTATTGCTTCTGTAGCACCTTTTGTAAAAATGATTTCATCAGCAGACTGGGCATTTATAAATTTTGCTATTTTTTTGCGTGCTTCTTCAAACTGCCGCGTAGCCAATTCACTTAAATGATAAATTCCACGATGTATGTTTGCATATTCTTTAGAATAAACGCGCTGCAATGTATCTATTACTATTGTTGGTTTTTGAGCGCTGGCTGCAGAGTCTAAAAATACCAATGGATTACTATCTATCTCTTGATTAAGACAGGGGAATTGTGTTCTTATATTTTTTGGATCAAATTTATTATTGTTCATTTTATCTCTCAATGCCCTTTATCCATTTTGTCAGTGATAATTTTATTAAATCTTTGATTTCTTCGTTTTTTACATCATCAATTAATTCATTGGCAAATGACTCTATCATAAGTGCTTTTGCTTGGTCCTCGCTCAAACCTCTTGTTTGTAGATAATAAAGAGAATTAACATCAAGATTACCAACCGTTGCGCCATGAGAACAAATTACTTCATCCGTAAAAATATCCAGCTCAGGTCTTGTGAAAGCTTGTGCTGTATCTGAAATTAATAAATTGTGGTTTAGCTGGTGTGCTTGGGTTTTAATACTATCTTTAGGCACCAATACACTTGAGTAGAAAATCCCCTTGGCATTTCCATCAAGTAACTGCCTAAAGTTTTGATTACTATAGCTATCAGGGCTGTTATGCATAACCGGTAGATAGGAATCATGATGTTGCTTATATTGCCCTAATGTAACTCCTTGCTGGTTACAATGTGCCTTAGTGCCGTTAATATTCACTTTAACCTCATTGCGACTTAGCATTGCTCCTTTACAGAAAGTAAAAGAGTTATAGGTGCTCTCGTCTTTCATTTCCAAGTGAGCAGTATAGATGTTATAGGTATCGTTTGGAGCTTCTTGCAGGCGATAATGTGTTAAGCAGGCACTTTTGTTTAACTGGATTCGCACAACATGGTTATGTATGTGGCTTGTACATTTTTCTTCTTTTGCTGTATCGCTATAAAAACGTTCTATTAGCGTAACATGGCTATCGGCCTCTTGTAAAATACATAGCTGGGTATAGCTACTTTTATATTCATTTTCAGGCTTATGAATGTAATGAATTTCAATAGGCTTTTCTAAGCATTTACCTTTTGGAATATGGGCGACTAAAACTTTATTGCAGTAAGCGGTATTTATATCAATATGAGTTTGAAGGTTATCTTCATTAGTGTTTTCAAAAAGACTCTTCATAACTAATTCGCTAGACTCGTCTTTATGTTCCCCTTCTAAATCAAGCACTCTTAATTCTTCAGGCAAAACACTGTCTTCTAAATCTATATGTCCGTTGACCACTTTTATAAAGAAACTACT
>Ga0302127_10002376_pt1 | contig 11361 bp, 9 predicted proteins | sample CB4_SCM_MG_FD_204452 | JGI IMG/M metagenome (GOLD analysis project Ga0302127, IMG submission 204452) | Marine microbial communities from Western Arctic Ocean, Canada - CB4_SCM | ecosystem: Environmental > Aquatic > Marine > Oceanic | place: Canada: Western Arctic Ocean | collected 2017-09-24
ATCGTGTGATGGTCGTTGTGCAAGCGATCCGCTCTGCCCGAACGCGGACAGTGAGCAATAGACGATGCGCGGATTTCGCTCGTATACATCCGCGTATCCGATCCCGAGTCGCGCAACTACCCCAGGGCGGAACGAGTCAATCACGACATCCGCTTCATCGGCCAAACGCAGAAAAATTTCGCGACCTTCTGCCGCTTTAAGATTTAGTCGCAGACTTAGTTTTCCCCGTTGGGTATTGCGAAAGTAAGCGGAGAAACCGTCAATTTTTGGGCCTAAGCCGCGGGTCGGTTCGCCGTCGAAGCTTTCAATTTTGATCACCTCTGCGCCGTGATCCGACATTAATAGCCCCATATAAGGACCGGGAAGGAAACGGGATAGATCGAGCACACGGATCCCATCGAGTTTCATAATCGGTATTCCATCATTGAGAAAATCAAACGTGAAGCCCCGCGATGTGTACCGGGCCGATTTCTAGCGCTAGTTTGTCGCCGCCCCATCCAGAACAATCACCACGAGTTTACCGTTCAACCAGTCCGGTAGCCACTTAGGCACGGTAGGGCGCAAACGAGAAAAAACCGTTTCTTTAAACGCCGGATCGTCGAGAACGACTTTCGCGCTTCCGTGCAGGATCTCTCCTTTTATGAGGAGGCTGACCGGGGCACCGTCGCCAGTAAATGCCTTCCACCATCCGAAATCCGCGCCCGCATAAATGTGGTTATCCTCGCGAAGATAATTCACTGGCAGCGTTTTCTTATCGGGAAATGTTAGCAGCATGACTTTCTTTGCGCGCTCGCCACCCGGATCGTTGGTTAGTTCTTCGAGCACGCGAGGATTCATGATCTGTGTGGAATACAGAACCGCGCCAACTAGCCCGACGACGATGAGTATTGCGCCAAACACGATAAATCGCTTAGTCCTCATGCCCACGATTAACTGGCCGGTGCCGGACGCATGAGTTCGTTAATGTCGACGCTGTTGCCGACGATAAGATCGTCGCGCGCCAGAAAACTTGGCTTAATAAACCAGACCAACATTGGCAACACAACTAAGGACAACACCATGTTAATCAGCATCACTGCGACCAGCAGTAGACCCATGTCGGCCATGAACTTGAGATCAGATAAGAAATACCAAGGTAGTATCCCGATCAGCATAATCGTCGCGGTGAACATAATCGCTTTACCGGTCGTGGTGAGCGCCGCCGTGATCGTCTTCCCATAATCTTGATCTTGCGCAGAGTATTCTTCGCAGATCCTCGACAGCAAATAAATCCCGTAGTCGATACCTACTCCAACCCCAATCACGGCGACAATTCCCGCGTTGATATCCAACCCTATACCGAGCATATGAATGCACGCGCCGAGTAGTAAATTAGACAAGTTAACGGGAATTAACAAAATTAAGGCGGCGACGAAAGAACGGTAAGCGAAGGCTGATATTAACAACACGGCAAGATTTACCATGCCCATAATCAACCAATGGTATTTTTCGACTGTGTTATTCATCGCCTGTTGCAGTGCGATCACCCCGGTTCCCAAACGGACACGAAATTTGGGATGGTCCTCGCCCACTGCAGCGACAGCTCGTTCTGCACTCGCCAGCGCGGCGTCAACCGTTTCCTGCTTATTGTCTTTATACCAGGATGTAACGGTCGAATTTTCGAAATTGTAGTCAGATACGTGGGCAAAGTTTAAAACGTCGTTGCCCATAAGCGTCGCAAAAGTGACTGAGGCTATGTTCTCGTCAGTGAGATCCAATTCGCTCCATTTCGGATTACCGCCGGCAAACAAACGGGTCGTTTCTCTCACGTAATCGGTAAACGCGAGCGTAGCGCGGGGTGGCAGTACCGGATCGGATTCTAGCAATCGCTGCAGTTTTCCATGGATCTCCGCGACTTCCGGGGAGCGTACGGTAGGGGCCTCGTGGTTTCTTTCTTTGGCCTCGATAATAATTTCCAAGGTATTTGTGCCCGGAAAATGTTCATTGATGGCTCTCACCGCGGTATTGAACTCAGAATCGTGCCACAGGAGGTTGCTGCCTTCCACTGGGTTACCCATTTGGATCTGAGTGTTCAAATAAATGGCAACGCCAGCAATTAGCGCCACGACCACGGCGGTCTTGTTCGCGGCTTTTCCGTAACTCAAACGCGATAGGCTGCGCAATAGATTTTCTTGGATCCGATGAATGCCGGAAGGTTCGTTCGCGCCACCAACAATCTTCTCTATATTTTTTGGAACCGGTAGATACGACAAAAGGATCGAACAGAGGAACACCCCGGTCGGGATAATCCAAAGCGCCCAAAAGCCGCAAAATAACGCATGGTTTACCATCGATTGTATGGGCGCAATCGCAATAAAAATGATCCCGCACACGTCGGTCAAAATACCGAGGATGGAGGGCGCCATCATGATCCCCATCGTGAGTTCTGCAGCCTTACGTTTATCGCCAATGCGCAGCAGTATTTCGTAGAACCGTTCAGTATATTGCACACAATGTGAAAACGACCTCGCAACTAGCAATAGCGGGACGATCATCAAAAGCGGCTCGATCGGTCGATGGATCAAGCCAATAAAGCCGAAGCCCCAAACTGCCGCGACGAGCGCACAAACAATCGGGGTGACGACCCCACCGAAATTACGCATGTACAGCACTAGGGCGATAATCAGAGCGCCGACGGTGACGGCGAAAATTTTGTACGTTTGTTTCTGCAATTTATATACCCAACCCGTCAAGGTCGGCTGGCCGGCTAGGAATACCTCATGATTCTCGTCGCGCGCCTGCTCGACCAAGTTTTGCGTAAACGCGAACGCGACACCGTAATCCACGGAGTCATGGAACGCGGCGGTAATCATGGTTGCGGTTTCGTCGCGTGACACAAAGAATGTTTTCGCATTCGTTGAGACGCCAACTCGGCGTTCGAAGTCTGCGACTTCTTGGTCTGTTTCGGGTGGTTTATTGTCCATTAAGGGATGCGCGCTCACCCCCCAGGCGGTTGCCTCGGCGTAGCGCAATTTCTCGGTTGAAATCGAGATAACGGTATCGTGATTAACTGATGGCGCGAGGTCTATCTCGCGCGTGATATCCCAGACTTTTTTCAGTGTTTCGGGATGATAAATCGTGCCGTTTTTTCGTTTCACCACGATCGCGACGGACATCGGGTTACCGAAATTGCGATGGTCGAAATACACTTGCACGTAGGGATCGTCCTTGGGCAGGAGATCGTTAAACACCGTTCGAATGTCGACGTTTTTAATGCCGGTCGTAAAGTATGCGGTGGCCAATACAAAGCCGATAGATACCGCGACACGGTATTTCATAATAAAACGGGCGATCGTGAATCTCATGGCTTATGACGACCTCAAAAAGCGCGGCCTAACGACGCAGGCAGCATATCTAACAAATAGTGTTAGCACGTCGCTGGGTTAGCGCCATGCGTTTCCGATTGCGGGGTCCTTATGTTGTTAGCTGAACTTCCCCGCGAGGGTAGGTTAGCAAGATCTCGCCGGGATAGCTCACTTCTAAATGCACGATACGCGGTGGTAGTGAGTCTGATTCGGGTGCAGCAATTTCAACCATTGGCGTGACCGAATTGTGCGTCGCACCACAGGGTTCGGGTTCATTTTTCCCCCGCTTGTGGTTCCGAAATATGTTCGATATCGATTAAGTTCCAAGGCACCCTTGGATTTCGGAATAGTCGCTTGTTTAATTGCGGGGTAATCCGCGACATCGTGTTCGAGCCGTTGTCGAACAACGATGCATTTTAAAACAGACGTCGCGGCGTTCTTAAGCTTGTGCGGCAGTCCGCCGGCCCGATACCCGAAAAAGCCGCCCGCGCAGAGGGAAAACACATCATTTCCGACGCTCGCTTACGCTTCTCCGTGCAAAACATAGATGCACTCGTCCCCGTGGTGATGATGGTGAAGTTCGGTGGTCTCGTCGCCTGGGTTAGCTTCTACCGAGTGAAAGCCAAAACCAGTGAGCCATGTCATATCGCCGAGCGATCGGTTCACTCGCCGCGCATTAGGGCTGAGGTAATGAGATTTTTTCGTCCCCTCGACAGCGTTGATTTCTGACTTTTTTAAGCACGTACTTTTCTATAACAACGCTCTATATTTCGGCTGGAAAATATTTTGCTGCAGTGCATTAAACTATCTCGGGATGAAGCATCCGGCGATGCGCTCGGGTCCACTATTACGCCTATAATCGGCGTATTAATCGATCGGAGTAGCCATAGGCACCGATTGCGGATGAGTAAAATGGATCTGCAAGACTGCGATATCTCGCAGTAGCGAATCGGCCGTCGGCGTGTCCGCGACCGGTGGTCGGAAACTGACGGAAAGTTATTAACCTAGGATCGCCATGAACAAGCCAACACAGAATTTACATAGCAGCAAAGGTCCGATCGGGACCTTTCATTACCTCGAACCGGCGGTTGAATCTTCGCTGTATCGAAACGGAAAAGTGTTAACGCGACGTGACCCCGACGGCAGTGACGCAGGCAGTGTTGGGGTCGACTTAGAAGAGCAAGACACGCTGGTACACGATGCGCGTCAGTTGTCAGGAAAAGATCGACGCACAATTGGTAGCCACGGGTTTGAACTCGTCGATCAACCAATTGTGGGTGGGGCGATCGATTTTTTCGATCATGGCCAAGTAGTAGAAAATTACTATGGGCAATGCGCGCGCATTGTTGAGCAAGAGACTGGTGCCCGCGCATTCGCGTTCGATCACAACATTCGCTCAGCAACCGGTAAACAGAGCGCCCAGCGGATCGCCGGCGGTCAAACGGTGCAGGGCCCGGCACACGTCGTGCATGGCGACTACACGCTAACCAGCGCGCCACAACGATTGCGTGACTTAGCCAATCCGCCGAGCGGCAACGACACGTTGTGCTCGGTGCTAAAAGATGGCGAGTCGTTGATCAGTCAGGCGATGGTCGACAAATCCATCGCCGACGGGGGGCGATTCGCGATAATTAATGTGTGGCGCAATATTGCCGACGAAGCCGTTGCGACGCACCCAATCGCCTTGTGTGATGGGCAAACAGTCGAATCCGACGATCTTGTCGTATTTGAGATTCACTATCAAGATCGTATTGGCGAAAATTACTTTGCGAAGCAAGCGGCCGGACAACGGTGGTACTACTATCCGGCGATGGAACGCGAGGAAGCGTTGTTGATCAAACAATGGGATTCGGCAGGAACGCTCGCGACATCGTTGGGCGCGGATGGCGATGGCACAGATTTACAAGCGCCATGCACATTCAGTTTCCATAGTGCGTTTGAGGATCCAACCACCCGCGACGATGCACCGGATCGTTGGAGTATCGAAGTGCGCTGCATTGTTATCTACGATTAGGTCGATTTGAACTGGCAAGGCCCGGGCCGACGTTTAGTAACATCGGTAACAGCCGAGCCCGAACAACTAAAGACTGTTGATGAGGAACCCGATCTAGCGCCGTACCAAAAGCTAGACCGGGGTATTCAATTACATCAGATCTTTCGCCAGTTGATCGATTTCTGCGCACATCTCGGCCGTCGTCGCGCCGGTTAGACACATGATCATTCGATTCGCGCCAGCGGCCGCAAATGCATCGTGATCGGCTTTCGATTTCCATTGATCACCGAGCCCAAACACCGAGAAGTCGATGTCGGAAATATTACGACCGATCTCATCGCAATATGTTTTGATCTGCGCAGCACCTTGCTTAAATTCGTCGACACTTTGTACCAGCGGGATCCATCCGTCGCCCCAAGTTGCGACTCGCTTCAATGCGCGCGGGTTATTAATTGCACCGAGGAGCACCGGCGGGTGCGGTTTATTCATCGGCTTCGGATAGCAGCGAATCGGTGGAAAGTCGTTGTAAGTACCGTGGAATTCAGGCGCATGCTCGGTCCATAAGGCCCGCATCACCGCAATATTTTCTTTAACGTGCGTCCAGCGGTGCTCGAAGTCGCCGCCTAAAATTGTGCATTCTTCTGGATTCCAACCTGCGCCAACCCCGAGCAAGAAGCGCCCGTTCGAACATTCGTCGAGCGAGGCGATCATTTTCGCGGTAAGTATCGCGTTTCGTTCTGGGACAAGCAGCACCCCCGTACCGAGCTTAATTTTGCTCGTTGCACCGGCTACCGCGGCGAGCAGGATCAGCGGATCGGCCATTTGCCAAAGGTAATCGGGCTCTTTTGATCCAGGTTCCCCGCCTGGGTAGGGGACGCTGTAATTCAAGGGAAGAATCGTATGGTCGGGCGCCCAATACGACTCGAATCCCGCATCTTCAGCATGTTTAGCTACTGTTACTGCAACGGCATCACGGTTTGCCGCGACTTGAAAGATACCGATATCCATTAGTTTCCCCTCTTTATTCGTTTATGTAGACGACCGGCGATTATCTTCGATGGATGATCGGCAAGCTAGTCGCTAAATTTCCGCCCAATTTTGAGCGATCCCACGGCAGCGGATATGTTGGAGCGGGCAACAGCGAAACAATTTCGCCGCAACGCAACAATTATTTTGCAGCCCATCCATCGATAAGGCCGTTGTCTCTGGCGTGCTACTAGCGGAATCGGGATAATGGCAGAACTGACGGTTGCTGTTAATAGAAAAATCAAGGAACGCCCATTATGAAGATCGCCGCATTTCATTTAATGCCGTACCGGGATCTACCCGAAGACTTTGACAAAACCCATGACTCCGCGTGGTTCACGCTGCCGTTCGAAAGTGTCGCCGACCGTAAGCTGTGCGCGGAGTATTACAACCACACATTAGATGAGTTGACGTATGCCGCTGAAGTTGGTTTCGATGGTGTTTGCACGAACGAGCATCACCAGAACGCCTACGGATTTATGGTTAACCCCAACATGATGGGATCTGTTTTAGCCCGCGCCACTCGAGGTAAGGAAACCGCGATTATTCAGATGGGCGAAACCTCGGTGTTCTTGAATCCACCGAATCGGGTTGCCGAAGAATACGCGATGCTAGATTGTATTTCGGAAGGTCGTATGGTCGCCGGGTTTCCGGTCGGCTTGGGCGGAGACTTTGCCTACAGTTACGGCATGGCACCGATGGAGCAACGTGGCCGCTACCGCGAAGCGCACGCGTTGATCAAAAAGGCGTGGACCGAGAAAGAGCAATTTGCCTGGAATGGCAAGTACTACCAACTGCCGATGGTAAATTTATGGCCGAAGCCATATCAAGAACCGCATCCACCGGTTTGGGTTCCGGGCAACGCGAGCCCAAGCACCTGGGATTTCGTTACGGAGAACAATTATTGCTATTGCTACTTAACTTACTTCGGCGCGAAAGGCGCCGGCACGATCGTGAACGGTTACTGGGACAAAGTTGAAGAAGCCGGTCTCGATCGCAACCCTTATCGCATGGGATATCTGGTCCCGGTTGGCGTATCTGCAACCGATGAAAGTGCCGAGGCAGAGTACGGACGCCACATCGAATACTTCTATCACAAACTTCTCCACATGCCGGAGCAATATCTCTTACCGCCCGGCCATATGACGCACTCATCGCTGGAATTTTTACTCAAGAAGCGGCCGTTTCCGTCCTACGATGAATTGAATAATTACAAGTACAAACATTTCGAAGAAAATGAATTTCTCGTTACCGGCAGCGCCGCGACTGTGGTCGACAAATTGAAATCGATCATTAAACGCCTCAACGTCGGGAATTTGATGATCTTGCCGCAGTTCGGGTCCATGCCGCACGAACAGACGATGGAAAATATCGAACGAATTGGTAAGGACGTCCTCCCGCACCTTAAGGGAATTTGGGACGACGAAGGGTGGGAAAACCATTGGTGGCCGCAGAACGCAGCGCCAAATAAACCATCGAAGAAAAACAAGGCCGCCTAGTGCAAGCCCGAACAGAGGAGATATGCAATGCATGAGGTCCGCACTCAAACGGTCCCGACACTCGGTGGTCGGCTCGACATAACCGTCAATGTTGCCGGCAAAGGGGACCCGGTGGTCTATTTACATTCAGCCGGTGGATTTTATTGGGACGATTTCTTGGACGGTCTGGCGGATAACCATACCGTCTACGCACCCTTTTTTCCGGGTACACAACCTGATGTACCTGAAGGGATTGAGCAACTCGACGAGTTGTGGGACGCAGTACTTGCTTATGACGATTTGCTCGACGGGCTAGGACTAGAATCGACGAAACTCATTGGACATTCTTTCGGTGGCTTGCTCGCTAGTGAGTTAGCGGCACAGCGACGCAGGGGAATCGAGAAATTGGTGCTCATATCGCCGATCGGTTTGTACAACGACGATCATCCCTACACTTGTGCGAATTGGTGTGCACTGAGTTTCGATCAGATCTTAGAGACACTTTTTTATGACGCCGATACGCCTCGCGTAAAGAAACGCATGACGCCGCCATCGGATCCGGACGCTGCGGCACTTTGGACACGCGACTTTATTTGGACGCTTGGCTGCACGGGAAAGCTCATTTGGCCGATTCCTGATAAAGGTTTAAACAAGCGCATCCACCGCATTACCGCCCCGAGCTTGGTCGTATGGGGTGAGGACGACGCACTCATACCGACGGCTTACGCTGAGGAATTTAAAGCCGCTTTACCCAATGCAGATTTGTTTTGGTTATCGCAATGCGGTCATGAGCCGCCACTCGAACAAACCGAGAAACTCGCCGAAAGAGTCGCTACGTTCTTCGCCGCATAACCACTTCGACCCGAGTCGCTGCACGGGCCTGGCTGCATCCTCGCGGCCACGTGGCCTCTGATAGCCCACTGGTAGGGAATTTGAACTTGAAGCTTCCTCGACGCCCCATGCTGGCTCTGTTTCTGATGTCAATCTTATGGGGCTATGGTTGGACGGCGCTCAAGATCGGATTAATCGACGCTGCGCCATTCGAGTTTACCGCCCTGCGGATGGGCCTCGGTGCGGTTTGTCTTTTAATCATGCTGCCATTGACTGGCAGACCCTTTCTGCCGCGGCGCGTGCCAGAACTCCTGAAGCTCGCGTTGGTGCAAACCTCATTACTATTTACCTTATCGACCTGGGCGATAGCTCAGGGCGACGCCGGACGTGTCGCCTTTATGGTTTACACCATGCCGTTTTTTACTCTGCTACTGGCCTGGCCGTTGCTTGGGGAACGGGTTAAAGGCCTGCAGTGGGTAGCCATTACCTTGGCTGGAGTAGGGCTGTTTGCAATCATTCAACCGTGGCAGATGTCCGGCGGCCTCGCGGGAAATGCGCTGGCTATTGGCGCCGGAATGACTTGGGGAGTCGGCGCTATCATGGTTAAGCAATTGCAAGCTCGCGAGCCGATGGATCTACTGTCGATGACCGCTTGGCAAATGAGCTTTGGTTGCATTCCGTTATTTATCTTAGCGTTTTTTATCCCCGAACCAGCCATCGTTTGGTCACCGAGATTTATCGGCACACTGTTCCTCATTTCCGTCGTGATCACGGCGTTCGGTTGGTCGCTGTGGATGTATGCGCTCGATAATTTGGAAGCCGGAACGGCAAGTTTTGGCACTCTGGCGGCGCCACCCGTCGCGATGATCTCTTCTGCGATTATTTTCGGAGAAAGACCGAACGCGATCGAAATTGTCGGCATGGCGACGATTGCCGTGGCGTTGCTTGTTTTGAGTATCCACTCAATGCGCTCCGGACGACCCATGTCGAGCCCGACGACAGCGGACTGAAAGACCGACCACTGAAACTACCGAATTACTGGGTCGCTCAGATCGTCACGACGGGTTTTTCATCAATAGTTAAATAGATCTCTACCTCCTGCCGCTATGGTTGAGATACTCTCGAAAAATTAAGCACGTCGTTATGAAAGAAAATCAAAGAAATTACTATCGAGTTCTTTTTGTCCAGCCGGATGCGCCAATGGAGATTATTCAATCGAGCTACCGGACGATCATGCAGAAACTGAAAGCCCACCCCGATTTGGGCGGTGATACATGGAATGCGTCGGTTATTAATGAGGCCTACCAGACCTTAGTCGACCCAATTCGGCGGACTTATTACGACGAGAAGCTATTTTCTGCGACGAACATCAAGAAACTCGGCCTGCAGTCTGATGCTCAGCGCCATCACGAAACAAAGGCCAAAGCACAACGCTACCAAGAAACGAAGGAAGCGACCGACGATATTAACTTCAGCGCGACTTGGAAGGAGTTCCGTCCGCGCTCAATTTAGGAAATAGGTCGAATATCTGACCCCGGCTCGCCGCTCGGTTTTCCACACCGGACAAGCGACTACCGCGGCAAAGTATCAACCCCGTGGTCGACTCATTTGTCGGCCACCAACCGTGATTTCAAGCCGATTCTTCTGTACTCGTTTACCTGTACTGGCCTGCGATAATCGCGCGCAGAGATAATTTCCCGAGTCGCTAGTACAATTGGTCTCGAGTACTGCAAATCCAAAAGGGTCCGATCATGGCGGCGATTCAAATCGAAGCGCTTGAGAGTGTCAATTCCGTGCTGAACTATACGGAAATTTCGGACCACCGACCGGCATTTTATCTGTATAAGCCGGATTCGGATGAACTTCAAACGCCGCGCGTGGCAGATAAACGAACGGTGCCAATTTACGACGTGCGTGCGCAGATGGACAACGTGACCTTAGACGATCACGGATTCTGTTTTACCGAACGAGCATTACCGGCAATTGATTTCTTCGACGCACCAAGCGTCCAACAGTCGTACTACCGCGAATGCGCAGATTTGGTAAAAAGCGCGACCGGTGCAAGCCGCGTGCTTGCCTTCGATCATAATGTCCGAGACAAGGAACGTTCCGATCAACCTGGGGTCGACTTTCCGGTCCGTTTCGCCCACAACGATTACACGGATATCTCAGGTCCACAACGTGTCCACGATTTGATGGGCGATGAAGCGGGCGAGTTGCTCAAGTATCGCTATCAATTTATCAACGTTTGGCGCCCGTTGCGTGGTCCGGTAGTCGATACGCCGCTCGCGGTTTGCGATGCGTCTAGCCTGGCGGTCGATGATTTCATTGCAACCGATTTGAAGTATCGAGATCGAGTGGGAGAAATATTTAGTTTTCGGTTTAATAAAAATCACCGATGGCTTTATTTACGCGGCATGCTGGAAAACGAAATACTATTACTTAAGTGCTTCGATTCCGCGACAAATGGCATAGCGCGTTACACTGCGCATTCCGCGTTCCGCGACCCGCGCGCGCCGCACGATACACCGGTTAGACGTAGCATTGAAGTTCGCACCATTGCGTTCTATTCGCCCCAGCAAGGCGGATAAACGACGCGCGGTTTGATTTACTTCGAAGCTAAGACGGCTATTTGATTTCCACTAAGGAGGTTCCAATGACGGTGAAATACTCCTCGCGAAATTCTTTC
>Ga0302127_10002377_pt1 | contig 11359 bp, 10 predicted proteins | sample CB4_SCM_MG_FD_204452 | JGI IMG/M metagenome (GOLD analysis project Ga0302127, IMG submission 204452) | Marine microbial communities from Western Arctic Ocean, Canada - CB4_SCM | ecosystem: Environmental > Aquatic > Marine > Oceanic | place: Canada: Western Arctic Ocean | collected 2017-09-24
TTGCCAGGCTCGCAAGCCGCCTGTTCGAGGGTGGCGCTGAAGTACTCAGACTACTCCTGGTCAACGTCTAGCGCCAATGCGTAGGGACGGAACTTTTCAAACAAGGCGAGACCGAGGCATCACCCATGACCCATGACCTGTGATCGGTAATCTCTGTTGGTTGCGCCGGGTGGGCCGGGTGGGCCGGTATAGGCTGTTACTTGGATGCAATGAGCAGGGACTGTTTTGGGCAGATGAACCGTGACGCTCGCACTGTTTATGTCAAAGGCCTAGTCATGGCCGGTAGCATTCCAGTAAAGCTCGTCATGATCATCGAAGAATCCTAATTGCCGGTCGATTTGGTATGTCAATGTATAGGTATAGACGCCCTTGGCCAGCCGCTTGTTTTTTGTCCGATATAGATGCGAACACCATTATTCAAGTCTTTAACATGGTTTGGCTCCGGCTCACCATTTCGAGTGACGTTCACGAGATTAAAGCTGACATTGCGGCTGCGATTCTTGTGATCACGGTACTAAGTAGGAAAGTCGCGATAGATGCTACGCTTGATTTTTTGCCCTTGTGCTGCGACCGTTATAGTTTCCTTAACAGTCAATACGCCACTGGAACCTATCTGAATATCACTATCAAACGACAGGATACGCTCATCGACGCCTACGCCAGAGATAGGGATAGTAGCCGCTGCAAACGCAGCGACAAGTAATAACCAGCACCAGCCCATCAGAAACTGACTTCGGGTACCACTTGTTCAGTAGCGAGTTCGATCTCAAAAAATACGGCTATACCAAACCCAAATGATGTCGCGATTAGGTTGCTGGGGAAGAATTCGATCAAAATATTCCAATCCCTTACCGTACCGTTGTAATACCGGCGTGACAGCTGGACCCGCTCTTCTGCCTCATGCAACTTTTGCTGCAGATCGAGAAAATTCGCGCTGGCTTTGAGATCGGAATAGCCTTCAGCAACGGCCAGTATGTTGCCAAGCGCTTTTGAAAGAATGGTCTCTCCCTGGGGGGCACCGCGCTCCCCGGCTGTGCCAGCTCGGATGCGGGTCAGTGTATCCAGGGTTTCTGTTCGTGACCCACGTAGCCCTTGACAGTCTCAATCAGGTTTAGGATCAGGTTGTGTCGACGCTTTAGCTGGACATCGATCCCACTCCACGCTTCACGCACTTCGTTCTTGCGCCGGTAAAGCGATTTTGGATCACTTGCCAGCCAAGTGACCGCAAGGATCACGACCATAAGGATGATCTTGCCGGGGCCAAGTTCCTTGGATTCTCCACTGCGGGTCATTCAAATGGTTTGAGGCGGTTTTGGTCACACCGCAGTTCTTTATTTTGGCGCCAAACATGTTGTTAGACGTTTTGTTAATTTTGAGATCTCGCTTGCAACCCAGTCGAAAGTCAGGGTGATCGCACCGGTAATGACCCGGTTCGTTTTTATGATGTGGTGCGTTGAATCCACACCCGGTTGTCGTGAAAGGCAGCACCGCCAACAGGTGCCACTGGGTCGGCACCGGTCAGCACGTTGATCCCCTTGCCGCCGGCAAAAGCATGGTTCGGCCAGATGCTCTCCACAATAACAACACCCCGCTGCACTCCATCGAAAACCTGTGCCATCAGGGTCAGTTCCCCACGAGCGCTGCCTACTCTAACGGTATCACCATCCGTAACCCTGAGTTCCCTGGCATCCTTGGGGTGGAGCATGATACTGGGCTGTTGCTGACGACGTTTTGAAGTGGGGGTTTCGGTAAAGGTCGAGTTGAGATAGTGGCGTGCAGGTGCCGTCACTAGCCGATAGGGCATCTCAGAATTGGCCTCCTCAATCACGTTCCAATGGTCAGGCAGTGTCGGCATTACCGTATTGGACGGGCCAAAGCCGTGTGGCATTAGTGCAGTCCAGTCAGGTGAGAAATGAAAGCGACCATTTGCGTGGGCAAAGCCATCCAGATAATGGGAATCACGAAAATCTGGCTGACAGTCGATCCAGTGTTCTTTTTCAAGCCTCTCGAGGTCGCCCCAGCCCGAATCACGCAGCGTCTGATCGATGATCTCGCGTGAAGTCATATCAAAGCCTGGATGACTGGCACCAAGACGTTTGGCCAGCGCGCAGATCACTTCGTGATTAGATCGGCATTCCTCGGGAGGATTGATGATCTTCGGGCCCAGGGTAATGTGTTGGTGGCCTCCTGATTGGTAGAGATCATTGTGTTCCAGAAACATCGTCGCTGGAAGCACTATGTCAGCCATTTGTGCCGTTTCAGTCATGAACTGTTCATGCACGCAGACAAACAAATCCTCTCGGGCAAAGCCTTCATGAACGCGGTTGAGGTCCGGCGCGACCGACATCGGATTAGTATTTTGTATCAGCAGCGAAGTGACCGGTGGTCCTTCGCCAAGATCTTGGGGATCGTTGGTTAGAACAGCCCCGATCCGAGACTGATCGAGCACTCGCACAGTAGGGTCGATACAGTTAAGGCCTTCAATGAGAGTCTTGTCCCAATGGTAGATACCACCATTGGTATGAAAAGCGCCGCCACCCTCGTGGCGCCAGGAGCCGGCAACAGCCGCCACAGACAGCGCAGCGTGCATACTGGCCGCACCATTGCGCTGACGAGTAAAGCCATAACCCAAACGAAAAAACGTTCGGGACGTAGCACCGATCAGTGCAGCCAGGGTCTCGATCTCCTGTTTCGCTACCCCGGTAATTGACTGGGCCCAATCTGGATCACGTGAAGCCAGATGCGCCTCGAGTTCATCAGGGCAGTCAGTGAATTCTTTGAGGTACTCCTGGTCGGCGTTGTCATCGCGAAATAGCACATGCATCAGGGCGCAGGCCAGTGCGCCGTCGGTGCCAGGTCGCACACAAAGAAAAAGGTCGGCCTGTTTCGCTGTCGCGTTGCGGTAGGTATCGATGACAACAATTTTTGCGCCACGCTCTCGGCGGGCTTTGAGCGCATGGGTCATTACGTTGATCTGGGTGCTGGCGGCATTGGTTCCCCAGATAATGATCAGATCAGATTGAGCCATTTCCCTTGGGTCTACCCCGGCCAACCGACCCGTGCCGGCTATAAAGCCATTCCAACCCATGTTGACGCATATGGTTGAATGGAAGCCTGAATAGCGTTTAGCATGACGCAGACGGTTGATGCCATCGCGCATGATCAGACCCATAGTGCCGGCATAGTAGTACGGCCAGATGGTCTCAGCACCGTAGCGCTGCTCTGAGAGAAGAAAGTTCTCAGCTACTTGGTCCAGGGCATCTTCCCAGTCGATGGGTTCAAAGTTTCCGCTACCTTTATTGCCCTTGCGGCGCAATGGTTTTGTCAGGCGGTCAGGATGATGGATACGCTCATGGTATCGGGCCACCTTGCTACAGATCACCCCTGCGGTGTAAGTGTTTGCCGTAGCACCCCGGATCTTACCGATGGTGTATTCATCGATTTTCTCGACCTCCAGCGCGCAGGTCGAAGGGCAGTCATGCGGGCATACGCTGTAATGTGTCATGGGGTCAACTCCGAGGATCGATTGGTAATTGGGTACAAATCCCTGCCAACTCTTCAAATGCCAAGGCGGCCGACAGCAGACGGGCCTCTTGGCGAGGCGCGGCCACGATCTGTAATCCTACTGGCAGACCACTTTGGGTAAAGCCACACGGTATCGACAGCGCCGGCGCACCGATGATGGTAAAGGCATAGGCGATCGAACACCACTCGATATAGTTAGAAAATTTGTAATCGCCGATCCGCTCAACAAAGCGTTGTTCTACCGGGTACGGAGGCACTACAGTCGCCGGTGTCAGGATCAGGTCAGTCTGCGCAAAAAAGCGTTGCGCTCGCTGGTAGATCTGTGAGCGTGTAACCATGGCAGCCATGATTTCATCCGCGGTAAGCGCCAGGCCTTGCTCTACATTCCAGACAATCTCGGGCTTGAAGATCGAACGGTTTGCTTCTAGTAGCGGGCCATAGCTGGCGGCATAGGACATGGCGCGGTGTACCTGAAAGACCTCTTGTAGGCCCGAAAAGTCCGGGTGGTCATGCTCGACGATCGCACCCAGTTCGGAAAAGCGCATGGCGGCGCGCTCACAGATCTGGGCGACTTCCGGATCAACTGGGGTCACCCCAAGATCGGCCGAAAAGGCGATACGTGGCGGTACCTGGCGTTGCAGGGCATTTTCTTCAAAAGAAATTGCAGGGTCATCCAGAGACATCGGATCACGGGCATCGTACCCAGCCATCACATCGAGCAGCAGTGCCAGATCCGCTACGTTGCGGGCCATGGGACCATCGACTGCCATATGATTAAAGGCCAGATTGCCAGGATCAGAAGCCACACGGCCCTGGCTCGGGCGTAACCCTGCGACGGCGCAGAAACTGGCCGGGTTACGCAGCGAGCCGCCGAGATCTGAACCTGTGGCCAGCCATGCCATACCCGTCGCAAGGGCAACTGCTGAGCCGCCAGAAGACCCAGCGGCCGACAGGGCTGTGTTCCATGGGTTGCGGGTAAAGCCAAACACGTCATTAAAGGTATTGGCTCCTGCACCAAACTCGGGGGTATTGGTTTTGGCATAGACAATGCCTCCGGCCGCCTCGATTCTTTCGACCAGCAGATCAGATGTCTCGGGCACATGGTCACGGTAGGCCATAGAACCCCATGTGGTCCTTACCCCGGCAACTGCGATCAGATCTTTGATTGCCACCGGTATTCCAGCGAGCGGCAAAGTGGAGAAATCCCGTGACCGAGCCCGCTCCCGGGCCCGGTCAAAGCATAAGGTCGGCACGGCATTGACGGCTTCGTCAACCTCGGCAATACGCTCTTCCAGGGCATCCAGCAATTGCAAAGGTGAGATGTCTTTGCCGCGCAACAGTCTATGCACCTCGCGCGCCGACAGTTTGATCAGTTCATTAGTCATAGCATTAGATTACCGAGAGCCTGACATCACCAGGCAGGTCATATTCAGCAAGCAGTTCTTCTCCGGGTGCACTGTCATAGATATCGGTCATGACGCCGGTGGTGATTACCTCACCGGCCATTAGGGTGATGCCCATCGAATTCAGATGATTGGCCAGCCATGCCACAACCGCGAATGGCCCGCCGTCGACGTTGGTGGCACATCCCTTGCGCACGACCCGACCGTTTGCCGTCAGGGTGACTTGCGCATCCTCAACTTGTTGTTGTGACCAGTTGACGATTTCATTTCCCAACACCAGTTGGCGATGCACACCGTTATCGGCGATCGCACTGAGAACACCCATCAGCGGCCAGGTGGAAAAACGACTTTCAACGATTTCGATGGCAGGCATTACCTCACCAATATGCTCGATGACCTGATCTGCGGTCCACACCTTCCCTGGCGCCAGGTCGCGCGCGATGCGCACGGCGATTTCTGGTTCGATACCGATCATATGCAATGCACTGGCATCGATAGATGCGGGGGAGGGTACGACTTGGTTTCTAAAGCAGCGGCCGCTAAAAGGGAAGTCCAGTTTGAGCATTTGTCGAGCGGTGATGTTGGTACAGCCGACTTTGTAACCGATGGGGGGGCCGGTTTCGTTACTGAGGAGTCCCACCAGTTGCACCTGGGCAGCGTAGGCATCGGTCAGATCGTTCGGCAGCGCTTCGGCCGGCAAGGCCGTCAGTGCCTCGCCTGGACGACGGGCCTGGTGGAGCATCTGGGCGGCAAGTTGTGGGTTTGACATCGGAAAATTCCTCAGCAAAAAACACACGGTATCTGCAAGCGTAGCCCGGTGCAAGGTCAGTTTCTGGGTGCTTGTTACAGCATTTTTTCTGGTAACTGGCCTGTGGCGCCGATATCATTGCGCGTTCTCTTTCAATTCAGCAAGTGTGTCAAGACTATGTCTTCTGAGTCACAACTTTTTCAACCACTTCAGATCCGCGGCCTGAGTCTGCCTAACCGCCTGGTTATCTCTCCTATGTGCCAGTACAGCGCTGACGATGGCCTGGCAAATGACTGGCACCTGGCACACCTGGGCAAGTTAGCCCAGGGCGGCGCGGCAGTCGTGTTTACCGAGGCAGCCGCAGTGCAGCGCCGCGGCCGCATTACTCATGGGGATTTAGGCATCTGGACCGATGCCCATGCCCAGGCGCTGGCAGGGATTGCCCGGTTTATCTCCAGTATGGGATCGGTGCCGGCGATCCAGTTGGCACATGCCGGGCGCAAGGCTTCCATGCAGCGGCCCTGGCATGGCAACGGACCGCTCGACGACAGTGATCGGGCTCGCGGTGACGAACCCTGGCCAGTGATTGGGCCTTCGGCTATCGCTCTGGGCGAGGGGTGGTTGGTGCCATCTGAGATGACCCCGGCAGAGATCGCCAAAGTGGTTGAAGACTTTGCCGCCGCTGCACGCCGAGCCGATAACGCAGGCTTTGGTATTGCCGAGGTGCATGCGGCACATGGATATCTGGCTGCGAGTTTTCTCTCACCCATCAGTAATCACCGTACCGATATCTATGGCGGTGACCGGGCGGGCCGATCTCGCATGTTGCTTGAAACGGTGGAAGCCGTGCGCGCTGCCTGGCCCCACGACAAGCCGCTGTTTGTAAGGGTATCTGCGGTGGATGGCGCGCCGCAGGGCTGGTCACTGGAGGATACGATTGCTCTGGCTAAGGATCTGAAAGGTCTTGGTGTTGATGTCGTTGACTGCTCTTCGGGTGGAATTCTTGGCTCGGCCACAGCTGCCAAGGGTCCGCCGCCGCAACCGGGTTTCCAGGTTCCCTATGCGCAGGCAGTCAAGGAAGAGACAGGCCTGGTGACTCAGGCAGTGGGATTTGTACTGACTCCTCACCAGGCCGAGGACATCGTCGCAAAAGGGCAAGCCGATCTGGTCGCGATTGGTCGCGAGGCGCTAGATGACCCCAACTGGCCACTGCATGCCGCTTTGGCACTGGATGCTGATCAGGCATGGGAGCATTGGCCGGTGCAATATGGCTGGTGGCTGTCGCGGCGAGCCAAGGTACTGCAGGCGTTGCGAGAGACGATAACAACAACATGAGCAAGTTTGTGGTTTTGGTGTGGCAGAACTGGCATGGTAATCGTTACCGGAAATAGTTACCTGATCGGCCATACTTCCAAAGCTCATGCGCCAGTAACGAATGCCAGGACAAATACGAACACATAAAGAAGAAGAAAACCATCGGAGATGAAGTAATGCAAACCACTGTTGTCAGTTCATGGAATGATTTTGATCCTTTGAAGCACGCTATTGTTGGACGGGCAGATTTTACCTGTATCCCCCCGTCCGAACTGGCCACCGAGGCCAAGATTCCGGACGATAGCGACATGCGGGGCATGTGGGGGCCACGTCCTTTGCGTACTATCGAGCAAGCCAATCAGCAACTCGATCAGCTGGTGGGCATATTGGAAGGGCGTGGCATCCGGGTTGACCGGCCAGAGCCGATCCAATGGAATCAGGCAGCGATCACGCCGGATTTCACAACCGGCTCGATGTTTGGTTGTATGCCACCGCGGGATGTTCTTTTGACCGTGGGTAAGGAGATTCTGTCTGCGCCCATGTCATTTCGTTGCCGCTACTGGGAGTATCTGGCGTATCACTCGCTGATGCAGCGCTATTTCGATGAAGACCCGGGCTTTCGCTGGGAGCAGGCACCTCGCCCGCGACTGACAGACGATGCATACCAGTCTGGCTACTTTGATGAGATCACAATAGAAGAGCGCTTAAAGCGCACAGCGGCACTTGATTTCGTCACCACCGAGCACGAGCCGCTTTTTGATGCGGCTGATGTATTACGTATTGGGAAAGATCTGTTTTGCCAGCATGGGCTCACCACCAATCGCCGTGGCATGCAGTGGTTGCAGCGCCATTATCCCGATCACAGAGTACATGCCGTGAATTTTCCCGGTGATCCTTACCCGATTCATATCGACGCGACCTTTGTGCCGTTGCGGCCAGGTCTTATTATGAATAACCCCAACCGCAAACTCCCCGAAGACCAACGAAAGATTTTTGAGGCTAACGACTGGCAGATCATCGATGCAGCACAACCCTCCAATGATTCACCGCCGCCGCTGTGTTACTCCAGTGTCTGGCTTTCAATGAACGTATTGATACTGGATCATAAAACGGTGATTGTGGAGGCTAGCGAAACCAAACAGATCGAACAGCTCGACAAACTCGGTTTTGAGGTATTGCCGCTAGCGTTTCGTGATGCTTATCCTTTCGGCGGTGGCTTGCACTGCGCAACTGCCGATGTGCTGCGCGAGGGATCGTGTGAAGACTACTTTTCCAAGCAGGTGCCTGGAACACGGATCTAGCCTATAAGGTCAGTGGCTGGACAGTTGCCTGGCTCAACCCTCACGTGGTTTCTGGTCTAGGTGAGCGCAACATCATCAGCGCACGACCGGCGACGGCTACGAGTACCAGTGAGCCCCCGGCAAGGGCGGTGGCACTTGGACGCTCGCCAAAGCCCAGCCAGACCCATATCGGTCCCAGAGCGAACTCAATGAGAACGATGAGCATGATCTCGGCGCTCGCAACGTAGCGTGAACTCTGGATGAACAGAAAATTAACCACCGTCACGATAATGCCGCCCCAGAGCAGGCAGATCAGACTGTCGTGCACTGTCAAGTGATAATCAAAGCCGGCACCCGTGAGCCCGATACACATGCTAATGGCTCCACCCATGAAGCTGACAGGCAGCATATTTCGGTCCTTCGCCAGGCGCAGGAATATCACGAACATCGAAAAAAACACCGCACACAAAAGCGCCAGGACATTACCCAGCACTGAACCCCCACCCAGCCCATCGACAACCATGATACCGATACCGATCATAGCTACCGCGATGGCAATGAGCGTTGACCGGGACAGTTTCTCGCGCAGTATGAGCCAAGCAAGCACGGCGGTGATGAGTGGACAGGCGCTCAGTGTAAACAGGGCATTGGCGATTGTCGTGTGGGTCATTGCCAAGATCACCGTAGGATTAGCCAGGCCCAGGCAAACGCTGGCGCCGAGGCCAAACCAGCCGCAGTCCAAAAACATTCGCGGCAACCGCCAGCGGTAACGCAAGATCAGCATAGCCAGAACCGCGAACGTAAAGAACGCCTGGCGTCCGAAAATAACCTGCCACTCGTTTGCGGTTTCAATACTGCGCAGCATAAAGCCGTTGACGGAAATCAGTAGGCTGCTGCAGGCAATCAGCGGTACCGCGAAACGCTCGGAGAACGTGGACGCTGGGATTATCGCGTAGGTGGTCACGGCGTGCGCTCGGGTCCGGAATAGAGTGTGGCTATGGACAACCCCACCACAGTCGCAATGATGAGGCTCCCGCCAATCAATGTCTGCTGGCTCGGTATCTCTCCCAGTACCAGCCAGACCCAAAGTGGCGCAAGCAACGCTTCCAGGCGCATGATGAGACTTGCCTCTGGGGCAGAGATATACCTTGGGCTTAAAGTGATCAGCGCAGTACTGACTGGCACGATCACCAGTCCCAGCAGCAACATAAAGGCCAACGCTTGCCCGTGGACACTTGCCGGAGTGGCAAAAGGCCAAGCCACTAGGCAGATGAGCATGCCGCTCCAGGCCATTGCCGGAATCATGCTTATGGCACGGTGTTTGCGTATCATGACGAAGTTGAATGCCAGCGAAAAGCTGCCAGCTAACGCAGCGAGATCACCGGCGGTACCGCCACCTTCCATGCTGCCCGAGAAAACCAGGGCCAGGCCAATGACGATAATCACGGCCGCCAACCAGGTGCGAAGCGTAATGGGCTCATGAAAAATAAAGTGACTCAGCAGAGCCGCTATGAGGGGCGAAACACTCATGATCACCAGTGCATTGGCCACAGCCGTATTCATGATAGCGAAAACGAAACATAAAGAGCCGCCTGCAAAAATAACAGCAACTGTTATGCCATGTCGGCCGATACTGAAAAGCCGCCTCCAACCCTGAGGGCGATCCAGCGCTGAGGTAATGAGGATTAGTCCAAAGGCGGAAAGGCCTCCGCGGTAGAAAACTAGCGTCCATACGTCGGCATTAATTAACCGCAGCAACAGGCTGTCGGGACTGATCAGGATAATACCGATAAGGCATAGCGCGACGCCCTTGAATTGATCCGTTTTGTTGCTCATGGCCGCGGATTCTATAGAATGCGCTTGCCCGCCCGGGAAAACTTTTCTAATCGGTTCGCAAGTGAAAACGCATCGTGGCGCAGATGATGCTGCGGGCGAGCAAGACCGCTCAATAGGCTGGCGTGTATTTAGGGTTTCTTTAAAAATTTCCGGCGTTGAAATCGTGTACAGCCTGGATGATCTCCTCGTGAGTGTTCATGACGAAGGGTCCATGGCGTGAGACTGGCTCACCAATCGGGTCGGCCGCGACCAACAGAAAACGGCAGGCGTCATCATCTGTGACTACATTCACTTGTTTTCCGGGTCCGAGCACCGCAAGTTGACGACTTGATACCGTACGGCTATTTTGCGTTGTGCGTCCGCCAATAGTTATGGCGCCGTCAATTACAAACACGAAAGCCGATTGATCTGGAAGCAGTGACTCAATAAATTCACTGCCCGGGGGCATACTGACATCCAAATACAGGGGTCGGGTTACCACGTTGGCGACTGGGCCCTGGGTGCCGTCCGAAGTTGTTCCTGTGATGACACGTATCTTGACTCCGTTATTGCGAACTTCTTCGGGGATATCGTCGGCGGGAAATTCTCGGTAATCGGGAGAGCTCATCTTCAAACGGCCCGGCAGGTTGACCCACAGCTGAAAGCCGGCCAGGCGACCGCGTTCTTGTTCGGGCATCTCCGAGTGGATGATGCCGCGTCCGGCGCTCATCCACTGTATACCGCCGGCCTCAATAACGCCGCCGTGCCCGGTACTGTCTTCATGGCGCATTCTACCGGCGAGCAGATAAGTCACGGTCTCGAACCCACGATGGGGGTGAGCAGGAAAGCCGGCAATATAGTCATCCGGATTATCTGATTCGAAAAAATCCAACATCAAAAACGGATCCAGGTGATCTAGTTGCGCTGAGCCGATATATCGGGTCAAGCTGACTCCGGCACCATCGGACGTGGCCATGCCTGGGATTATCTTAAGAACCGTGCGCAATTGGCTTGGCGATTGATCTGGCGATTGCTCTGTCATGGCGTTAGTTTCATAAGATTCAATAGCCTGTTTGACCATTGGGTAAGTGGGTTCTGGGGCAAGGTTTGGATTTTCTTCTTAAGCTTTGAGATAGCGCTGATGCATGGGCGACACCTCATGAATCTCGGTAGATCAGAAAATCCGGCATGATTTCAGAACTTTCTCTGGCATCAGGAGTCTACTGGCAACACGATGCCGAAAGTGTCACCCCCGGATTCCAGAAAACTTCTTT
>Ga0302127_10002378_pt1 | contig 11357 bp, 10 predicted proteins | sample CB4_SCM_MG_FD_204452 | JGI IMG/M metagenome (GOLD analysis project Ga0302127, IMG submission 204452) | Marine microbial communities from Western Arctic Ocean, Canada - CB4_SCM | ecosystem: Environmental > Aquatic > Marine > Oceanic | place: Canada: Western Arctic Ocean | collected 2017-09-24
ATCGAAAGCGGCTGTCCCGTATCTCAAACTGAGCAATAATGCGTCGATAATCTCAGCCGGCTCAATTGCAGGCATTATTGGATATCCAATGACCTTGGCCTATGGCACGTCCAAAGCTGGGATTATTCTGTTAACAAAGGCCATGGCGGTCGATCTTGCCCCGCACCGAATCCGATCTAACTGCTATTGCCCCGGGACGATAGATACCGCAATGGTGTCTTCTTTTCTGGAGGTAGCTGATGACCCAGTCGCCTTAGAGGGCTTCATGATGGCCAGCCATCTCGTTCATCGTATGGGTGCTCCGATAGACGTCGCTGAACTGGTGTGTTTCCTTGCCAGTAAACAGTCCTCGTTCATCAACGGCCAGGCGATCAATATTGATGGTGGATCCCTATCATGGCGCGGAACCGTTGACGCACTTGGAATTGAATAGATTTCATTAGCGTCGTCGACTACAGCGACCACTCTCAGTCTTCATCGATGAGTGCCACCACTTCCCGTATGGGGACGATGTCACCGACTGCAGCGACTTGTTCCACCAAGGTGCCGGCGACTGGTGACTCTAGTTCTTGCTCGACCTTTGCGGCCTCGACGTCGACGAGAGCCTCACCAACCTCGACATGATCTCCGACCTGCTTCAACCAGGCCACGATCTCACCTTCGGTCATTCCCATGCCCCACTGAGGCAGCCTTACTTCTGTTGGCATACCCGCTAGCCCTTCATTACACGCTCGGCGGCGGCTGCGATCTTGGCTGCGTCTGGATAGAGCCCAGCTTCCATTGTCGGGCTGAACGGAATCTGGATGTCAGGCGTTGTCACCCGGACCGGCGCCGCCGCGAGGTCGCCGAACATTGCTTCGGTTACGGTTGCGACGACCTCGCTCGCGGTACTGCAGGTGAGGGGGGCTGGATCGGCGACGACGAGCCGCGACGTCTTTGCGACTGAGGTGAAGACCATGTCCCAGTCAAACGGAACCAACGATCTGGGATCTACGACCTCGGCGGAGATGCCTTGCTCGCTGAGGGTGGCGGCAGCTGCGACAGCATGGGGCACAGCTGCGCCGATAGCGACGATCGTGACGTCTGTTCCCTCGCGCTTCACGTCGCCTTGCCCGAATGGAATCAGGTACTCGTCGTCGGGAATGTGCTCCCGCTCGTTCCAAAGCGTCTTGGCCTCGAAACACAAGACGGGATCGTCGTCACGAATAGCCGTCTTGAGGAGGCCCTTGATGTCATAGGGCGTTGTTGGGGCAATGATCTTCAAGCCGGGCACCGTCATGAACATCGAGTGCGGACGGTCCGAGTGGTGGGCCGCGTCGCCAGATCCGAAGAACTCGCCCGCCCTAAAGACAAGTGGGATACTGGCTTGGCCACCGGACATGTATCGGATCTTCGCCGCCTGACTGACGATCTGGTCCATTGCGGAGTACAGGAACGTGGACACCGAGAAATCGACAATCGGCCTCAATCCCGTCATCGCAGCGCCGATCGCCGCGCCGGCAAACCCGGCCTCGGAGATCGGCGTGTCCCGGATCCGCTTGGGACCGAACTCATCGAGGAACCCCGAAGCCGTCCCGAACAACGACGCAACCAGGTCCTCGCCCATCATGATCACCGAATCATCCCGGCGGAGCTCTTCGACCTGCGCTTCTCTGATGGCTGCCAGGTAGTTCACCCTGTGAGTACTGCCCTCGCTCGTATCGATCGAAGCCGAAGCAGCGTCGGTCATCGGACACCCCCGAACCGGCTCGCTGGCAAAGGGTTGGTGTAGAGGTCCTCGAAGGCCTCTTCTGGCGCCGGCATCTCGCTGTCCAGTGCAAAGGAAACCGCCTCGTCGAGCTCCGCCTCGACTTCGGCCCGCAGCGAGACCAGCTCTTTTGCGGTCATCGTGTCGGAGGAGACCAGCCATGAATCGAACAACTTGATCGGATCTCGCTTGGCCCACGCATCGATCTCCTCTTGGTCGCGGTAATCCAAGAAGAGACCCTCGGCGTGTTCCCTGGTGCGGTAGGTCTTCGCTTCGATCAGCGATGGACCCTCGCCCCGCCGGGCCCGGGCAACCGCTGCAGCGGTCACCTCGTAAACCGCCAACACGTCCTGGCCGTCGACGGTGACCCCCGGCATGGAATAGCCCGCCGCGCGATCGGAGATATCGACCACCGAGGTCGACGTCGCAATGGGCACCGTGATCGCGAACCCATTGTTCTCGCAATAAAAGATCGCCGGGAGCTTCCAGACCGAGGCCAAATTCATGGCCTCGTGCACCGGACCAGCGTTAGCCGCGCCGTCGCCAAAGAACGCCAACGCGACCTGATCGGTACCTCGAACAGATGCACTGAGCGCCGCTCCTACGGCCACGGGAACGCCGGACCCGACGATGCCCGACTCGCCGAGGCTGCCCACAGAGAAGTCGGCGAGGTGCATCGAACCGCCTTTACCCCTGCATATACCGGTCGAACGCCCGAGTAGCTCGGCCATCAGCCCCCGAACATCAGAACCCTTCCCGATCGGGTGACCATGTGACCGATGGTTCCCCGTCATGTAGTCGTCTTCACGCAGAGCCATCGTCGCCCCAACGACCGCTGCCTCCTGATTCGTTGAGGTATGGATCACAGCAGGCACGTGACCCTGCGCGTGCAGATCAGTCGCGCGCTCGTCGAAGCGTCGGATCAAGAGCATGCGCCGCTGGATCTCTCGCAGGAATTCTGGGCCGAGATCACCTACGAATGTGGCATCTGTTGTCGACATCATGAGTGACGCGTCCTCAGCAATTGCGGAAAGTCGGTTTGCGCTCCTCGACCTGGGCCGTCACCGCTTCCTTGAAGTCGGCCGAGTACAGGGTGACTCTCTCTTTCTCCCCCGCATACTCGAGACTGCCCGCTCCCAAGATCTCGACCACCTTGTTGACGATCCTCTTCGTAGCCCGGATAGCGAGCCCTGGGCCATCGGCCAATTGGCGAGCCAACTCCATGGCGCGTGGCATGACGTCGGCTGCCGGCAAGCACTCGTTGATCAGTCCGGCGTCGGCCGCTTCGCGCGCTGTAAGGGGCGCACCCGTCATCAGGTGGTACTTCGCCCGAACAACTCCGAGCTGCATGATCCACATCAAGAACCCACCGTCACCGGCTGCGATGCCCTCATGGGTGACATGGGGGTCGTAGATCTTCGCACCGTCGGCCCCGATGATGATGTCGCAATAGAGTGCGATCGTCGCGCCGACGCCCACAGCATCTCCGTTCAGCGCGCAAATGACCGGCTGATCCATCTCCAACTGAGCGGTGACCAGGCGGCGCATGAAGCGCATCCACTCGTAGGTGAAATGAATCGGCTCGGCGTGGATCAGGTCGTGGGCGCTGCCGCCGCTGCAGAACGTGTCACCCGCGCCAGTAAGGACTACCACGTGCACCGCGTCGTCGACCGCTAGGTCGTAGAAGATGTTGCCGATCTCCTCATGCAACACCTCGTTCACGGCGTTCTTCACGTCCGGGCGATTCATCGTCACGACTGCGATATGATCCGCGACCTCGATCTTTAGGGTCTCGTAGTGATCGTAAGTGGCCATTAAACATCCTCCATGTCATCGGTTTTTTAGGGCATTACTAGCGACGGTGGGTTCAGAGTCCGATCATCCCTCGCGCTCCGGTAGGGCCGCCTCCTTTTTGACGGCGAGCAGCGCGCCCCGAGAGTGCGACTGCGATGATGAGCGCTCCCCCGTTGAAGAGGTCGTCCACCCAGAACGGCGCACCAGCGAGTTGCAAGCCCTTCACGCCGGTCCCGAGAACGAAAACGGCGATCAGCGTGCCGACGACATTGACGTGCCGCGACTTCAACTGCGTCGCACCCAGGAACACCGAGGCAAACGCCGGCAGGAGGAAAGGCGGGCCCGCTTGTAGCGAGGCCGAGCCGATTCGAGCCAGGAAGATGATTCCAGTGATTGTGGCGACTGTCGCAGAGACCAGAAGGGCGATGATCGTGAGCCTGTCTGTACGGATACCGGCCAAGCGCGCCGCGTCCGGATTGGAACCGGTCGCATAGAGGTATCGGCCGATCTGACGGTGCTCGAGGATGTACCAGAGGAAGAGCGCGACGGCCAGCATGTAGTAAACGGGCAACGGAATCGTGAAGAGCTTTGTCGTGCCCAGAGTCTTGAAGTTCTTCGAGATCCCCGAGACGATGAACTTGCCACCGCTGACCCATTGGATCACCGCGACAAGAATCGATGACATGCCGAGCGTGGCGATGAACGAGTTCACCCGCCACTTCACGATGACGACGGCGTTCACGGCCCCAATAGCCAATCCCACGACGAGCGTCAACAATATGGCGACAATGGGGTTCATCGAGAACTCGAATTGGAGCCACGCGGTCATAACGACTGCGGTACCCATGGTGCCGCCAATGGCGAGGTCGAAGGTGTTCGCGGCGAGCGGCATGATGAGCGCAAGGGCCATCAGCGACGTGATCGCCTCGTTGGCGAGGATCGTACGAATTGTCTGGACCCGTAGGAACGTGTCTGGCTCGAGGATACCGAACAGCAGGATGAGCCCCGCCCAGATGTAGAGCAGGCTCAGGTTCTCGAGTCCGGGAAGCCGGAGGTACTTCCGGTACTTGGTGATGTTCATTGGCCTGGTCCGTTCGAGTTGATGATCGCTAGGAGGGCTCCAACTTCGACTTCGTCCTCAGGTTTGCCCCGGATCTCGACCACCACTCCAGCGGCCGGCGACTCCATTACCGTCTCCACCTTGTCGGTCTCGATCGAGACGAGGTTGTCTCCCTTGGCGATCGACTGACCCTCGGCAACGTGCCATTCGACGATGTACGCGAACTGCATCTGCATCCCGAACGCCGGCAACCGCACCTCGAAGCTTGCCATCAGCGCGCCTCCGCTCCCTTGACCAGCTCGCGGGCGGCATCCGCGATCCGCTCGATGCTGGGGATGACTTCGGCCTCCAGCAGCGGGGTGAACGGCATCGGTACGTCCTCGACCGCCATGACCGTCGGTGGTCCGCGCAACGCGTCGAACGCGTCCTGGGTTACACGGGCCACGATCTCCGATGCCGCCGAACAGGTGCGCCGGGCTTCGTCAACGGCGAGGAGCAAGCCGGTCTTGCGGACCGAGTCGGCGATCGTCGTCCAGCCCAGCGGGAAGAGGGTCCGCGGGTCCACGACCTCGACCGAAATGCCTTCCTCCTCGAGCCGGTCAGCTGCGCTGATCGCGCGTTTGGCCATGAGCCCGATCGCAGCGATCGTAAGGTCGGTCCCCTCGCGGAGCACCCGGCCCTCGCCGAGTGGGACGAGCAGATCCTCGTCATCGGGCACCTCGCCGCGCACCGCTCCGAGGGCTCCGTGGTAAAGGACTATGACGGGGTTCGGATCGCGAATCGCCGACTTAAAGAGGCCCTTCGCATCGGCCGGCGTCGACGGCAGAATGATCTTCACGCCCCCAGAGTTCATGATGATCGGATGCGGGCTCTCGGAGTGCTGCGCCGCCATGCCCGCACCACCTCCGGTTGCCGCGACAATCGTCAACGGGAAGTCACAGGCGCCCCCCATCATGTAGCGGAGCTTTGCGGCCTGATTCAGGATCTGGTCCATCGCCACGTAAAGAAACGTAGACATAAGCAGGTCGATAACAGGTACGAGGCCCGTGGCTGCGGCCCCTAGGCCCGCTCCGATGAAGGTCGACTCGGAGATCGGCGTGTCGCGCACGCGGTCGTTCCCGAATTCGTCGGCCAGGCCAGCCGTGTACCCGACCACGCCTCGACGGACATCCTCGCCCATGACGAGGATGCGGTCGTCGCGTCGCATCTCCTCAAAAATCGCTGCCCGCATCGCGCCCGATTGCGTCATGCGGGTCATCAGCGAGCTCCCCAGAACGCTGCGGACGGGACTTCGCCTGCCCAGACGTCTGAGTAGGCGTCGGCAGGGTCGGGGTAAGGGCTGTTATGGGCAAAGTCGATCGCGGCCTCGACCTCGGCTGCAACAGACTGATCCAGCTCCTCCAGGATGCTGGCCTCGACGCCGGCCTTCTCCAGCGTCCGGCGATGGAGCGTCAGCGGATCACGGGCACGCCATTGTTCGATCTCATCGTGGTCGCGAATGTCGCCGATGATTGTCTCGAGACCCTCGGAGTGGTTGTGGATCCGAAACGTGACCGCCTCGATCAACGTGGGCCCCTCGCCGGCCCGGGCTCGCTCGACCGCCGTGCGAGTGGTCTCGTACACCGCGACCACGTCGTTGCCGTCGACGGTGACCCCCGGAATGCCATAGGCGGCGCCGTGTTGGGCGACCGTGCCGAGGGCTGCAACCTCCGCGGTCGGGGTGAGCTGGGAGATGCCGTTGTTCTCGCAGACGAAAATGACGGGCAATGACCAGACCGTGGCGAGGTTGAGCGATTCGTGGAACGTGCCGTGGGTCGAGCCACCATCGCCGAAGAACGCCACCGCTACCTGACCAGAGCGCCGCTGCAACGACGAGAGCGCTGCGCCAGTCGCAATCGGCAGCCCGGCGCCGACGATCCCGTTCGCTCCGATGATGCCGAGGGCGGGGTCGGCGATATGCATCGAGCCGCCCTTGCCCTTGCAGTAGCCGTCTCGTTTGCCGAACAGCTCGGCCATGCACCGATCGATTTGGCCGTCCTTGGCCAAGATATGACCGTGGCCGCGATGCGTCGAGGTGATGTAGTCGTCAACTGACAGGGCGCCGCACACACCGGCGGCGACGGCCTCCTGGCCGATATAGATGTGCACCGCTCCCGGAAGCTCCCCGGTTGCCTTGAGGGCGGCAACTCGCTCCTCGAAGTGACGGATCCGCGTCATGCGCCGGTACAGATCCACGAGCTGACTCTCGTCGAGGGTGGTCATGCGGTGCCTGCCGCTGCGGTTTGTGCGCCGTCGATGGGGATCAGTGCACCGGTCAGGTAGGTCGGACTGTCGAGGAGCAGCCAGGTGGCGACTGCGGCGATCTCGTCAGGCGACGCTATGCGCCCGGTAGGCGTGACTCCCAAGAGCCGCTTCTCCGCCTCTTCCGACGACAGTCCGGCGAAGAAAGGCTGCACCATGGCCGTGTCGACCGTGCCTGGAGCGATCGCGTTCACCGTGATTCCCTGCCGAGCCACCTCGAGTGCGGCGGTGCGGGTCAGACCGAGCACGGCATGTTTCGAGCTGATGTAGGCGGCCATATTCGATGCTCCGACCATGGCGCCCGTTGATGCCGCGTTCACGATCGAGCCGCCGCCCGACGCAACCATGGCAGCGATGCCGTGCTTCATGCCCAGGAACACGCCGCGAACATTGGTGCGGTACACGCGGTCGAAGTCATCGGTCGGGTATTCGACCACCGGTGCCCGGACGCCGACGATCCCGGCGTTGTTGAACAGGCCATCGAGTTGCCCGAGCTCGCGAACCGCTGTCGCAATCATCTCCTTGGCTTCGTCGTCGTCGCTCACATCAGCCCGGTGAGGGATGACACTCGATCCCAGGTCGGCAACTAGCGAGTCGAGCCCGACGTCATCCAGATCGACAGCCAGGACCCGTGCCCCGCGTCCCACCAATCGGCGAACTGTGGCGGCGCCGATGCCTCCTGCGGCACCGGTCACCACCACCTTCGCTGATTCGTTGTCGTCTCCTGTGGCTTTCACTTTCCTGCTCGATCTGATCGAGTTGCGCTACCCGACCCCCCAGAGGGCCGCGAACAGCTCTGCTTGACCAATTGCGCCAGCCGGCTTCTCGGTTCCCTTCACGTTGTTCTGGTCGATCAACTGGCCGGGCATAGTGGCACTCATCCCGACCGACGTCTCCTGGCCGGTGAAGTGACGAGCCAACGAGTCGACCATCATCCATGCCATCCACTCTTCCGGCAGGTTCAACCACACGGAGTGCTCGCCGTCGATGACCGCCTGGAGGTCAGCCGGTCCCGGGTTCATGCCACCAATCCTGACGTCCTCGTCGAGACCGGAGTCGCGGAGTGCGGCAACGACACCCATTGCCATCACCCCGTCGGCGTACATCAGATGGGTGATCTCGGGGCTTCGTTCAAGGATGCTTACCGACAACCCCGGAAGGTTCGTGCCGATATCTTCGATCTGTGAGTTGATGATCTCGGCGCTGCACGAGTCACACAGCCTCTCGACCTCTGAAACGAATCCCTCACCCAAAGCCACGTGAACCTCGAACGGCGACAGGATGGCCATGGCCGTATGGGTGTCCGCACCGCCGTCGGCAACGACCCAGGCGCCCAGGGTCTGGCCGACCTTGAAGAACGTGTCCTCGTTGGTGATGACCGCCGTGAACGGATCAGCGAGCTTGTCCGGGACGCAACATACCGCAATCGGCACGCCCTGATCGGCCGCCTGCTGCGCTGCCGTCTCGTACGAGGAACGTGCCACGCCGGTCGTGACGATGGCATCGACGCCCTGCTCGAGAGCGAACTCGAACTTCTCCAGAGTGTCTTCCGGTGACCCGTCGAACTGGTACGCCGTCGTCGTCCAACCCAGGATTGCTGCGGCCTTGGTCACGTTGTTGATCGTGTTATTACACGTCGGGAGATCGCATACAACAATCCCGATATTCTTACCTTCCTCGGGCCGCCCGTTCAGCGGCACGTCGATACCGATCGACGTCGGCTCGGCAAGAGCCGCATCCGCAATCACTCGCGCCTCAGCAATACCAGCATCAGCCGCCGAAGCACCGTCAACCCCCCAGAGGGCCGCGAACAGCTCTGCTTGACCAATTGCGCCAGCCGGCTTCTCGGTTCCCTTCACGTTGTTCTGGTCGATCAACTGGCCGGGCATAGTGGCACTCATCCCGACCGACGTCTCCTGGCCGGTGAAGTGACGAGCCAACGAGTCGACCATCATCCATGCCATCCACTCTTCCGGCAGGTTCAACCACACGGAGTGCTCGCCGTCGATGACCGCCTGGAGGTCAGCCGGTCCCGGGTTCATGCCACCAATCCTGACGTCCTCGTCGAGACCGGAGTCGCGGAGTGCGGCAACGACACCCATTGCCATCACCCCGTCGGCGTACATCAGATGGGTGATCTCGGGGCTTCGTTCAAGGATGCTTACCGACAACCCCGGAAGGTTCGTGCCGATATCTTCGATCTGTGAGTTGATGATCTCGGCGCTGCACGAGTCACACAGCCTCTCGACCTCTGAAACGAATCCCTCACCCAAAGCCACGTGAACCTCGAACGGCGACAGGATGGCCATGGCCGTATGGGTGTCCGCACCGCCGTCGGCAACGACCCAGGCGCCCAGGGTCTGGCCGACCTTGAAGAACGTGTCCTCGTTGGTGATGACCGCCGTGAACGGATCAGCGAGCTTGTCCGGGACGCAACATACCGCAATCGGCACGCCCTGATCGGCCGCCTGCTGCGCTGCCGTCTCGTACGAGGAACGTGCCACGCCGGTCGTGACGATGGCATCGACGCCCTGCTCGAGAGCGAACTCGAACTTCTCCAGAGTGTCTTCCGGTGACCCGTCGAACTGGTACGCCGTCGTCGTCCAACCCAGGATTGCTGCGGCCTTGGTCACGTTGTTGATCGTGTTATTACACGTCGGGAGATCGCATACAACAATCCCGATATTCTTACCTTCCTCGGGCCGCCCGTTCAGCGGCACGTCGATACCGATCGACGTCGGCTCGGCAAGAGCCGCATCCGCAATCACTCGCGCCTCAGCAATACCAGCATCAGCCGCCGAAGCATCCGCTGGTGCGGCCGTCGTCGCCGCAGGAGCTGCCGTAGTCGCCACTGGAGCTGCCGTAGTCGCCACTGGAGCTGCCGTAGTCGCCGCTGGTGCGGCACCGTCATCTTCACTTCCGCAGGAAGCTGCTATCAAGCCAATAGCGGCAAGTACTGCGACGATTAGAAACATTGGACGACGCTTCATTATTTTTCCCCCGATAGTCCATTATTTTTCTTCAATAGCAAAGAGAGCCGGCCGTACAAGCCGACACAAACCAACTCAGCAACCGGAGGTGCACTACCAAACGGTTGGTTGACGTAAATGATATTACTAACAAAAGTCGCTGTACGCAAGAAAGATAAAGTACGAACTGGTCAAAACCGCAATCTAAAGCTCAGAATTGGCCAGAGTTGAACAACTTTGATCAAGAGTTACCTCTACGCAAGTCTAAAGTCGTGGCGCTATGTTGTGCTAGCTGTTGTCGCCTCGGCCCAGTAGTCCTGCCCACGCAAGGTGAGCTCAGTGAGTTGATCTGCACTCGTGCCTCGGTGGCAGGTAGTACGAACGAGGCCGTCGGCGAGAACGAGAACTCGGTCACAGAGCTCCGACAGCTCCTCGGACTCGGTCGAAGCAATCACGACTGCAGCCCCTTGCGAAGCGGCCTCTCGGACGAAGGAATGAATCGAAGCCTTCGACCCGACGTCGACACCCTGGGTCGGCGAGTCGAGCACCAGCACCCGGGGCGCCAGACGGAGAGCGCGGGCCATGACGACCTTCTGCTGATTCCCTCCGCTCAAGGTGGAAATGGCCAGATCAGGCTTCGGCGGGACCACCTCCAGCTTTCGCAGCCAAACTTCTGCCTCTGCGGTTTCAGCTCGTTTGTCGATTCCGAAGGGCCGGAGGAACGCGGATAGCGAACTGATCGTGGTGTTCTCTCGGAGGCCCATGTCGAGAAACGTGGCATTTGCCAGTCGGTCCGCTGGCACGAAGGCCATCCCCGCGTCGAAGCTCAGGTCGGGTCGACCCGGTGGCACCTCGGCGCCATCGACCAGCACTTGACCGAACCGCGGGCTCGACCCAACGATGAGCTCGCAGATCTCTTCGCGACCTGAGCCCGTCACCCCGGCAAAACCTACGATCTCGCCGGGGGTAACTCCCAACTCAAGACCGCGAACTACCTCGCCATGCAGTGAACGAACGTTGAGCACCGCACCCGGTTCTGGACCGTCGGCCTTCGGGTGAGCGGCCTTCGCTGTATCCACCCCACTCAGCACGCGACCAATCGTGAGCTCGATCAAGTGCGATTCGTCGATGTTGTTCGTGGTCTCGGTGGCTACGACCGCGCCATCGCGCAGAACGGTGATCCGGTCGCTGATCTCGAAGACCTCTCCGAAGTGATGTGATACGTAGATCAGCGCCACACCGCGGTCGTTCACCATTCGGAGCACATTGAACATCCGATCAACCTCCGCCGCCGGAAGCGAAGCCGTCGGCTCGTCGAGGACAAGAATCCTCGCCTGCTCCTCCCAACCCTGGAGAGCTCGCGCTATGGCGATGCCGGTGCGTTCGGCCGCGGCCAGGGAAGTGACCGGTACCTCGAGGTCGAAGTCGTAGCCGAGCGATCCAAGGAGTTCGCGCGCTGTCTTGGCTTCTTTGCGCCAAGAGATGG
>Ga0302127_10002379_pt1 | contig 11353 bp, 10 predicted proteins | sample CB4_SCM_MG_FD_204452 | JGI IMG/M metagenome (GOLD analysis project Ga0302127, IMG submission 204452) | Marine microbial communities from Western Arctic Ocean, Canada - CB4_SCM | ecosystem: Environmental > Aquatic > Marine > Oceanic | place: Canada: Western Arctic Ocean | collected 2017-09-24
TGCTGCAGGGCTTGTAGAGTAGCTAATTACAACAGGACGATCTCCGCCATTCAAAGTAAAAGATGTATAATATGTATTGGTCCAACCATCTGATATTTTAACTTCATTTAACATTAACTCTTGCCAATAATCTTTCCAGGTATATGTTCCCGTTTCCCCAAACCTATCAACAGTCAATAAGAGAAACGCAAGACCCGGAGAAGAAGTAGCTGGGTTCTGAACTGCAAATTTACCAACCCATTTTGGATCCACCATGTCAAGTAAATCAAGAGGTGGTGACATATTATTATGATCAAGCCAATTCAGATCAAAATTAAGAGCTATATACCCATAATCAACAGGTGTAACTCTGTATTCCATATCCAAGTGGTATTTAGATGGAATTTGATCGACCACAGGTGATCGGTATTTTACAAAAATATCTTCCTCCAAAGCGCGAGCCAAAAAAGTATTATCAACTCCATATAAAAGATCGGCAATCGGAGCATCTTTAGTCAATATAGCTTTAGTTACAATTTCTCCAGCATCTCCACCTTTCTGAAAAATAAGATTTACATTATAAGCTTTTTCAAATTCTTCGATTACATCAATACCAATATCAAAACTGTCGTGAGTCAATACGATAAGGTCCTTTTGGGTTGATGCATTACCAGAACAAGAAACAAGGACTAAAAGCGATACCATAAAGATAAAGACTGGATATACAAATATTTTTATATAGCTGCTGGAGTTAAATCTAGACATATAAAATCCCTCCGCCGGAATTACCCAGACAGGTTCAAACGGTCGCCTTAAATAAATTAAGGCCTCTCAGCCAAGAAGACTCAGCTCCCGAAAATTACGAATATGTAAACATTTATACCAGTATAAATTGTATAAGTAAATGGTTTAAATAGTTGCTGGTATAATCTATCCACTAGTAGACTGTAAAACAACTAACCGAACTTGGATTATAAACATTATCGAAAGGCTTAACATATGACAGAAGATAGCTGGGCATTAAAGACTGGATTAGCCCGTATGCTTAAAGGAGGAGTCATAATGGACGTTGTTACTCCAGATCAAGCAAAAATTGCTGAAGATGCTGGAGCTTGCGCAGTAATGGCGCTTGAAAGAGTACCCGCTGATATAAGGGCTGACGGTGGTGTCGCCCGAATGTCTGATCCTGGGCTAATTGAAAAAATAATGGAATCAGTAACGATTCCAGTAATGGCAAAGGTAAGAATTGGCCATATTGCTGAAGCTCAAATTCTCCAATCAATTGGTACAGATTATATTGATGAATCAGAAGTACTAACTCCAGCTGACGAAAATCATCACGTCTGGAAACACGACTATGAAATACCTTTTGTCTGCGGCGCTAGAGATCTTGGGGAAGCTTTAAGAAGAATATCAGAAGGCGCAGCTATGATCCGTACAAAAGGAGAAGCTGGAACAGGAAATATCGTTGAAGCTGTACGCCATATGCGTACAATTCAATCTCAAATTCGCATGATTGTAAATATGCCAGAAGATGAATTACCCGCTTTTGCAAAATCAATTGACTCCCCGCTCGATTTAGTTCGAGGTATAAAAAGCACACAAAATTTACCAGTTGTGAATTTCGCAGCTGGAGGTGTGGGGACCCCTGCTGATGCAGCTTTAATGATGATATTAGGTGCTGAAGGAGTCTTTGTTGGTTCAGGAATATTCAAATCTGACGACCCTGCTCCAAGAGCCTCTGCAATTGTCAAAGCAGTAACCCATTATAATGACCCTAAAATTGTTGCGGAAGTGTCAAAAGGACTTGGAGATGCTATGTCCGGAATTGATGTTAAAACACTGAGCCCAGAAAATCTCTTAGCGAAAAGAGGCTGGTAGTTATTAAAACCAAATTATGACTGACAAACCTATAGATACTATTGTAATCGGAATATTGGCATTACAAGGTGACTTCAAGGAGCACATAGATATCCTCGAATCAATTGGAAGCTGTTCGGTAGTGGAAATAAGACTTCCTGATCAATTAACAACAATCGATGGATTGATCATACCCGGAGGTGAAAGCACTACCATATCCAAATTGATTCATAATTATGGTTTTGTTAGTAAATTAGAGGATTTCCATAAGTCAGGAAAGCCAATTTGGGGCACCTGCGCAGGGATGATCGTAATAGCAAAAGAAGCTTCTGGCTTGGCGCCTTGGGAACCTCTAAATTTCCTAGATATTTCAATAACAAGAAATGGTTACGGCAGGCAGCTAGACAGTTTCCAAACTAATATTAAAATTGATAAAATGAAGCCTGCAGAAGATTACCCTGGTATTTTTATAAGAGCACCAAAAATATCACATATTGGATCCAACATTAAGGTATTGGCAAGATTAAATAATAATCCTGTTGCAGTACAAGAAGGCAATGTCCTGGCCACTTCATTTCACCCAGAACTAACAAACGATAAACGATTTCATGAAATGTTCTTAACCCTAGTCACTCAAAGAAATCGAAGCGAAAATCAAAATACCACGAGTTTTCAATAGGAATAATTTTGAATATTCTGGGTTAGTGAACCTTAACTATTACTTACTATTCCGATACGTAGAATTTAAATTGTTAGGCCACCCAGGCCAAGGAGTCCACGAGCATATTCAATTTCACCGACATGACGAAAACCATGACTGAGGCAAATATTAAATAATCCGTCCCATAGAGACATTTCTGGCAATGGTTTTATCGTAACCTTACGCGAGTTGAATTGGGAGGGCGAGATTGTTCTAAGGTAGGTTTCTGATGCAGACCAGACGCTTTGTTGATATTTACGCCAAAGGACTAAATCCGTAAGTATAACTTGCGCTGCTTCATCCGCACTCATTCCAGTACCTTGAGATGTTCGATGTAGACCTAACTGCACATCAAATTCTCCCTCAGTCCATACTGTTGCCTTACCCTGGGCAACAAAGTTCATAATATTGTCCTCTGTTCGAACGTAATGCCAAAGACTAAAAAAAGGTGTGATACCGCCATCACTGCTTTGCCAGTTCAATTGCTCAATGTTCATGTCAGTTGTTGCGTCATCAAGCATTCCGTGCATTGTCGTTAAGCCAGCGCGCAGGATTTCTAAAGGACCCAACGGTTGTTCCATAAAGATTTCCTTACTTATGTCCTAGGTGAATTATTATAGCTACAGGAATATTACCATAGTGCTAAGTTGATACCTAAATAGCGTATAATGTATTTATGCTGAATAAGGTTAAATATCTATTATTGGTAATTGGACTTCTTTTCCTTATCCCCGCTTGTACCACTGAACCTGTAGAACCTATAGACATTGATGCCATTGTTGAAGCTAGGGTAGCAGAGGCTTTAGAGACGGTAGCAGCCGAAGTAGCAGCAGTTAAAGCAGCCGCAGTAATAGCAGCAGCAGCAGCAACAGCAGAAGTAGCAGAACAAGCAGCAGCAGCAACAGCAGAAGTAGCAGAACAAGCAGCAGCAGCAGCAGTAACAGCAGCCCAACAATTAGCAGCCGAAGCCGAAGCAGTTAGAGTAAAAGCAGCAGCAGAAGCGGCGGCGGCCTATGTAGCATCACCAGAAGGAATAGCAGAACAAGTAGCAGCAGTAGCAGCAGCACGAGTAGCAGCCTGGGCAGCATCACCAGAAGGAATAGCATCAGCAGCCGAAGCAGCAGCCTATGCAGCAGCAGCAGAAGCGGCGGCAGACAAAGTAGCAGCAGAAAAAGCAGCGGCGGCGGCGGCCTATGCAGCATCACCAGAAGGAATAGCGGCAGCCCAAGAAGCGGCTTTGATCGAAGAGTTCAGTGAAGGGGTAATATGCCTAACGGATAATGGATATGTGTTCTGGGAAGCACGTAATAGAATAGCAGCAGCAAGAGAGTCTCGAGTGTTGGGCCAAGAGTTAAATCCCTATTTGCCAGATGGTTATTGCCCCGCAGGAACCGAGTTCATCCCTTAATACCTTAATTGGCGCCAGAGGCATGTATTTAACAGTTAGTTTTATTAATTGTTGCTAGAGGATTTTGGTCTATCGATTTTCGACATGAGATGTACTTTGATCTTATTTTTCTTCGCACTTCGGGTTAATTCTGATCGGTCAAATTTCGTATAATGCCCTAGAAGTTCAATCAAAACTCTCATAAAGTACGGCCCATGACCACCATCAATATCGGCTAGCTTGTGAGTAGCAATAAGGATATGTGCAGTTTCGTGAAGTATAACTCCTGTTTGAAGAGCTTTCGGCCCAAAACGAATCTCAGCAGATCCAAGTGTAGCAGCCCCATTTCTGCGCTTGTGTACACGTATTCTAGGCATCATAACTTTTAACAGTGTAGCATCACTATCTGTACCGAAGATGTCAGAGGTGTCGGTGGTTTTAGCCCAAGGCGGCGGCGGGTTACCCAGCCTAAACCACCATGTAATAGCTTTCTCAACCAACTTCTTACACTCATCTAGAGAAATAATTGGATCATTATCCGCCCATAATATGCCTTCTTGCTCTCCCCAAGCATAAACTTTTTTCCGCTGGCTATCTCTTACTTTCATCGTCTCTAAGTTACCCTATGAGCCTCTCAAAAAAGAATGAATAAATCGATTGCTTCAGTAAAAATTCCCCTCATATTAATACCCTCACTAAGATAACTAAGTTAATCTCTAGGGACTGTTTTTGTTTTTGCAAAAAGAACCAATACATTGCCAAGAATAATCAGCATAACTCCAACCAGCCCTACCTGGCTCCATTGATAATCCTCAAATAGAGTTGACAACAGCAAGGCAATAACTGGAGTGAAAATAAAGACATAAGAAGCCTTGTCGGCTCCAATATTTCCTACCAACTTAAGATAAGCGCCAAAACCCAATACCGAAGCAAAAAGGGCTAAACTTATCAAGGAAACCACATAACTATAGCTGACATCAAAACCGAATTTTATATCACCAATTCCTGTATAGGCAACTATAAGAAGAGAGCCATAAAGCATACTAAATGCATTGCTTTGCACCAACGGTATTTTCTTTGCCTGCATTTCACCCGACAACAGGGTTCCTATTGAGGCAAAAAAAGTGCCCACCAGAACCCAAATAAAGCCCTTAACCACCCCAGACTCTAATGACCACACAGTCGCCCTAATTTCATTAGAAAATATTACAGCCAAGCCGGCAATTCCAACTAACCCACCTATCAATATAGGCCACCTAATCGGGTATTTGAAAAAGATAAAACCGTTAAAAACTGTAAACAGTGTCAGAGTTGAAAAAATGAGGGCTACCATACCGGAGGCCAGATAGAAGCTTCCAAAGTAGATACAAATATAATTAACACAGAATAGAAAAATACCTAATACAATCCAGTTGAGATGACTACGCCACGGAAAAGATAAATTAATACCCCGAATAAAACACCAGCCAAACAATATCAAAGATGCAATCAAAAAACGCCATGCGATTGATACCTGTGGTGCGACTTCACCTAATTGAAAGGTGATGGCAAGCCATGAAGTTCCCCAACAAAATAAAACTAATGAATAGAGAGCTATATTCATGATATATGACTACCCCGTTGTACTAATCCCTCATGGGTTGAGGTTGATTGGTCCATTTATTTTGTTACGCCCAAGAAATATTTACCTATGTCGTCATCATTCAGAATATTTTCAGCATCCGAAGTATGTACTACTTGTCCGTTAGAGAAAATGTACCCCCGATCTGACATTGCTAAAGAGAGACGAGCATTTTGCTCCACTATTAATACTGTGATTCCTCTTTTTCTTAAGTCAGATATTTTTTCAATGATCAACTCTCTAAATTTTGGTGATAATGCGGCGGTCGGTTCATCGAACATGATAAAAGACGGATTGGAAATTAGTACACGGGATATTGCAAGCATTTGCCTTTCACCACCCGATAAAGATTCAGCTAAATGGTATGGTTTTTGCTTAATGTTAGGGAATAGATCGTAAACCTGTTCGATTCTTTCATCTATCTCAAGTTTACTTAAATTTAACCCTCCCATTTGCAGATTTTCTTCTACAGTTAGTGAAGGGAAAACATTATCTGTTTGGGGTACGTAACCAATACCCTTTTTTACTAGAGAGTCTGCTCTGATCCCAGTTATGTTCTCGTTTCTATAAATTATGTCTCCATGATATACATTTGCAATACCAAAAATAGCCTTTATAAAGGTAGATTTTCCGCACCCGTTGGGTCCAATTATAGTTACAAATTCGCTTTCATAGACTGTGAGATCTATACCGTTCAGAATTTGAATGGATCCATATCCCCCAGATATATTCTTTACTTCTAATATTTTTTCCATATGAATTACTCTACTGAAGAACCTAAGTAAGCATCTATAACAGATTTGTTACTTCGAACTTCATCCGAGGTTCCTTCCATTAGTATTTTCCCTGAGTCCATTACAATTATTCTATCTACTCCTAATCTAAGAATAAAATCCATATTATGTTCTATTACCAGGATTGATATACCTGTTTCATTAACCAGATTTCTTAGATTTTGAAATATCTTCTCTGCCAAAACAGTTGCCACTCCTGCAACTGGTTCGTCTAGCAGAAGGATTTTGGGAGACCCCATCAGTGCTCTTGCTATATCAACTAATTTGCTTTGCCCACCAGAAAGTTTACCTGCTAAATTATTGGCAACGTGAGCTATCTCCAACGATTCGAGTACCTCGTAGGCTCTTTCAACTCTGTCTGCTTCTTCAGTGCTTGAATTTGGCCTTAGTAGACTCCAGATTGGATTTTTGGATAATTGATTATTAGGCGGTACTAGAATATTTTCAATAACGGTCATTTCTCTCCATAATCTAGTATGCTGAAACGTTCGTGTAATACCAAGGTTATTAATTTGGTCTGGCCTAAGATCGTTTGTGCTTTTACCCATAATTTCTATTTCACCCGCGGTCGGGTCCAATAATCCTGAGATACAATTAAAGGTTGTGGATTTCCCACATCCATTAGGGCCTATTAAACCTACTAGTTCTCCCTCATTAATAGTAAAAGAAATATTATCAACAGCTCGGAGGCCCCCGAAGTCATGAGTTAATTCTGATACATGTAAGGCTGTGCTACTCATTTTTACCTACTTTCCCTCTTAATTTTGGTTTAAATGGTATTTCAGGAAGTAATCCTTTAGGCGCAGCTCGTAATGCTACTATTATTACCAAGCCAATCAATGCTAACTTAAGATATGATAGCTCCAATATAACGGTTCCTTTAGGAAATGCTTCAATTATCGATCTTTCGGACCATATTAAACCACCCAGATCATAAACTATCCAACCAAAAAATTTGTCGATGTAGGTAGTTAGAGAATGGAAAATCAAATCTGAGTTACTTCGGGAAACCACCATGACGTTAAAAATAAATTCTACAATTACTATTATGAATGCTCCAATAAACATCCCTTTGTTATTACCTTTTCCTCCGACGATAAACACCGCCCAAATTAGGAAGGTGGAACGTATGGGGCTCATAAAGTCTGGCCACACTGCCGTATTTAACCATGCCCATAATACTCCTCCTAATGCCGCTATAGCTGCACCCAATGCAAGGCTGGCAGCTTTGTGCAAAAGTATGTTGTGCCCATGGTGTTGGCTTACTTCTTCGTCTTCTCTAATAGATTTCAAGATCCTACCCCAAGGTGAACTTAGTAATAAAGATATAACCCACCAAGTTAAAAAGCATAGACTTATCGATAAAGTTGCAAGAAGTAAAACATACGGGGCATGGCCAGGTAAACCAATGAAGCTTCCTACCGAGTCAGAGAACCCAGAATTCCACCAATCTTTGAAGGGTAATTCGTAATTAGAAATGCCCATCGCAGACGTCACAGTTCCTGCTCTAAGCAGAGGTTCAGCTTGCAAAGAGACCCTTAATATTTCACCTAAAGAGATCGTTACGATAGCGAAGTAGTCTGTTCTGAGGCGTGCAGTTGGATATGCGATCAACCAACCAATTACCGCTGCTAATGAAACTGCAAATATCGTGGCTTCAAAGGCACCCCATCCGTACCCATTCGTTTCTATTGGTGCTGACAAGATTCCCACAAAAACTGCACCTATTCCGGCAAAAAAGATCACACCAAAATTTGTCATTCCTGTAAATCCAGAATGAATATTTAACGAGAAACCAAGAAGGCTAAAAATACCTAGTAAAGCGACAATTCGTGCTAGCTGCATAACTTTTGTAAAATAGGTGACGCTGGGCAGAAGCATTGAGATCAGAATCAAGCCGAATAGAAGTACGCCAAAAAATATCCATGAACCACGGTTGGTTTCTTTGTCTATTCTTAATAACTTTGGCATCGGCCATCTGATTATATTTAATGCTGTTCCTAAGTAACTATGAAATAAGGTTGTTATCTTGAAGTAACCATCCAAGATATAGGATTTGACTTGGGTAATATAAATAAGAAGCAATCGGTACGATTTTTTCAATAATAATTTCCGTATCGCTAAATTCAGCATTTGAGTCACGAATCTTGAAGAGGCCTGCAATAAATCTGCTATAAAGAATGATGATCTATGTTTCCGATTTCCCAAATTTTTAGACCTATTAACATTCCATTCATGAAGGGCGTTTCCCAATCCGCTTGGCATGAGCAATAGCACTCCAATCAAAAACATAAAAGGCATTACCTCTGCGAAGCCCGACGCCGAGGGTCTATCAAGTGCATTGCCTGCGCCAATGAGTAAAGGTTCCGATATAGCCCTTACACTCCCTATAATGAAAGCTGCAATGATCACGCCAGGTATCGAAGTTATCGACCCCAATACTATTACGGCAAATGCCGGTAATAATAATGATAAGCCTAGTTCAGGACTAACGGGTAAGATTGCAGCTAATAAAGCGCCACCCAAACCAGAAATTCCGGCAGATAAAAAAGAGCTTGTAGAGTGGATATTTTCAACATTTATACCGCTAGTAGAAGCCAAATCAGGGTTGTCTGAAACAGCTCTCATTTTCTTTCCAAGAATTGTTTTGTGCATAATAAGCATTAATAAAGAAATCGCTATAAGAATTCCGACAACCAAGGCGATTTTTGAATAAGAGAAACCATAAGGGCCAACGTTACTAACAATATTAATAAAAGGTTCTTCTATTCTGCTACCTATAACTACGTCAACTCTTTGTGTAGGTACTTCGACATTTGATGATAATAAACGCCAATCTTTATCCGGAATAAATCGAAAAGTTCTCGCCGAGAACCTCATATACAAAATTCCTCTAATTACCATGGCAACACCCAGGGATGTGATCATCAGCACCTGAGCAGAAGCTAATTTTTTTCTTAGTGGTTTGTAAACTGATTTATCAATAATCACCCCTATGAATCCGCAAATAACAAAAGCTGAAATCGCTGAAGCAACTAATAATCGATAATCTAGAATTCCATCACTGGAAGCGTCTGATATAGGGGAAAACATGTCTGACCACATCATGATTAAAGCAACATAGGAACCTAGTAGCATGATTTCTGCTTGAGCGAAGTTACCATACCTTTGCACTTTATATGTGAGAGTTAACCCTACTGCTACAGTCATATATGCCGCTGACCAGTACAGGGCACTAAGCGAAATCGAGGATAAATTATAATAAAAAACTGTGGTGATACCTTGGCCTTTAAGCAAAGTATCTAAGGTGAACAAAACCAGTAAAAAGATAAAAACAGGGGTTGAAATCAATGCTAAGGCTTTAAATTTTCCACTTGAGTTTTTAACAACCCTATTTACGATAATGATCCCAAATGCCATCATTTCTAATGACTGAAGAATCCAAAGAATGTCCCCTTTAGGAATATTAATCCACGAGAGCAGACCCGAACCAAATTTTAAACCGATATAACTATCAATAAATAGAAATAAAGAGAGTATTAACCATTTGTGAGCAATCTGAATTTTTTTGAAATTATCTAATAAAAATTTCATATTAAAATTAAGATACTAACTGTAAAAATTAAGAATCATGATCCGCCTGATATAGGAGGATCATGATTCTTAACTCAAACTTCTAATTATTTATTGACTAGCTAGGCCACCGCTACCAGTCCATATGCGGGTACAAGTAAATGCAGGATCAAACTGACATACTTCATACCCAGTACCGGCTACGTCTCCATTGGAGTCAAAACTGTGAACTCCACTCGCTCCATCGTAACTAGATCCGACACTAGCAAGATCATCGCGAATGTCATCACTACCTTCTAAAGCAGCATGAGCCATGATTTTGATAGCATCATAGGTTTCATGGGTGTAAATTCCTTCAGCATCTCCCCCAACGGCAGCATAAGCTTTGTTAAAGGTTGATTGAGCTGAGGATTCAGCACCTGGTCGAGGCTTGGTTGCGATTACTCCCGATACTGCAGCAGCATCAGTGAATGCCTTAGCAAACGCTGCATCTGCGATGCCGTCAGCCCCATAGATAGTTCCTCCAAAACCTTGACCCTTCAAGGCTTCGATGATTGCTGCACCATCAGTAGCGTATGAAACCAGAACAGCGGAATCACATCCAGCATCAATAACCGATTGGGCTATAGTAGATGCGTCGTATGAACCTTCTGTTGGGTCATATGCGTTTGTAGTACATATGGCACCAGACCAGTTAGCAGAAAAGTTATCCGCTAGGCCTGATCCATAGTCGTTAGTCATGTATAACACAGCTGGATTACTGTCTCCGCCATCAGCTACAACTGCGGTTAACGCGACTGCCTGCTGAGCATCACTAGGGACTACCCTGAATAGGTATCCGTTATCATCGGCTGTTGTGACTGCTGGAGATGTACTCGCATAAGAAACCATTGGAATCCCAGCTTCTGATGCAACTGCTATTGCTCCAAGAGTAGCTCCTGAACAAGCAGCTCCGACTATACCAACAACGCCTGAGTCTACTAGAGTCTGAGCTCCTGTTGCCGCTTGAGTACCATCACATCCTGAGTCAGCAACTACCAACTCAAAAACGTTACCGTCTTCATTATCATTTAACTCTGCGATTGCAACATTTGCTGCATCTTCAAAACCCGGGGCATATACCCCTAGAGGTCCTGTCTGGGGGCTAAGTAAACCTATTTTGTAGGTACCACCGCCTCCTATAACACCGCAAGCTGTAGATGCCATAGCAAAGATAGCTATGCTCATTACAACCAAATAAATTGTCTTAAATTTCATCTTTCCACCTCTGTATTTCCTTGATAAATATTATACTAAAAACCAAACTGTGCTCGATTCATCCGTAATTATAACTCAATTCTTAAATTATTATATTTAGTTACTTAATGTGACCCGCCCGTCAAAGTTTTAGGGGTATAGTAGTCAATATATCTTTTTTAAGGTGTTGGTTATAATACTAA
>Ga0302127_10002380_pt1 | contig 11353 bp, 11 predicted proteins | sample CB4_SCM_MG_FD_204452 | JGI IMG/M metagenome (GOLD analysis project Ga0302127, IMG submission 204452) | Marine microbial communities from Western Arctic Ocean, Canada - CB4_SCM | ecosystem: Environmental > Aquatic > Marine > Oceanic | place: Canada: Western Arctic Ocean | collected 2017-09-24
GGGTGATTTCGCTGAGCTCTTGGACTCGATTCTCGCCTCGGCCGTCGGCACGACCGGCGATGAGCTGCAGGTAGTCGACGATAAGGAGGTCCACTCCGTGTTCTGTGTGGAGGCGCCTGACCTTGCTACGCATATCAAGGACGGTCTGTGCTGGCGAGTCGTCCATGTAGATACCTAGGTCTGAAAGTTCACCAATACCTGTCATGACGCGCTGGGTTGCAGTCTCGCCTAGGAGGCCAAGGCGAAGCAGATGGCTGTCGACTTCGGCTTCAGCGGAGAGGAGGCGTAAAGCGAGCTGCTCACGGCTCATCTCAAGACTGAAAACCGCGGCGACAGCTCCCTGGCCGGCGGCATTACGGGCGATGTTCATGGCTAGAGTGGATTTCCCGAGAGCGGGCCGGGCTGCGAGGATAACGAGGTCTCCACGCTGGAGCCGCCCGAGAGCGCTGTCTAGATCGGGAAATCCTGTGGGGATAGGAGCGGTGCCGCGATCCATGGGGTCCAGGCCCGCGGTATTTTCTAGATACTGGTCTAGCACTTCACGAATGGAAACGAAGTCGCGTACGGTGTGAGTGTTGCGCACTTGGAACAGGAGCTCCTCCGCTCGCTGCATGGACACTTCAACATCAGGTGCGTCGGCGTAGCCGATTGCGGCGATCTCCCCGGCGACTTGAATCAACCGACGCATGGTGGCAGTCTGGTTGACAATGCGGGCGAAGTGTTCGATATGGACCGAGGTCGGTGTGGCGGAGACGACATGGCTTAGGTAAGCGGGTCCACCTACTTCGTTTAGTCGTTCATGGAGAGAAAGCTCGCGAGCAACAGAAATTTGGTCAATGGACTCGCCGCGCCTATAAAGAGATAAGCATGCCTCGAAGCACCATCGATTGCGCTCACGGTAGAAATCCTCCGGCTTGACCAAGGGAGAAATCTTATTGATGGATTCGCCATCAATAAGCAGGGAACCGACGACTGCTTCTTCGGCGTCAGCGTCATGTGGGGGAAGCTTTTCTGCGTACATGCCTTGGTTGTCCCCCCACCCTGCCCTCTAGGCCTCTTAGCGGACTAGGCCTCTACTGTCTCTTCTACGGCTTCTGCTGCGGCTGCATTACCAGTAACGGCTTCAGCTTCCCCGGCTTCGAATGCTGCGCGCTCTTCGTCGACAATAGCCCTCAGTGCAGTTGCCTCCTCAAGGGTGTAGCCCTCAGGAATGACAGATACAACGACTTGGGCGCTGACCTCCCGATAGAGGCGAATCCCTACGGGATAGTCGCCTGGTTCGTGAATGGCTTCGCCAAGGAGAACCTGGTGATGATCAATCTTCCTGCCGGTAGCTTCGGTAAGCGCGTCGGCGATGTGACGACCAGTGACCGCACCGAATAGGCGCCCACTGGGACCTACGCGGACCTCAACGACGACATTGATCCCGGTCATGGTTTCGGCGACCGTGGCCCATTCTTGGGAGAACTTAATTCGATTGGCCTGTGCAGCCTTTTCAATCGCCTTGACACGCTGGAGATGGTCAGGCGTGGCGGGCGCGGCCAAGTGCTTTGGCAGCAAGTAATTTCGCGCGAAACCGTTTTTTACTTCTTTGATCTCGCCGGCATCAGCGGTGCCTGCGACATCCTCTAGGAAGATGACATTCATAACTCGTCCCTCTCTCGAATAGGGCTGCCTGCGGTGTGCGCACGACAGTAAATGGTGCGACAAAAAGCCGATGACTATGATACCTCAACCCTCGCGCCAGCGGGAGACCTCTTTACGCCATGCGAAGAATTTATGAGTTGTCGACTGATCCTCAAAGGTAAAAAGAGTATTCCGGAAATGGGAAATCGGCAGTGTTGCTCATGAATATTCGAGCTCAGACGGGCGGTTGATAGCTTTGGATTGAAGTATTCGGGCAGAAGAGCGATGACTTCGAGGCGAGGGAATGCGTAGAGGCCGAGATCGACTTCGAGGATGTTGACGACGGGGTCGGCGCCTTGTTCCGTGAGAATCTCGGTGAGCTGGGCAGCGACGGAATCGTGGTGGGCGTGGTCACCGATGAAAGCGGAGACTTTTTGGATGTCGGCTGCGGTTGCTATGCAGTCCCCAAGGCAAGGTCTAGGCCGTAAGTATGGGCTTCGATCAGATCGGCGAGAGGGAGATCAACATCGTCATAGATGATGAAGCGGTCACCGCCGATTTCTCCGAGGCGTTCAGCAGGTATGCCTAGCTCGGTGGCGCGCCTGATTATGGAGTCGGCATCGGTAGGGAGGCAACTGACGACGATGCGGGAGGGAGCTTCACCGAAGAAGGCGGCGTCCCACCGATCCATCTCCGGTATGTCACCCGCAAAACCAAGTTCGCCGATGATTGCGCTTTCAGCGATGGCGACTACAAGGCCACCATCGGCGCAGTCGTGCGCGGAGTGTAAGAGGCGGTCATCGGCGAGAGTGACTACGAGCTTTTGCAAGCGTGCCTCCGCTTGCAGGTCAATGGTTGGCTGGCCGGAGACTTGGTCGAACTCATGGGCGAGATATTCGCTGCCAGCTAGGCCGGTAGTGGGATCACCCAGGAGGAGTACGGTATCGCCTGGGTGATTGAACCCTGCGGTGAGCTTGGTTGTTACGTCTCCCAGTAGGCCAACGGCACCTACGACGGGTGTGGGATAAATTGCCTCGCCCGCAGATTCGTTGAATAGCGATACATTGCCGCTGATGACAGGGACGCCGAGGGCTTCACAGGCTGCGGACATGCCTTTGATCGCTTCCTCAAGCTGGTAGTAGACGTCGGGTTTGGTGGGGTCGCCGAAGTTAAGACAGTCGGTGATAGCTAGTGGTGTGCCCCCCGCGCATACGACGTTGCGGCATGCTTCGGCGACGGCCATGGCTCCACCGGTGTACGGCTCCAGGTAGGCATGGCGACCGTTGCCGTCGATGGCGATGGCGATGGCTTTCCTGGTGCCGCGGATGCGAATGATAGCGGCGTCGCCAGACCCCGGCTTGACCAGAGTGTTGGTTTGGACCTCGTGGTCATATTGCCGGTAGATGGAACGCCGTGATGCGATATTGGGTGAGCCGAGGAGGTTCAACAGTAATTGGCCAGCGATGGCAATGTCAGGTTCGACAGGCAGGGGCTTGGCGTGGAGGGCGTCAAGGTAGGCAGGACGTGTTCCATCGGGTCGGTAGCGGGGGGCGGCGACGAGAGTTGCGACGCTGACTTCAGCAACAGTCTTTCCGTTCTCCATGATCCGAGCCATGCCATCGTCGGTGACTGTGCCGATATTGCTGACGGGGAGGTCCCAGTGCTCGAAAATCTTGGAGACGGGGCCTTCGTGGCCAGCTTTGACGATCAGGAGCATGCGCTCTTGCGATTCAGAGAGCATCACGTCATAGGCAGTCATGCCTGCTTCGCGGCGGGGGACGGCATCGACGTTGATTAGGAGGCCTGTCCCTCCACGCTCTGCACATTCGATGGCGGAGCTGGTGAGTCCTGCTGCTCCCATGTCTTGTAGGCCTTCTAGGTGACCGCTCTTGGCCGCTTCCAAACAGGCTTCTATGAGTACTTTTTCGAGGAACGGATCGCCGACCTGGACGGTCGGGCGCATATCTGATTCGTCGCCGCCACTGAAGGTCCGAGAGGCAAGACCCGAGGCGCCGTGGATACCGTCGCGACCGGTGGCTGAGCCAACAGAGAGCAACACGCTTCCTGGAGTGCTGGCAGCTGCCGACATGAGCTCACCTTCGCGCAGGAGGCCGACGCACATGGCGTTGACCAGCGGATTTCCGGAGTAAACATCGGCAAAGACGACTTCGCCTCCGACATCGGGAATGCCAATGCAGTTTCCGTATGCAGAAATCCCCCGCACTACACCGTCGAAGAGGAATCGATTGTGTGGGTCATCAAGAGGGCCAAAACGTAGTGAGTTGAGGAGGGCGATTGGGCGCGCACCCATCGCGAGGATGTCGCGGATGATTCCACCAACGCCAGTGGCTGCGCCTTGGTAAGGCTCTACTGCTGAAGGGTGGTTGTGAGACTCAGCTTTGAAGACAACGCTGAGTCCATCGCCAATGTCAACGACTCCTGCGTTCTCTTGGCCAGCTTCCACACGTACGGCATCCCCGGTCGTGGGGAAGAGGCTCAGCAAGGGCTTGGAGTGCTTGTAGCCACAATGTTCGCTCCACATGGCGCCGAAGAGTCCAAGCTCCACGTGGTTGGGTTCTCGGCCGATCTTCTGGACAATCAGGTCATATTCGGCCCTGGTGAGGGCAATGGTGTCGAGGGTTTCTTGGCTGGCTGGCATTAATTTGTAATCCCGATAATACCGACTCCGACGACGACAAGCATAGCGCCGAACAGAGCTCTAGGTGTGATGTGTTCTTCGCCGCGTAGGACGAAGAGAATGACGATGTACGAGACCATGGGCACTGCGCCAAGAATGGGGGCGCCAACGCTGAAATCTATGCGACTGAGGGCTGTGTAGAAGCTGGCGAAAGCCGTGGCGAATCCGGCTGCTGCGAGAGCAATCCAGAGCATTGCGCGACGGGTCACTTCTGGCCGCCCGCGGAAGTGACGGACGTTGATCGCGAGGACTAGGGCTAGGCCCCCTAGGCCCTCGTAGAAGCCAACGATGACGCCAGGATGGCCGTCATCGACAAGTTCATTGGCGAGAAACCCGGAGAGCGCGAACGATAGACCCGCGAAGATAGTGAAGACGATGCCGCTGGCGACGCGCTTGTCACTGTTCATCGCTGGCACCTCGGCGAGCATCGGAGTGCTCATTGGAAGACTCGCTTGCGGCCGGTTACAAGAATCACCACACCGGTAACAATCAGCGCTGCGCCAAGAATCACCCAGGCGTTGGGCTTCTCGCCACCGAAGACGACGGCGAGCGCTATGGCGGCAAGTGGAGCGGCACCGAGGATGGGTGCAGCGATGATGACGCCTGCACGCTTCATTCCATGGAAATAGAAGAGATTGCCTGTGACCCAGGTGAGTGCGCCCATAATCAAGACGAGCCCGAAGAAACGGAGGTCTTTGCTGCCAAATGCAGCAGGGCCTTCAAGGATGAGGCTGACGATGCCGAGCGTGATCATGGAGAGGGTGATCATGGAGACGAGGACTATGTTCGCGCTGGCGCCGAACATGGCTTTGCGGGCGAAGACGTCGCCTGCACCCCAGCCAACGGTCGCGATGAGCGTGAGGGCTATGCCTAGCTCCACTCCGTTAGCCTACGCGCTCATGGAGCGCTTCATGCATTGAGTGTAGGAATAGCAAGCCGTCGGTACCACCTAATTCAGATTCGACAACGCGCTCAGGATGGGGCATGAGGCCCATGACATTGCCGGCCTCGTTAGTGACGCCTGCAATGTTGCTGAGCGATCCGTTGGGATTGGCGGCATCTGTGACGGCGCCGGTGGCGTCACAATAGCGGAAAGCAACCTGGCCGTTAGCTTCCATGCGACCCAGAGTGTCAGGGTCTGCGTAATAGTTGCCGTCGCCATGGGATACGGGGATGGATATGACTTGACCCACCGTAGCGAGTGAGGTGAATGGAGCTGCTGCTCGTTCGACGAGCAGGTGTTGTGGTTGGCATCGGAATTGAAGGCTTTGGTTGCGCATGAGAGCGCCAGGTAGGAGGCCCGATTCACAAAGCACCTGGAACCCATTACAGCTACCTATGATGGGGCCCCCCGCGGCCGCAAACCCCTTCACTGAGCCCATAACGGGCGAGAGGCGCGCAATAGCACCAGGCCTAAGGTAGTCGCCGTAGGAGAACCCGCCAGGGAGAATGACCGCGTCGAAGCCTGTAAGGTCCGTTTGCTTGTGGAAGACGTATTCTGCCTCTGCGCCAAGGACGCCAGTGATGGAATGATGCCAGTCGACGTCACTCCAGGTGCCAGGAAAGACGACGATGGCAAAGCGTAAGGTCATGGGCTAGTTCTTCCTGAGTGCTCGAATTTTTCTAGGGTTGGTAGGGCCGGTCGGTAGAGGAGCTATGAAACGAGGGATGCGAGAATCTCAGATACGACTGTATTAACGACGGAGCCATCCGCTTTGCCTCTCACTTGGGGCATGAGTGCTCCCATGACCTTGCCCTTGTCGCCAAGGCCGGTGGCCCCGATTTCCTGGACTACGGTTTGGACGATGATACGGACTTGGTCTTCGCTCATTTGCTCGGGGAGATAACGCATAATTACTGCGAGTTCAACCTCTTCTTTGGCGACAAGATCCTCACGATTGGCGCCGCGGTAAGTGGTAATTGAATCGCGATATTCTTTCGCCATTTTGGAAAGAACCTGATTCACGCTTGCATCATCAAGGGGCTCACCATTGGCGGCGAGCGTGGCGTTTTGTAGAGCCGCTTTAATCATGCGAATGGTGTCTTTGGTGATGGTGTCACCGGACTTCATCGCGATTTTGAGGTCCTCGGTCAGTTCATCTTGAATGCTCATGCTTTTAACTCTTTTACGGTTTCTTGATCTAATTGGCGGTACAGGGTAGCCATTTTGATGGCAGCTAAAGCCCAGTCGAAACCGCGGTTTCCCAATACTCCACCGGAACGGGCCATAGCTTGGTCGGTATCGTAAGTGGTCAAGACTCCGAACATCACAGGTATGTCGAAGGCTCGCGCAACATCGGCGACTCCACGTGCGGACTCGCCGGACACGTACTCAAAGTGGGCGGTTTCGCCTTTAATCACGCAGCCAAGAGTGACGAGCGCGTCCCACAGGCCTGTGCGGGCCATACGTTGAGCAGCTTGCGGCAGCTCAAGTGCCCCGGGAACGGAAAGGATGGTGATTGCGTCCTCACTGACTCCGTAACGAATCAGGGCTTCGCGAGCGCCTGCCAGGAGCCGAGAGGTAATTGTTTCGTTGAATTGCGCGACAAGGAGACCGACCTTAAGGCCAGTGCCATCAACGCTTCCTAACAACTCGTGTGCCATGAAGTCATTCTAGCGGGAGGATCTGCGAGCGACTAGGCAGTGCGTACTTGTCCTTACCATTGCCAGTGCCGGAACAGCAGCGGCAATCAGTGGTGAGATGACTGGAGCCCCTAGCTTGCGGGCTTGTCTCTGGGATTAGCATTATGCTCATCGAAAATGTGGCCCATTTTGTCGCGCTTGGTCTCTAGGTAGTGGATATTTTCCGGGTTACTTTCTACAACGAGCGAGATGCGCTCAGCGAGATGAAGCCCGTAACTTTCCAGACCGACGACTTTCTTTGGATTATTAGTTAGGAGACGCATGTTCTTGACGCCAAGGTCAACCAAGATCTGAGCGCCTATCCCGTAATGACGAAGGTCAGGAGGGAATCCGAGTTGAGCGTTGGCTTCGACGGTGTCCGCACCCTTGTCCTGGAGCGCGTAGGCCCGAATTTTATTATGGAGGCCAATGCCGCGGCCTTCCTGCCTCATGTAAAGGAATACTCCTCTGCCTTCTTCGGCAATGGCTTTGATGGCCATGTCACGCTGGAGGCCGCAGTCGCAGCGAAGGCTGCCGAAGACATCACCGGTGAGGCATTCGCTGTGAACTCGGACGAGTACGGGTTCATCGGTATTGACGTCGCCGAATACGAGAGCGACGTGCTCTGTGGTATCGACGGATGACTGGAAGGAGACGACAAGGGCGTCTCCGAAGGCGGTGGGGAGGCGGGCTTCCGCGACGCGCTCTACAAGGCGCTCGTGCTCAAGGCGATACGCAATGATTTGTGCGACGCTCACGATTTTAAGCCCATGATTTTCGGCGACGATTTCCAAATCGGGCAAGCGAGCCATCGTGCCGTCTACGTTCATGATTTCGCAGATAACGCCGGCCTCGGTGAGGCCGGCCATCCGGGCAAGGTCAACGGAGGCTTCGGTTTGCCCCGCGCGGACGAGCACACCGCCGTCCTGGGCGCGCAACGGGAACATGTGCCCCGGCCGGGCGAGGTCTTCGGCGTGAGTGTTGGGGTTGGTGAGCGCAATGGCGGTCGCTGCGCGATCTGCAACGGAGATACCCGTTCCGCCGTTGGCGATGTCGACGGAGACGGTGAAGGCGGTCTCATGGCTGGCGGTATTGCGATCAACCATCATGTCGAGTCCAAGGGCTGCGAGGCGTTCTGCGCGCATAGGGACGCAGATGAGGCCTCGGCCGTGGGTTGCCATGAAATTAATGGCGGCAGGGGTGGTGAACTCGGCCGCCATAACGAAATCGCCTTCGTTTTCGCGGTCCTCGTCATCTACGACGATGACGATTTTGCCGTTCTTGATGTCCTCGACAGCTTGTTCAACGGACGCTAGCACTTGGCTTCACCTCTCGGGGCTGTTCGGGATTGCTTGGCCTGCGCAGAGCAGGCGTTCAACGTACTTCGCGACGATGTCGATTTCAAGATTGACCGCGTCTCCGATGGCTTTTGAACTGAGCACCGTGTGCTCCCAGGTATAAGGTACCACGGCGATGGCGAACGTTGAATTAACGACTCCTGTGACGGTAAGGGATATACCCTCGACAGTCATGTAACCCTTCTTGACGATGTACCGGGCTAGGCCTTCAGGCGCTTTGATAGACATGGTTCGAGCTTCAGGCGTGCCACGGATTTCAGTTACGTGACCAACCCCATCGACATGGCCTTGAACTAAGTGACCTCCCATGCGGGAAGTGGGCGTGAGAGCACGCTCCAGATCGACAGGGCTACCTACCACCAAACTTCCAAGCGCGGTTAAATCTAACGTCTCTTTGGAGAGGTCCACGGTGAAGGAGTCGCTGGTGAATGCAACGACGGTGAGGCAGGTTCCGTTGACGGCGATGGAGTCGCCGCGCGCAACGCCTTCAAGGGCGCTGCATGCACGCACGACCAGGCGGTGTTTGGATATTTCCGCAACGCTGCCCATCTCTTCGATGATGCCGGTGAACACTTGATAACTCCTATGTGCGACGGGTGGGTGGGTAGCCTGTGACGATAATATCTCCGTCTACCTGCTCGTAGGTTACCTTGGTGAGACGCAGCGCGTCTGGCATGGCCTGCGCGCCGCCGCCACTCACTGGCCCGGGTGCTTCGATTCCGCCGATGATGACGGGCGCGATGATACTGACGACCTTGTCGACGAGGCCGAGATCGAAGAGAGAGCCGAGGAGGTGCGAGCCTCCTTCTACTAAGACGGACGTGATCTGCTGCTCGCCTAGGGCCACGAGGAGGTGATGGAGGTCAACCTGAATTCCAGGGCCCGTGTCGATGATGACGGCGCCTGCGGTTTCGAGCGCGGTGCGCTTGTCGGGGGCAATGTTGCTGGTAGCGACGATCGTGGTCCCCTCGAGGGCGAGCATCGATGCATCGATCGGCAGACGGCCGGTGGAGTCTATGATCACGCGGGTTGGCTGGGGGCCAGCGTACGTGATGCCACGGACGGTGAGTTGAGGGTCGTCTGCTAGGGCAGTGCCTATGCCAACCATCACCGCGTCGACGCCAGCGCGAAGGACGTGGGCGTGCCTACGGGCGGCTATGTTAGAGATCCACTTGGAGTCGCCGGAGCGGGTGGCAATTTTGCCGTCGAGGCTCATGGCGAACTTGGCGACGACGAATGGAATACCAGTGGTGATGTGCTTCGCGAATGCCTCGATGAGTGCGAAGGATTCAGGGCTGCCTTCGCGTAGCACTACACTGACGCTGGCTTGTTCGAGTCGAGCGACGCCACTGCCGTCGGTACGAGGATTGGGGTCGAGGGCCGCGATGTGCACGCGTCGTATGCCAGCGGCAATGATGGCGTCAACGCAGGGAGGAGTGCGGCCTTGGTGGGCGCACGGCTCAAGAGTTACGTAGAGGTCGGCGCCATGTGCTTCTTTGCCAGCCTGTGCGAGTGCCATGATTTCTGCGTGGGCTTGGCCAGGGGGCTGAGTGTAGCCCTCGCCAACAAGGTAGCCATCCTTGACGATGACGGCACCGACAGATGGATTGGGGCTGGCGGTGCCTGTGGTGTTACGTGCGAGGGCCATGGCCCTCGCCATGGGGTCGTCAGTGAAGGATTGTTCAGGGGTCGCCATGCCGTCGACCTCTACTCCTAAGAGTCTTTGCCGGGGTTGAAATCGAGATGGACTTTGCTGGCAGTTGGGTCTTGCTGGTTCTGGTATTTGCTGCCGAGTTCGGCGGAGCCGTAGAGGCGATCAGCGGGTGTAGTGAGACGCAGGTAGGAAATTTGACCTATCTTCATACGGTGGTAGAGGGTGATGGGTAGCGAGGAAACGTTGCTGAGCTCAAGGGTGAGATGGCCCTTCCAGCCTGGGTCTACGTAGCCAGCGGTAGAGTGAATGAGGAGTCCGATGCGGCCAAGGGAACTTTTGCCTTCAAGGCGAGCGACGAGGTCATCGGGGACTTCCACGTGCTCCAAAGTGCTACCGAGGACGAATTCACCAGGGTGGAGCATGAACGGGTCATCGTCGGCCATGGTGAGCATGTCTGTCAGCCTGTCGTTGGTCTTTCGGATGTCGATATAAGGGACGCGGTTGTTACGAAATATGAGAATATTTCGGTCTAAGTGCAAGTCAACGCTAGCAGGCTGGATGCAGCCTTCGCCGAGAGGGGTGATGACGATGCGGCCTTTGGCTATCTCTTCTTTTATTGTGTGATCGCTGAGGACCATGCGTGGTTCTCCTGGGGGCATTGGCCCCTAAAGGGGATGGTCACATTCTAGCGGGTTGCAAGGTCTGCCGCGAGCAAGAACCAGTTGCTGCGCTACTGGGCCAAGTTAGAGCCCGTAAAAGGCTCGAGCGTTGGTGCCGAGGATCTTGTGAGCGACCGCCTCGGTGACTTTTCCTTCGTCTACCCAAGAGCGAACCTCGTCTAGCGCTGCAAGGTTCGCTGAGGGGTCACCGTGGGTGTAATCGGTGCCTACCATCAAATTGTCTTCGGCCCCGAAACGTAACAAGTACTCGATGTCATCGACAGGGTCAATGGTGATGAACAATCGATTCTCACGCAGGAGGTCTTTGGCGAGATCAAAGGTCTGCGTGCGTCCCCGTAGGACTTGTGCTCGCACGTGAGTGGACATCTGAGCAAGGCAGTAAGGAATCCATGACGCGCCGGCTTCCACGAAACCGAAACGGAGGTCCGGGAATTTTTCGGGCAACCGATCCATGATGACGGCATTAAACGCAGCAATTATGGGGAAACTGCGATCCCATTCGCGGCCCGGCAATGGGTGGCCAGTATGGATGGATATGGATATGCCGAGGTCGTTCGCGGCCTGGTAGACGGGAAAAAAATGAGAATCGCTGACGGATTTCTCAAGGTCGAATCCGCGCTTGAAAATGGTGCACGCACCGTTCTGCTTCGCCCACCGCAACTCCTCGACCGCCATATCGGAGTCGAGGAGTGGGAGGACAGCGGCCCAGCGAAGG
>Ga0302127_10002382_pt1 | contig 11349 bp, 8 predicted proteins | sample CB4_SCM_MG_FD_204452 | JGI IMG/M metagenome (GOLD analysis project Ga0302127, IMG submission 204452) | Marine microbial communities from Western Arctic Ocean, Canada - CB4_SCM | ecosystem: Environmental > Aquatic > Marine > Oceanic | place: Canada: Western Arctic Ocean | collected 2017-09-24
TTGACTGGAGTGATTCTCGAGGTTTCCAGGACTGCGGGGGAAACAGCACCGATTATGTTTACTGGAGCAGCATTTTTTCTACCTTTCCTTCCACAGGGAATCCTGGACCAGACAATGGCTATGTCGCTGCATCTTTTTGTAGTCTCCACTCAAGTTCCTGGTGTGCCAGAAACTCTTCCCTATAGTGTGGCATTGGTTTTAGTGTCAATGGTTTTAATTATGAACGCAGCTTCCATAATTCTTCGGGCATATGTCAGAGGTCAGAAGAAATGGTAGGTACAGCGATTGAGCTTTTGGTCCAGGATTTGACTATCCGGTATGATAATGACATTGCTCTTCGGGTAGACAAACTGGAGATTCGGAAGAATGAAATATTTGGGATCATCGGACCAGCAGGAAGTGGAAAGACGAGCTTTTTGAACGCTATCAATAGGATGGATGAGTTCAACGATTCTATGAATGTCCAAGGGTCTATCAACTTTGGCGGACTTGAAGTTAGTCGCGTGAAAAATGTTTATGCACTCCGAAAAAAAATCGGAGTTGTTTTCCCCCTACCTGTCGGACTTCCATTAAGTATTTATGAGAACGTGGCACTATCTCCACGGCTCTCTGGAGTCAAAGACAAAACCAAGCTGGATGAGATTGTGGAGCGCTGCCTGATACGAGCTGCTCTTTGGGAGGAAGTGAAGGACCGATTGCATCAACTTGGTAGTTTGCTCTCGGGAGGACAACAGCAGAGGCTTACCATTGCGAGAGCACTCTCTCAGGAACCGAAACTCCTCCTTTTGGATGAGTTTTCTATTGCCGTCGATCCAGTCACAACTATGCGTATAGAGGATGTCTTAAAAGAATTAAAGAAAGAGATGACAGTGGTTTTAGTGACCAACTTGGTGCAACAGGTTAGGCGATTATCCGAGAGGACAGCATTTTTTCTAAATGGAGAATTGGTGGAGGTGGGCGAGACGGAAGATTTCTTCACTGGTGTAGTCGAAGACCAACGTACTCGTGACTACGTGGAGGGTCGTTTTGGATAGAGTGGAGAGTTTAAGATTTGCCATCCAAGTGGACAAATTGAATTTTTGGTACGGAGACTTCCAAGCTCTCTTTGACGTTGATCTGGAAGTCAAAAAGGGCTCTGTGACCTCCCTTATCGGTCCATCAGGATGTGGGAAATCAACTTTGTTGAGATCAATCAATCGCATCAATGAGCGATTGGGGTCTTATGCGAGAACCTCGGGATCTATCCGCATTCTGGACCATGATATTTTGGATGAAAGTGTAGATTTGTCACAACTCAGGAAGCGGGTGGGTATGGTGTTTCAACGTCCAAATCCTCTACCTCTTTCTATTCGTGACAATGTCCTTTTTGCTCATAGGATTCACGGATCAAGCAAAAAACTCTCCAAGGGAGAAGAGGAGAGGATTTTAGAGGATTCACTTAGGACGGTCCTACTATGGGATGATGTGAAAGATCGTTTAGGTAGGGATGCTAGGGGGTTGTCTCTTGAAGCACAACAGAAGCTTTGTATAGCTCGTCTTATTCCTTTAAAGCCATCAGTTATCTTAATGGACGAGCCTACTTCTGCACTGGATCCAAAAGGGACAGAAGCGTTAGAACAGATGATTTGGACTTTGGCTGGAGAGTATACGATTCTTATCGTAACCCACAATATGGCTCAAGCTAGACGTGCGAGTACTGAGTCCGCCTTCATGTTACTTGGAAAATTGGTAGAGAAACAGAATACTGGAGATTTGTTTCTGAATCCGATTCATCAGCGGACGGCAGACTATATAGAAGGCAGATACGGCTAGGGTTGTTACTGTTGTCGTTTCTTAATCTCTTTAGATGAGGTAGGATTATCGCAAGCGGTTTTCTCGTGGCAGTTCGGGCTTCAGATCAAGGAAGATTATCATGAAGAGAAGGAAATTTATTGTTTCTTCGGCTTTGAGTTCTATCGCGTTAAACTCAGAAGATTTGGTTTCTCGGGATGCCAACCCGGTGATGACTGCAGCTGCAGGAAGGAAAATCCTTATCGCTGGTGGTGGCTTCAGGGAAGCTTTTATTCGTTACATGGCTGAACTTACTGGCAAGGAAAGGCCACGACTTTGCTACTTACCTACAGCGTCTGCCGACCGTCCATCAGGAATCATCAGCTGGTTTCAGAATTGTGCTAATCTGAACGTTGTCCCGTTCGTCCAAGAGAGTTTTATAAGTAGTTATAGAATGGATCAAAGTTTTGAAGATGTCCTACTCTCGATGGATGGGATAGTGGTTTCTGGAGGAAACACTCTCAACCAACAGGCGATTTGGAAGGTTCAGGGGATCGATGTGATTTTAAAAGAGGCTTGGGACAGAGGAATTGTCTTAGGAGGAGCTAGCGCTGGTTCTTTATGTTGGTTCGAAGAAGGAACAACTGATTCTAGGCCTAAAGAAGTCACAAAAATTGAATGTCTGGGTTTTCTCAAAGGAAGTCATTCGCCTCATTACGATGCCGAAGCGGCTCGCAGGCCTCTTTATGAGAGGCTCATCAAGTCGGGCGAATTGATGCCTGGGTATGCTTGTGACAATGATGCGGGAATTTACTTTGAAGATAATGAGGTAAGACGAGTGGTATCTACTCGAGCTGATGCCAAAGTCTATTATGTGAGTCGGGTCGGAGATGAAGTGGTGGAGCGTGTTATGGAGCCAGAGAGGATAGATTGATTCCTCTCTCTGTTGCGCAAACAAAGCTTACTTGATCTATCTGTTTCCCAAGAACATTTGCGCGATTGCTTCACCGTATCGAGCAGAATCGAAAGGTAGACTGTTGACTTGTAATGCGACTACCACTCCTTGCTTGGCAAAATTAGCAATAAAAGAACGGGTCCCTTTCACTGTTCCAGTGTGGTTTGGATAGCGGCGACCAGCCTGGTCTGTACGAATGAACCATGCCAAGCCCTGTTCGTGACCCAGAGGTGTGTCAGATCCGTATTCTTTGATAGAAGGGTCAATTTGTGGTCTGTGCATTTCTGACACCGTGGAGGGCTCTAGCAAAATTCCGTTGTTAATTGCTAGAGCTAAGCGAACCATATCCTCGACATTGGATAGTATTCCTCCACCAGCGTACTTATAGCTTGGATCTTCGTTTGGAGCATTAATGAATTGTCCATTTTCGTCACGGACATAGCCTTTCCCTCTGTTATTCACTACTCGGGCTGGGACATCGAACTGGGTTGCCATCATTCCTGCAGGTTCAAAAACGTTGTATTTGAGATATTCTTCATACTTCTCATCGGTCACAGATTCGACAATACCATGCTGTAAATTGTGAGCGTGGGATGAATACATCCATGCGGTGCCTGGGTCATAAACCAAAGGGTCGTCACGCCATAAACGAGTGGCTTCTTCAAAGCTGTCATAATGTCGAAATCTTAATAGTCCGTAGGGTCCGAATTCACCACTTCTGTAATGTCGAATTCCAGAGGTATGGGTTAGAATATGACGAATAGTTATCGGAGAAGGCTGTTCTGGATAATAGGACATATATTGTTGGAGGGTAGCATCGAGATCGATCGATCCCGCTTCTACCAGTTGCATGAGTCCGACGACCGCGAAGACTTTAGAGACGGAGCCGATGTTGTGAACCGTGCGTCCAGTGGCCGGAGTGCGATTGTCCAATTCAGCGTAACCAACGCCCTCGGAAAAAACGATTTTCCCATCGACGGCTACAGCTACCGATATTCCTGGAAGGTCATGGTCAACTCTTAGTTGTTCCATGTAGTCAATTACCTGATCGCGAGCAACTTCTTGCCCGATTAAAGGTGTCTGACAAGCGACTAGAATACCGATTGTGATGAACTTCAAACTGAATGCTTTGGTAGAATGTCGCATGTATGGTCTCCTATTAATCAATTGGTTCAAGTAGATTTCTACGGTTATAAATAGTAACGATAGTCATTGGGAAGACTCAATTGTTTGGGCCGCTCGCAATAGTAATCCTTCTTTCCAAGGCTTAGCAACGAGCTGAATACCAAGTGGGAGGCCTTCCCGATTTTTACCTATAGGGACACTGATGGCTGGCCATCCTAAAATGTTGAAAGAGTTCATGAGTCGTGTGGAGGAAGGTTCCCCGATCAGAGGAGTCCCGTCTGGTTGAGAATGGGTTAAGATTAAGTCGAAGTTTTGCAATAGTTGGTCCCATTTATTCCGAATGACTCGACGTATTTTCTGTGCTTGTAAGAAATCCTCTCCACTGAACGCGAAAGCTGCGAGCAAACGATCTTTACAGAAGCTTCCATAGTCCTGATAGTGTTCGATAAGATTAGGCGTGTGAAATGTGGCTGCTTCAACAGCTAGGATAGCGTTACTGGTCAGCCAGAGTGTAGAGATGTCTTCAAGGTCGATCTCTACTAGGTCAGCACCAGCATTTTCCAAGAGAGTCAGCGTCGTGTTCCAAGAATCAAGTATTTCACCATCATTTACGGGTTGTGAAAACCCGTCTTCTCTCAATATACCGATCCGTAGACCATTAATTCCTGCGTTCAAGTCTGCAGGTACAGTAAATTCACTATTTTTTCTAGTTCTCGAATCCAGAGGATCATGGCCAGCTAGTACACTCAACAAGAGAGCCGAATCTTCCACGTTGGCTGTTAGGGGTCCGAGATGGTCAAGTGACCAAGCAAGTGGTGTACAGCCTGATAGACTCACTCGTCCGAATGTTGCTTTCAATCCCACTAGTCCACAGAGTGTGGCTGGGATTCTGATGGATCCACCAGTGTCGGACCCTAGTGCCGCACAGACGATGCCAGCGGCCACTGCCGCACCCGATCCACTGCTGGACCCACCAGCATCATAATCCAAATTATGCGGATTACTGGTCGGACCGTAGTGGGGATTACTTGAACCTGGCCAATAGGCAAATTCAGAAAGACGTGTTTTGCCAACGATGATGGCACCCGCTTTGAGAAGGCGGTCTACGGCACCCGCATTAAAGTTGCTGATCTGGTTGTTTAGTATTGAGCCAGATGTCCTAATAGTCCCTGTCATGGCTATAAGATCTTTGATGGCTACAGGAATTCCATGCAAAGGACCGCGGTACCGCCCAGCACTTATTTCCGTTTCTGCTTGTTCAGCAGCCCGTAATGCTTGGTCTGTGAGAACACTTTGGAATGCATTGAGTTGAGGGTCTTTCTCACTGATTCGATTTAAGGTTTGTTTTGTCAACTCAACGGGAGAGATCTGCCGGCCTTTTATTCGACGGCTGAGTTGGCCGATAGTTAGAGGTTCATCTGAGGAGGTCTCTTGTAATGCGAAATGTGCTCCATTCTCATGCGCAGTCGATTTGTTTAACGGTTGAAGGAGATCCCAGTCTGCCAAGTAGTCGGGATTTGTGGAATTCTCCACGGTTTTAGACAGTTTATGTAGGGAAGCGACTCGCTCCAGACATTCCTGAGAAATGACTCGTTCAATGTCATTTGCACTGGCAGGTATACCTGCAGAATAGATATTTGCAACCAGTCGATCTTTGAGTTTTTCTGGGTTCATGTGTTTGCTGTGAGTTTTTGAGATGTCTGTGAGGATAGATGTGAAACCATAAGGGACGGCAAGTTAATCCGCCACAGAAGAGGTATCACTCTGTGGTCAAAGGGGAGACATAAGTTATCCTTGTTGATATGAAAAATGTAAAATTGTAGTTATTCCTTTACAGGCTGTTCGGATATGGGTTCTATAGATCCTAGGATGACCAGGGTTTTTGATAATTATGAAAAGGTGATTTGACGCATGAGATTCCTGACCTTTAAGAAAGATGGTGATTTCAAACTCGGATTGAAATCGGATGAACAAGTTGTTGATGTACAGGCAGCTTCTAGTCGGATAGGTGTGGAAATTCCATGTACCTATGATGCTTTGGTAAAGGGTGGTGTTGGCGATCTTTCTGAGTGGAAGAGACTAATAGAGAAAGCCTTGGAGAGTCCTGGATGTTGCCATAACGAGGAGGATGTGGAATTCGGTCCAGCCGTAATCAACCCTCATAAGGTTATTTGTGTGGGTTTGAATTATCGAGAACACGCTGCTGAAGCAGGTATGGATATTCCAAATGAGCCGGTACTATTTAACAAGTTTAATAACTCCATAGCTGCTCCGGGTCAGGATATAGATATCACCGGCCTGGTTAGAGTTGACTACGAGGCAGAGCTGGCTTTTGTCATGGGAGAAAAGACACAAAGAGTTTCCGTCGAGAATGCTTTAGATAAAGTTTTCGGCTACTGCACTTCTAATGACATCAGTGAGCGCGAACTACAGTTCCGATCGGGACAGTGGTTGCTTGGGAAAGCCTTGGACGGATTCTTGCCAATAGGGCCTTATCTGGTGACTAGTGATGAAGTTCCAGATCCTCAAGATCTTTCTATCCGGGGTTGGCTGAATGGAGAGATTCGTCAGGACAGCAATACCTCAGACATGATTTTTACGGTCGCAGAGATCATCAGCTATATCAGTCAGTACATAACTCTCGACCCAGGTGATGTCGTTATCACTGGAACTCCTCCTGGAGTCATCATGGGCAGGGAAGATAAGGCATGGATGACCGAAGGTGATAGTTATGCAGTAGAGATCGGTAACCTTGGGAAGTTGTCTAATACCATGAGAGAGACCAAGAGGGCCTAGGGGAGAAGGGCCTAAGGCGTATTTCCGTCACTTCGGTCGACAGGTGTATCCAAGCTCAATTCTTTTTTGTTTCCCTACATCGGTTTTAGGGTCAAGGTATACTGGCCATTTCGTTCTACCGCTTCTCTACTAAAGGAAAGAGGGAAGTATTCTTGGTTACCCCAGCTTTCAGCCAGGTTATCATAGAATGGACTTCCGGGTCGACCAGACTGTCCTGGGCTGATCGTAGCCTGTGAGCCGTCCAGGTCAGAGAAGTCTATTATTTCTCTAAAAGTTGCACCGGTAGCAGCTACAGTTCCCGCTCCTCCCCGCCTTTCGACGGGTTCGATATCATATGCAGATATCAGATCGTGGGGGAATTCACTTCTTTGGATTCTACCCCATCTCCACTGATCAGAGTCTTCACCCTGTTCTTGCTGGATACTGTTGAGAGCTTGGATAAAGACGTCTTCTGTGATCGGCTCGTCCTGGAGAAGTCCTTGTAGATGGCTGAAAATTGCAGCTGGCCGACTATCCCGTCCATATATTCCGTCCCAAGACTCTACTTCTTGACGTAAGGTTTCTACTGCTGGGTCATTTGCAACCCAGCCTCTCAGTAACTCAAGAGATGCAAAGGAAGAAGAAGAGTAGGCATCGTGTTGAAGGTCTTTGGAATCTTGGATTGTGAATTGACTTCCGTTATTCAAGATGTCTTGCACTCTCAAGATTCGAGGAGTGAGTGCAGGAGCCGTTTTGAAGAAAAGAGGAGGGTCATAGCCAGGCGGATGGATGTCATGGTTGGCGGTTCCTATCCAGCCCCGAGAGGGATTGAACTCTGTAGGTAGGTCATTCCGGAAACCATCCCATTCATATTCGCCCGTTCCAGGAACTGGTAATCTACCGTGCCAGCCATCTCTTTTTGGGGATAAGGCGGCAGCTTGCCAGGCTATATTCCCTTGAATGTCACCGCAGATCATGTTTTCAGTAGGTGCCATCCAATAATTCATCGCTTCAAGAAATTCAGAGCAATCATTAGCCACATTTAGTCGCAGAGCTGGCAAGTAGCCAGTCGTACCAGGTTCATGCATGGTAGAACGTAGCGAATAAGCCAAATTATTTTCTTGGTCTTCAAAGAAGATAGGTCCGTGCCGTGTGAACCTTAGGTCAACCAGTTGTGGCTCTTCACCTTTTACGTAGATGGTGTCCATTTCTACCCGTATTGATTCATATTCTCCGTTCCATAAAACTTCATTCGGGTTTTCTGGGTTCACTGTTTCTTGGTATACATCTGATTGGTCTGTTCCCACGATAGTTAATCCCCATCCAATTCTTCCGTTGTGTCCGATAGCAACACCAGGAAGCACAGGTTCTGTAGAACCGATAGCTGTCCATCCTGGAGCATCCAGATGAACCATATAGCGCAGAGAAGGATTTGTGACGCCACGGTGCGGGTCATTCGCTAGAATTACTTTTCCAGAGGCTGTGAGGTCGCCGCTGATCACCCAGTTGTTACTTCCGGGAGAATGCTCAAAGGGGCCCAGATTTACTGATGCTTGTCTATTATCCCATGAGTTGTAAGGTTCGATCACATTCGGTCTCACTATTGTACCACGGAATCCTCTCAGTCCATTCGCGATGTCTTGGTTGATGACTGGGAGGTTCAGTCCTCTCGGGACAACCAAGTCTCTAAAAGGAGTTGGCCGAGCTTGTCGGTTTGCTTCCGCTGGACCCAAGTCCAATACACTTTGAGCGAGGGAGATTTCCCTCATGCCATCTCGAGTGGGCATCGCTGTTGCGATTCTCAAGAGTGGAGTTTCAGCTGTCCATGGTTCTGGTTCAATTCCTGTTAAAGTGAATTCAACAGGTAATTCTCCCGATGATGTGGCATGGTCTATGTAGGCGTTTACTCCGGAGGAGAAGGCGGTCAGGATACGGTATCCCTCAGGATGGTAGCTACTGAATTCTTCTTCTGTCCAGGGCCCCCTATATTTCAGTAATCTTGCGCTACGATCATGTTCCAGCCATTGTCCACCCAATATTTCTGATAGTCGTCCTTCACCAGCCCTGCGATACATATCCATTTGCCAGAGTCTGTCTTGTGCCTGAACAAAACCTTGGGCGAAGAATAAGTCATCCGTGTTGTCAGCATAAATGTGGGGTACTCCCCAGGAATCCCTAATAATTTCTACTTCAGAACGAAGTCCAGGAATGTTGATCTCACCTTCTATTTGAGGCAGATGACTCTCTGCTAATTCTTGAAAGTCAGAGGAAACGGACTCGCAACCAGTAAAGATAATTACCAAAAGCAATGAGATCACACCGGTGTGATTGGTATTTAAGTTCTTTAGTTCCCTTATAGTCATAGGTTCCTCTTCTGGGTCCATTTGGACTGGGATGCTAATTTTTCAGTCCCAGAGTTTTACTGCATACACATCATATTATGGTCAGGTTAGTCTCCCGTCATCTCTATGAAGCGTTTTTATAAATAAAACGAGCGAATGATTACAGCTTATTTTGCTTTCATTGCTGAATATTCCAATGATTCTTATGATCTTCCTGTAACCACCCTATAAGGAGGCGAAGAATGCAGTTGTCTGGCGTAGTCAAGTATAGATTTGTTCTGATTGGCTTCTTGTCTTTAATCCTTATTGCCAGTCCGGGTTTGGCAGGTGCCTATTATTTTGGAAACTATAGTCTGGAAAAAATCGGTCCACCACCACAACCTGGTCAAGAAGTAATCTTGGTCACGGGATCTACTGGAGGCCTGGGTAGGGAAGTGGCTCGGAGGCTCGGATCTCAAGGGGCGCACGTGATTGTTCATGGCCGCAATTCTGAAAGAGGAAATGAATTGGTGGAGCAAATCATTGCGGAAGGTTCTGGCAGTGCCCGATTTTATAGGGCCGACTTCTCCTCTCTTCAACAAATAAGGGCATTAGGAGAACGAATCTTGACGGACTATAGTCGCTTGGATGTGTTAGTCAATAATGCAGGTTTTGGCTCCGCTCCAGATCAGCGAATGATTTCTGAGGACGGTCATGAATTACGTTTTCAGGTGAATTACTTGGCTGGATTTCTTCTCACAAAGATGCTGATGCCACTAATTCTTGATAGTCAGCCGTCCCGTATTGTGAATGTCTCTTCTGCTGCCCAGACTGCGATTGATTTCGATGATGTAATGATAGAAAAGAATTTTTCAGGTGGCCGAGCTTATGCACAGAGCAAGCTAGCACAGATATTATTCACGCTTGATCTGGCAGAAGAACTCCAGGGTACGGAAGTCATCCCTGTTTCACTGCATCCCGCTACCTATATGGACACAGAGATGGTCCGAAGGGCTGGAGTGCAGCCTAGAACCAGTGTGAACGAAGGCGCCGACGCAGTGATGCAGCTTGTCCGGTCGGGAGATATCGTACCTGGACAATATTTTAGGGGTATGGAAGTAGGCAGGGCGCATGACCAGGCGCATGATCCAGAAGCGAGAGATCTTCTTAGAATTCTGAGTGAAAGTTTGACCGGAGTAAGATGAGTAGCAAAGAATTCAACGTACCTGATGTTAGGATGGTTTCAGATGGTTCTTCACATTGTTTCTTTGGTTATTACGACAAATGTCCGTGGGATCAATCTAGTAGATACTTGCTGTCCCACAGGATTCTCGGAGCCCAACTACCCAGTGGAGATTCTCTGGCCACTATAGGTTACTGTGATGCAGAATCAGGGAATGAATTCATTCCTCTAACCACTACGGATAGCTGGAATTGGCAGCAAGGATCGATGCTTCAGTGGCTTGAAAATTGTTCCGAGAAGAAAATTCTATTCAATCGGGCGACACCTCAAGGATACGGAACGATACTGTTTGATATCGATAGGAATGAAGAGACATTGTATGGAAGACCACTGGCAGCAGCTTCTCCTCAAGGTGATTTCATAGTCTCATATAACTATGACCGGCTTGCAGTTACGCATCCTGCAATCGGTTACTTCATTCATCCCGTGGATTATAATTTGGAGGACTGTCCGGATGACGATGGGCTTTTCTATGTCGACCTGGAAACAAGAAAAGAGATGCTCATCTTTAGCTACAGGGACGCTTCTGATTTTTCCACTGAAGATTCTATGTCGAAGGCGACCCATTGGTTTTCGCATGCTGCGGTAAATCCGATTGGGACCCGCATTTTATTTCTACATCGGTGGTCCGAGTGTGCAGCTGATGAAAATCAGTGGTTCCATCGGTTAATGACTATTAGCCCTGATGGTTCTGATGTTAAGGTTCTGCAGTCGAGTGAATATCCACTGCTAGTAGGACAAACGGATGAAGTTTGGACGTATGAGTATGAAAAGAATGTAAATCAGATCTCGCACCCTGTTTGGCTGGATGATAGTCACATCTTGGCCTGGTCAACCCGAAACGGTCGGAGTCGCTATCATCGTTACTCTGACAAGTCTGCTGACGTTGAAGAGATAGGGGGATATATCTTACGGGAGAATGGACACTTTACATGTAGTCCAAATAAAAAATGGTTACTTACAGATACTTATCCAGATCCCAATGACTTCAAGCGGAGTCTTTTACTGTTTGACATGGAGACGGAAGAGGTGATCCACTTGGGAGACTTTTTTGCAGATCCCAGCCTTACCAAAGATGCTCGGTGTGATTTGCATCCTCGCTGGGATCGGGAAGGGAAATTGATATGTATTGATTCTGTTCACGAAGGGGTTGTCCGGCA
>Ga0302127_10002386_pt1 | contig 11343 bp, 6 predicted proteins | sample CB4_SCM_MG_FD_204452 | JGI IMG/M metagenome (GOLD analysis project Ga0302127, IMG submission 204452) | Marine microbial communities from Western Arctic Ocean, Canada - CB4_SCM | ecosystem: Environmental > Aquatic > Marine > Oceanic | place: Canada: Western Arctic Ocean | collected 2017-09-24
TTAATTTTCTAAACTTAATGCAAGAATTATTCAGCAATCAAGAGTCTCTCTGGTTAATTACGGTTATTTACGATCTTGGCTTAGCTCTTATCCTTTATAGGTTTTTTGGTAAGTACGGTTTGTACGTTGCTGTTGTCCTAGGGATTGTTCTAGGCAACTTACAAGGAGGCAAGGTCAGTGAGCTTGTACTTTTTGGTTCAACTTTTAAAGTCAGTATGGGTGCAATTCTGTATTCAGGCATATATTTTGCTACAGATGTCTTAAATGAAAAATACGGAAGAAAGGAAGCTAACAGGGCGGTAATGCTTGGATTTGTGGCTAATATCGCTGTGATGATTACTCTTGTGCTGAGTGTTCAATTTAAGCCTTCTAATATTACTGGCTCTGCTTTAGAGGTGCACAATGCAATTGCAACTCTGGCTTATTACTCTCCCACATTTGTTGTAGGTTCTTTAACGGCCTACTTGATTAGTCAGACTTTCGATGTTTGGTTCTTTCATAAAATTAAAAGTTATACCGGCGAATCTAAATTATGGTTAAGAAATAATCTTTCAACCATAACGTCTCAATTATTAGATACAATGATCTACCAGGTTACTTGGGTAGTGGCTACTGGAATGGAGTGGAACACCGCCTTTATGTTAGCAGCTACAAAATACGTATTTAAAGTTCTTATAGCACTTGTAGATACAATATTTATCTACTGGGTAAAAAAATGGTAATTTATGAAATATAAGTTTTCTCACATAGCGCTTTCTACTTCATCTCAAGATAAAAGGGTATTACCAATAGCTACCCAAGTGTACGAGATTCTTTCAAATGCAGGTATTAAGGTTTCCTTCGACCTTAACCTAGAAAAGTTGGAGAAAGATACAAAGATCAAGCACAAGAGTTCCAACTATATAACTAAGAATGCTGAGTTGCTAATTGCAATTGGTGGTGATGGTACGATGTTAAATTGTTCTAGAAGGTATGGCTCCAAAGGGGTTTCCATATTGGGTATAAACCTTGGTAAAGTTGGGTTTCTGAGTGATATAGCTCCAAATGAAATGACATCTAAACTGCTTGAGGTCATTAAAGGTGATTATATAGAGGACAAGCGTTTTTTCTTAGAGGCTTCCATAGAAGGAAAGAAGGGTATTCTTACAGCCTTAAATGAAATTGTCATTCACTCAGGAGCAATTGCACAACTTATAGAATTTGATTTATATATTGATGATTCTTTTGTGTACAGACAAAAAGCTGATGGTTTAATAATAAATTCACCGACAGGTTCTACGGCTTATTCTCTATCTGGGGGCGGACCAATAGTTCACCCTAACCTAGAAGCCATAACTCTTTTACCTATGTTTCCTCAAAGCTTGAGTACGAGCCCTTTAGTTGTAAAAGCTTCTAGTAAAATAAAAGTGGACTTAATTAATAGTAAATTAAAGTCTCAATTTAGCTTTGATAGTCATGAATCATTAATGGTTAAAGGTCGTCAAGAGATTGTTATTTCAAGATCTAAATCTGAATTAAATTTAATTCACCCTAAGGATCATGATTTTTTTGAGGGTTGTAGGAATAAATTAGGATGGAGCTCGGGACTAGAAAATAAAGTAAAATAGGCTTTTTTAATTAATCCAAGTTAAAATGACAACACACAAACATAAACTTATGAAAAATTCTTACCCGGGCTTAATTATAGTTTTATCATTAATGATATTCTCATTCTCTGTCAAGGCCGCAGAGCCAACTCTAGAACAACTTGAGGCCCTCGAAAAATTAGACCTCAACACTGAAGAGCAAAAAGATGAGGAATACATAGAAATACAAACTTCTACCGAAAAAGAAGATGACATTTGTGATGATTGTATTTACGGATATGATTTATTTACTTCTACTTCTTCAACATTCGCGCTAATGTCAGATGTACCTATTCCTCCTGATTACATGCTCGGATCCGGGGATAAATTGTCTTTAGAGTATATTGGAAATGAGAACCTGACAAAAGAAGGATTCATAGGGAGAACGGGAGTTCTACATCTCCCTTTATTAGGCCCTATTACTCTTGCGGGCCTAACCTTCTCTGAAGCTAACAGATTAATTACGAAAAAGGTAAAGTCAGAATTGATAGGAACAGATATCTTTATGACCTTGTCTGAACTTAGATCAATAGACATTTATTTAGTGGGTGCCGCCTATAAGCCTGGCACTTATACAGTAAGTGCTCTAAGTACTATCACTAATGTTCTATTTGCTAGTGGAGGTCCTAGTGAAGTAGGTTCTTTAAGGAACATTCAACTAAAGAGAAATGGCAAGCTAGTAACAGAGTTTGATTTGTATTCTCTTTTACTCAAAGGAGATACTAGCAATGACATGCGTCTTCAACAAGGTGATGTAATTTTCATTCCTTTGCAAAAAGCTACGGTTCAAGTTTCGGGTGATGTTCTAAGACCAGGGATATTTGAGATTCAAGAAGGAGAGCAAATTGCAGATTTACAAGAATATACGGGTTTTCGAAATAAGAATGGAAGAATAGAGGTAAATAAAATTGACTTGGAGGGATTGAGCAGAAATACAGCAACTTATTCATTAAATGAAAAAAATGTTTTAAATAAATTATTAGAAGATTCAGATGCATTTTATATTACGAATAGTTCTAATTTTATTTCAAAGCAAATGACAATTTCGGGAGAGGTGCTTTACCCAGGGTCTTATTCGATTAATGATGGAGAGACAATTCTATCTATCATTGAAAGAGCAGGTGGATTAAAAGATACTGCATACACTTTAGGATCTGTCTTTACTAGAGAAGAAGTGGCTGAAATACAAAAAAGAGGCTATCTTAAGTCAGCAGATATCTTAGAGAAAGCGGTAGCAGATAAAGTTTTGTCAAGGAACTCTACTACTAATCCAATGTCTTTTGAGGTCTTACAAGGATTAATTGATCAATTGAAGAATATGGAACCATCAGGTAGGCAGATTGTTGAAATAGATACTTATCTACTTAGGTCTGACCCAGGACTAAACTTCTCAGTCCAGAATGGAGATAATTTGTATATTCCTCCAAGAACAGATGCCATTTCTGTAATGGGGGAAGTAGCTAATCAAAGCACGCATCTATATAGGAATGATCTAGCAATTGAAGATTATATAAATCTATCAGGAGGCCTAGGCCCAAACGCTGATAAGTCACAAATTTATATTATAAAACCTAATGGGCAATCAATGGTTTTAGATAATAAACTCTTTGGTAGAAATCTATCCAATTCTTTATTGCCTGGAAGTACTATATACGTTACTCAAAAGATAGGTTCTTTCGACTGGTTGGATGTGACATCAATTGTCACTCCAATACTCGCAGATCTTGCAATGAGCGCTGCAACAGTAGTAGCTATATCAAATAATAATAAACGTTTTCAAGATTATAATAACTAATAGTGAAGCTTATCTGTTTAGGCAGTAAATTATTACTGATTTATCTCTGTTTGATACCGATCAATGCTCAATCATCTATAAATGATTACTTTCCCCAAGATTTAGGCCCTTCCTCTTCTAATTATGGTGAGGTAGGTCTTATGGAGATGCCTACAGCTCGTTTAATGAAGGAAGGCTCTTTAAAATTTGGTATATCGAGCTCTTACCCTATTGAGTATACTTATATTGTAGCAACACCATTTTCGTGGTTAGAGACTACCTATAGATACTCTGAAATAAAAGACCGTAAATATGGTCCCTTCAGCTATAGTGGGAATCAATCTTACAAAGACAAGGGCTTTGATTTAAAGATCAAATTATTGGACGAGACTTTTTATGTACCTCAATTGTCACTGGGAATAAGAGATATAGCTGGTACGGGGTTTTTCTCAGGAGAATATTTAGTTGGGTCAAAAGAAATTGGTAATTTTGATGTTTCTTTGGGTTTAGGTTGGGGCACTCTTGGCGTGGCTGGTAATATAAAAAATCCTTTTTTAGATATTAACGATGGCTTCAAAATAAGACAACAAGCCGTAGGCGAGGGAGGAACATTTAATTTTAAAAAATGGTTCTCTGGTGAAAGAGCTTCTGTGTATGGTGGAATTGAATATTACTTGTTCAGGCATGGTCTTACTTTCAAGTTGGAATATGATACATCCCACGATGGTAATACTCTCGGGCCTATACACCCAGAGGTACACCCAGTTGAATCTAGATACAACTTTGGTATTACTAGGCCTCTTGGAAAATGGCTAGATCTAGGTTTAAGTTATGAAAGAGGTAATGAGCTTAGGGTTTCTTTTTCTTTTAAAGGAAATTATGGAAGAGGGGGTTTTGTTCCTAAAATAGATCCTCCAAAGAATGTTGTACGTCTTAGCCGAGAACAAAAGAGTAATATATTAAAAAATAAGCAAATTTTCTACAGTTCTCTTAATAAGAATCTAGCAGAAGAAAATATATACATTCAAGGAGCAAGTTTAAATAAAAAATCTGCTGAAATAGTAATAGCTCAAAGTAGATTCCGAAGTTCCCCAAGGGCAGTTGGAAGGACTGCAAGAATAGTTGCAGCACTCTCACCTGATGAAATTGATAAACTTCAAATTGTTGTTTTGAATGGAGATGTTGGCGTAAGTTCATTTTCTATAAGTAGAGATGAATTTAATTCAAGCATTAATAATCTAAGCTCACCTAGTGAACTTTTAACTAAAACAGAATTACAAACGGTTGGAGATGATACTCCTTCGGTATTAACTACTGATTTTAAACCAAGTGTTAATTTTCCTGAGTTTTCTTGGAACATGACTCCCGCTCTAAGGCATCAGATAGGAGGCCCAGAAGCCTTTTATCTTGGACAATTATGGTGGAGAATTGATACATCAATAAAATTTAAGAGAAACTTGACTCTGCATACTTCTCTGGGGTTTGATATTTATAATACTTTTAATGAATTTGCTAATCCAAGTCAAAGCACTATCCCTCGCGTAAGGAGTGATATTCAGGAATATCTTTCAGAAGGCAAGAATAATATTGCAAGAATGAAAATAGACTACATGTGGTCTCCCAGGAAAGATTTATTTGCAAGAATTGATCTAGGTTATTTAGAAGAAATGTTTGGTGGCTTTGGAGGAGAAATTTATTACAGACCTTTCAATAAACAATTCTCTACCAGTCTTTCTTTGCATCATGTGAAACAGAGATCTTATGATCAGAGGTTTGGCTTTAAAGACTACAGCACTGAAACAGGGTTTTTAGGATTGTATTATGATTTTCCCTATCAAGTACAAAGTCAATTTCTATTAGGTAAATATTTAGCGGGCGATATTGGAGCTACTTTAGACTTATCTAGAAGGTTTCATAATGGTTTTACTTTAGGTGTTTTTGCTACCAAAACAAATTTATCAGCTGAAGAATTTGGAGAAGGAAGCTTTGATAAAGGTTTTTACTTTTCTATTCCTGTAGATCTCTTTTTTACGAAATATCAAACAGGAGATATATCGTTTGGAATGCATCCTTTGACTAAAGACGGAGGTGCGATGTTAAATCATAATCAAAGTCTTTATGCTGTATTTGGAGATACAAATAAAAGCTCAATTCTTAGGGATTGGAACGATATATTGGATTGATAAGATTTACGTATGAATATTTATAGAAGAAAGATCCAATTAATAACTATGTGTGCTCTTCTAAGCTCATGCGCCAGCTTAGATAAAAGTAATATTGCTCCTTCTTACTTTGCAGCATATTCCTCAATTAAAGCGGCTATTTTTGGGTATGATGATGCCAATATAACAAGAGATTTAGTGAAAAAGATCCCTTACGCTTCAGCGAAGTTAAAAATAGGAAGGGGCTCTTCTGGTCTTTTAATATTAGAGAGTATAAAAGGCAATCAGACAACTTGGGTAAGTGCTGATAATGTCCTACTTCTTGTAAGGGATGGCCGGATAATTAGAACACTCGGGTTGATAAATAATCTAACTTCTTACCAATCAGTTGATCAATCTTTCAAGGATTTATTATCTAATTCAGACTCATTACTCAACTATTATTCATATTACTCGTATGACGAACCTTTATTGCATAATTTGAGGGTAGAAGTATCTCTTTCGATTAAAGGAACTCAAGATCTAGAACTTTTAGGGAAAGTTCGATCTTTAGTTCTGGTAGAAGAGCTTGTTACAAGTAAAGAAATAAACTGGACAAAGAAAAATAAATACTGGATAGATCCAGATACTTTTTTTGTTTGGAAGAGTATTCAGTATATATCACCAAAATTACCTAAGTTTACTTTTGAGGTTACAAAAAAACCTGCTTAAGCAGGTTTTTTTTAGTCAGTTTATATTACTGTTTTATTCTCGATGATGTAGCAGTTGCTGTGGCAGTAGTAGTAGCAGTTGCAGGTACAGTAGCGGTTACAGTATAAACTTCAGTTTCACCAGTTTCATAAGTTTCTACTACATCGTACTCTTCTACAACGTCATAAATTACCCAAACTCCGTCTTCACCAACCTCTTTTACATAAGGTTCCCAAACTCCGGCTTCACCAACCTCTTTTACATAAACTTCAGTTTCACCAGTTTCATAAGTTTCCCAAACTCCGGCTTCACCAACCTCTTTTACATACACTTCTGAATATCCGTCTTCACCTTCGGTTAATTCATACGTTTCTGTAAATCCGTCTTCACCTTGGGTTAATTCATACGTTTCTGTAAATCCGTCTTCACCTTCGGTTAATTCTTCAACTACCCAAACTCCGGCTTCACCAACCTCTTTTACATACACTTCTGAATATCCGTCTTCACCTTCGGTTAATTCATACGTTTCTGTAAATCCGTCTTCACCTTGGGTTAATTCATACGTTTCTGTATATCCGTCTTCACCTTCGGTTAATTCTTCAATTACCCAAACTCCGGCTTCACCAACCTCTTTTACATACACTTCTGTTTGGTCTGGATCAGTTGCTGATGTAGTTCTAGTTGCAGTCGCACCTGTAGTTCTAGTTGCAGTTGCTCCTGTAGTTCTAGTTGCAGTCGCACCTGTAGTTCTAGTTGCAGTCGCACCTGTAGTTCTAGCTGCAGTCGCTCCTGTAGTTCTAGTTGCAGTTGCTCCTGTAGTTCTAGTTGCAGTCGCTCCTGTAGTTCTAGTTGCAGTTGCTCCTGTAGTTCTAGCTGCAGTTGCTCCTGTAGTTCTAGTTGCAGTTGCTCCTGTTGCTCTAGTTCCAGTCGCTCCTGTAGTTCTAGTTGCAGTCGCACCTGTAGTTCTAGTTGCAGTTGCTCCTGTAGTTCTAGTTGCAGTCGCACCTGTAAGTCTGGTTGCAGTCGCTCCTGTAAGTCTGGTTCCCATTACAGCAGGAACTTCAGGTGTACCTGGAGTTGTAACAACTACCTCGACTTCATATTCTTCATATTCGTCCGGCGTAGGCGTAGGCGTAGGCGTAGGCGTTGGCGTAGGCGTAGGCGTAGGCGTAGGCGTAGGCGTAGGCGTAGGCGTTGGCGTTGGCGTTGGCGTTGGCGTTGGCGTTGGCGTTGGCGTTGGCGTAGGCGTTGGCGTAGGCGTAGGCGTAGGCGTTGGCGTAGGTGTTATTGCGCCTCCTCCTCCTCCGCTGTCTTGGATTGCCGCAGCAGCTGCAGCTATAGCAACTATTGCAGCTATAGTACCTGCACTGATTCCCCCTACTGCAGATCCAGCAGCAGCACTACCTGCAGCTTCTCCAGTAGCTTCTTCTTCCTTTGCTGGTTCAGTTTCCTTTGCTGGTTCATCAGCAAGTATTATAGTTGAACTTATTACCACCGAAAAAGCAGTGATAGATGCAAAAAGTTTATTTCTTAAGTCTAAAAATTTATCCATATTTTTCTTTAAAATAGCCCATTAATTTGAAAATTTCATCCAAGGTAATTCATTAAACCTTTATTCAACCGTATGTGTCAATAAAAAATATGTTTGTATTAGCTTATCTATTAAAATTTTTTTAATTATAATTTTTAAGTTAAAATCATTAATTAAATAAAGAGATATTCAAAATTTTAACCTTTTTAAGAATAGTAACTAAGATTTTTCATTTTTTACCTAGTGAACTATCTCACAAATTAGCTTTAGAAGGCTTAAAAATAATAACTTTTTTAGGTTTTAAGATAAGGAGTGATTCAAATTCCTTAACTCTGTTTAATATTAACTTCGCCAATAAACTAGGCTTGGCTGCTGGTTTAGATAAGAATGGAGATTATATTGATTCTTTATCTGCCTTAGGGTTTGGTTTTCTTGAAATTGGTACAGTTACTCCTAGACCTCAAAAAGGAAATCAAAAACCAAGACTATTTAGGATTAAGTCTCAAAAAGCACTGGTAAACAGTATGGGTTTTAATAACAAAGGTGTTGATTATTTAGTGAATAAAGTAAAAGCAAGGAATTCAAACACACCTTTAGGAATAAGTATTGGCAAGAATTCTGATACTCCAATAGAATCAGCTTTAGACGATTACCTGTTATGTTTAGATAAGGTCTATAAGTTGGCTGATTATGTAGCTATAAATATTTCATCTCCCAACACAAAGAATCTTCGAGAACTTCAATCAAAAGATTATATAGATAAGCTTCTGCTTTCCATTAGAGATAGACAATTAGCTCTCGCGTCAACAGATGGATATACACCAATTTTAATTAAAATTTCTCCGGACATGAATATGGAAGAATTAAAGTTCCTTTCACAAAGTGTTTTGGAGAATAATTTAGATGGAATTATTTGTTCTAATACCACTACTCAGCACAGTCATTTTTCTGAAGGAGGCGGTTTGAGTGGTAAACCTCTATTCGATTCTTCAACCCTAACATTAGAACTTTTGAGGAACCTTGTTGGAAAAGAGTTTCCAATAATAGCTTCCGGGGGTGTTATGGGTTTAGATTCTTTTCAAAAAAAAATTGATAAAGGAGCAAATCTTGTACAAATTTATACCGGTTTTATTTATGAAGGCCCTTCGTTGGTTGATGAAATTATAAATTCTGCAAGCTAGAATTAAATTTTTACTTGACAGAAAGACCATTTTTGAACTTTATACTGTAAAGAGATTAAATTTTATAAGGCTATTATGGAATCATTAGTTATTGTTGAATCTGGTGCAAAGGCATCAAAAATAAAAAGCTACCTTGACGCAAATTTTAAAAATGAGGAATGGCACGTAGCTGCTTGTCTAGGCCATATTAGAGATTTATCCGATGACGATTCCGCAGTGAATCCAGAAGATTGGACCGATCTTAAATGGGAAGGAACACCAAAGGGCAAGAAAACGATAAAAGAACTTAGAAAAATATGTAAAGGGGTCGATAGGCTTTATTTGGCAACGGACCCAGATAGAGAAGGGGAGGCGATTGCGTGGCACTTAGAGGCAGATTTCAAGAATAAAAAGTTATTAGAAAATGTTGAAGTTAGGCGTATAGCATTTACAGAAATTACTTCTTCAGCCATCAAAAAAGCTGTAGATAACCCAAGAGAAATTGATCAAGATCTTGTTGATGCTTACTTAACTCGCAGGATACTTGATCATCTAATTGGGTTTAAAGTTTCACCTCTTTTGTGGCGACACGTTTCTAGGGCAAAATCTGCTGGAAGGGTGCAATCTCCTTCACTGAGGATAATATGTGAAAGAGAGGATGAGCGTGATGCCCATACTCCAGAAGAATATTGGCCTGTTAATGCTAAATTTAACTACGAAGGGGCAGAATTTGATGCTGATCTTATTAAAATTGGTGACAGTCCTATCAACAAGAATCCTATAAGAAGTGAAAGTGCGGTCAATAAAGTGATGGCTGATCTGGAATCATCCTCATTTATATTGTCAGAAGTAGAAACTAAGCCACAGACTAGCTCTCCCAAGTCACCATTTAGAACTTCAACTCTGCAAATGGCGGCTGCAAGCTCTCTAGGTTTTACTGCGGATAGAACCATGAGCACAGCTCAGAAACTTTACGAAGGAGGATTTATTACCTACCTTAGAACAGACGGAATTTCAATTAGCACTTCTCCTAATACCGGCGAACCTTTTTCAGAGGACAAGCCGGGTCCTCCTCCTCTTCAAGAAGTCAGGAATACAATAGTAAGGGAATTCGATAAGTCTTATTTATCAGAACAAGTAAGAACATATAAATTAAAAGTCCAGAATTCTCAAGAAGCTCATGAAGCTATAAGACCTACTGATATATCCACGACACCAAAAGATATCAACGTTACTGTAGATGAAGAGAAACTCTATGAGCTCATATGGAACAGAACACTTGCCAGTCAAATGGTTAATTCAAGATATGAAAGAAAAGTCTTAACTATTAAGACTTCAAATGAGAAATATACATTTACCGCCGCCTCTAGAAAAAATATTTTCTTAGGTTTTGAAGCTTTAATAAAAGAAGACAAGGGGTCAGATTTTCAATTTCCAGAAACTTTAGTGCAAGGAATTGCTTTGGATTTAATATCTAAGGATGCACAGCAAAAATTTACCCTTCCCCCTAATAGGTTTTCTGAAGCTTCTTTGATTAAGAAAATGGAAGAAGAAGGTATTGGAAGGCCCTCAACATATGCAACTATTGTAAAAGGACTGAGAACGAAGAAATATGCTTATGGTGCAAAATCTATAGCTCCATCTGATTTAGGCAGGGTGCTAACTTCTTACCTTAAGACAATTTTTAAAGATTTTTTCATTGAAACAAAATTTACTGCCGGCATGGAAAGTGATTTAGATGAGATTGCTTCTGGAAATAGAAATTGGCAAGAGGTTTTAGATAAATTTTGGATTGAATTACAAAATTATTTAAATAAGAAAATTAATGAAGTAGAGATAAGTAATAAAGATGAATTCAAAACCAGACAAGTCTTGGATTTACTAAACGAAGAACTTCATGATGTAATTTTTCCGAAAACCAAAGAGGGGGTAATAACTCGTGAATGTCCAAAATGCTCTGAACAAATAAGCCTAAAGTCAGGGGCATGGGGGTACTTCGTTGGTTGCTCTGAGTGCAAATGGACCAAGAAACCATTCGATTTTTCTACAGACTGGGAAACTTATCAAGAGCTACCTAAAGATCTAGGAATTCATCCTGATCTTAATGAGCCGATCTATGCTGACATGAGTGTTAATGGACCTTGTGTTTGGACCATGAAAGAAGAAAAAAAGATATACGGTGCTCCTGATGAAGATGAATTTATACTCGATATAGGACTGAACAGGGCAGTAGAACTTATAGAAAGAGATTCAGGTGAAAATATTCTATTTACGGAGAGTAATAGTGATATTCCCGTCTTACTTAAGAACGGAAGGTTTGGTGAATATACTGAATTTGATGGGTTTAACAAGGCTACAAAATTACCTCCTGAGAACAAACCTAAAAATCCAAAAGTTACTT
>Ga0302127_10002391_pt1 | contig 11330 bp, 9 predicted proteins | sample CB4_SCM_MG_FD_204452 | JGI IMG/M metagenome (GOLD analysis project Ga0302127, IMG submission 204452) | Marine microbial communities from Western Arctic Ocean, Canada - CB4_SCM | ecosystem: Environmental > Aquatic > Marine > Oceanic | place: Canada: Western Arctic Ocean | collected 2017-09-24
AACGAGCGCGAGCATCAATACTGCCGTCATTAAAAAACAAAACAACGCCGGAGATAGAATGGTCGCGCAAGGGTCCGAACAAGAAGGCTACGAGGTGTTCGTGAAGTATTTACCGAAAAACGTGGACGAGAGCGACATCGCGGATTTCTTCAAGCGCTGCGGCGAGTTGAAGGAAGAGGTGAATTTGTTGAGAGACCAAACGACTGGAAGTAGTAAAGGAGCTGGGTTTTTGACGTTTAGAAACGTGGAATCTCGAGAAAAGGCGTTAGCGATGGATGGGGAACGGTTTTTAGATCGGACCGTCTCGGTGACAGTTGCGAAAAAGTCACCGTTTGGGACGAGAGGAACGACGCAGGCGTTGGGGACGCATACGCCGGCGATGTTGAGGGAAACGATCGATAGTTTAGGCATAGCAAATGATCCAAACGGGATATATATAGATGGTACGTTCGGGAGAGGAGGCCACACGCGCGGGATACTAAACGCGCTTGGGGAGAATGGGCAACTCCACGCGTTTGATTTAGATCCGGAAGCGATTACAGTCGGGAGAGCGTTGGAGAAGGAAGATTCGAGGTTTCACATGCACCACTCGCCGTTCGGAAGCATGTTCAAAGTTATGCGAGAGAAAGATTCAAAAGTAAAGGTTTCGGGCGTCTTTCTCGATTTAGGCATTTCTTCGCCGCAGTTTGACGATAAGTCTCGCGGATTTCGACCGGAACAGGACGGGCCTCTGGATTTACGATTCGACGTGACGAGCGGCGTGAGCGCGTACGATTTTCTCCTGAAAGTTTCCCGAAACGATTTACGAGATATTATATTCAAATATGGGGAAACAAACGACAAACTGTCCGCGCAACGCATCGCGGATGCCATCGTCTTAGCTCGAGATACCAACGCGCTTCCGAAGACGACCAAAGCGTTCGCGACGCTCGTGGCGAACGCGAAAGGCGCGGAGTACCAAGCTATGCATCCCGCGAAAATGACCTTTCAGGCGCTGCGCATTCATTTGAACGAAGAATTCGACGAGTTTCGCAGAGGGATGGAAGGTGCGATGAAGTTATTGAAAGAGAATGGCAAATTGGGCGTTTTGACGTGGAAACATTCCGAGTGCGCGATATTGATTGAATATTTCCGAAAAGTCGAGAAAGTGCGAACCAACACGCCTATTTTCGAGTGGTTGAAAGCAAATCACGAGAAGTCGGTGACCAAGCTATTAGAGAAGGACGACGACGACGACGACGCTTGGGCGGCGGAAATGGACGATTGTAAACGCCCTGCGGATATAGAAATGCGCACAAACTCTCGATCGCGATCGGCTATTTTGCACATCTTGAGGAAAAAAAGCAGCGCGGCGCGAATGGTGGACGCCGAGAAAGCGGCGTATAAGAAATTGAAATGGGAGAATAAAAAATAGCATTAGCGTAGAATTTTTCACGTAAACACCGTGTCTCTCTCCATCTCCAATACTATCTTTGCCATATCATCCGGCGATACGGACACGTACTCGTTCATTTGGCAAATGGCGGAGAGACCCAAAGGCCCACCTTTGGACCAACTGCTACTACTACTTCCGCTCAAATTCTCCGCCAAAACGTCCGCGTCCACGTCTGGAATCTCTTTTTTTTTTTGCAACTTCTTCACCCAACCGTAGCTCGGTTTCTCGTAAAAGTACCTATATTTTCCACTCGATTCGTCTTTCGTCGCCCTCAACACTCGCAACACCGGATTCTCCCCGACGCCATCCGCGCCAATCTCTTTCAACTTCTTGTGCACCGCTTGCGACGAAAGATACCCGTCCTCCGTCCTCGATTCAACAATCGCCAATCTTGCATCCTTCTCGCTCCGTCGTAATCTCGCGTTCCCTCTCTCAAACACCTTCTCCGCTTCCAACACTTGGTCGTAACCTTCCTTCCAAAATTCCTCGCCGACGTCCTCGTTCAGCCGCTCCACTAAGCCTTTCACTTTCTCGAACGCCAACGAATACGCCAATTCGTCGTCGTCCGTCACGCACAGCGAACTCAACGGATCGCAAATCGAAGACAACGCGATGTCCAACTTCACTCCGTTTTCCGAACTAAACTCTCCGAAATCCCCGCTCTCCGCCGCTTCGATGAATACCTGTTTATGTTTCAAAGCAAACTCTGGTTCCAATAATGCGAAGCAGCTCAAAACGCCGTCGGTATCGTAGTGGTTGTTCAAAACGATCGCGTCTGCGTACTCGTCTTTATCGTCGTCGTTGTACTCGATAAAATTCATCGCAATTTCCGTGCTCGTGTCCGCGTAATACTTCTCTTCGGTCTCGTTCCCAGTCCAGTGCGTCAGTTGCATCGTTGCCCCGGAAACGTTTCCATCGCACGCGATGGTTTTCATCATCGAATAATTCGACGGCAAGGTGTCACCGTATTGGACGAATTGAAAACGTCGTCGCTTATTGGATGATGGTGATGACGACGACGATGCGCGGACAGAACGACGCGATGATGGTGCCGAGAACGCATCGTATGTACCCGCGCTGTGTTTAGGTAAAATGTTTGCCATTTTTGTGTCGCCAAATGGCTTCACAAAACCGTTAACAAAGCGCCGAGATTATGATGATTATGATGATGATGTTTCACCATCATCATCATCCTATTCATCATCATCAATACCACCACCACCAAAATCGTCGTCCTCGCTGCTTTTCTCTCAATACTACGATCGGCAGCATTCGTGCAACACCAACACCAACACCAACACCAATGCAAAGACAACAAAAGGTGTTGTTGAAACACATTTTTTCCCCTAATAAGAGGACTGCTTTTGCGTGTGCTGCGGCGGCGAGTGCGAGTGAAGAAGGCGCGTGGAAGAGTGAAGGTACGAAGGTGTGTCCGATATGTCAAAACACCGGGTTAAAGCCGTGCGGACAGTGCGAAGGGACCGGGGTAAACCAAGAGGATAAATACGGAGGGAAAGATGGGTATAAAAAAGGACAACCGTGTTGGCTGTGCCAGGGGAAGCGAAAGACGATGTGCGGGAATTGCATCGATTTTACCGATTCGTTTTGATGATTCTACTCACTCACTAGTGTTGCTACGCGTTGCTCTATATCTACTTCCACCAGCTCGCGTTGTCGGTTCCGCTCGCCGCTCCGTTCCTCTCTCGTCTGTTTTCCGCCGCTCTCAACTCTCTCTCGATGAGCCTATTTTCAGCCGTGAACGCACTAATCATGTATTCGAGCCGAAGCGCCGTGTCATCTATCAACTCAAACCCGTCTATAGCTTTTTGCAACTCTTCTTCACACGCTTGCGTTTGCTTCTCGTCCAACCAGTGCACGCATCGTCTCGGACACTGTTCCACCGCGAGATGCACCGCGTAGATTTCCGCTTCCGTCGCCGCGCTCAGAGGATTGCTCTTTTCACTTCTCTCGAACCTCGCCGCTTTTGTTTTTGAATTGACACGAAAATACTCTCTCGCCGTGATTGTGCAATTCGAATACGACGGACAATTCGACGCTCCGACGCATAAAATCTCGTTCACGAATACGCTTCCGTATACGTTGTTGGTGTTGGTATTGGTGGTGTCCTCTCTGGCAAACTCCTCTTCCCTATTCAGTAACCACGCGTACGCTCTGACGCACTTCTCAGTCGCTTCTGCGCTCCTCTCGTGCTCGCACACGTCAGGGTGGATCAGTTTCACTCTGTTTGAGAATGCCTTTCTCGCGTGTGCTCTTCTTTTCGCTTCATCTTCTTCATCTTCTTCTTTTATTCCCAAAGTTCTCTCCGGGGTGGAAGCGTTCAAGATTTCTTCGATTACGATGTTTCGATTCGTTCTCGCGTCGTCGTCGCTCGAAGAACGAGCGGATGCAGCAAAAGCAACAACTCGTTGTGTTCTCCTCCTCTGCCTCCTCCATCTCTTCGAAATCGTCGTCGCCGAAGAGAAAGTGGAACAATAAGAACAGTTAATAACGAGCGACATTTTTATCCCGAAACCATTGATAAACTTCTGCGGGGAAAACTCTTCATTATAAAAAGGATTATAAAACAATAATGATCATCAACGTCTCCTTCAAAAAGCAACTCCACGCGATTCGACTTCCAAAAGAAGGAGGAAATGAATCTACGACGACCACCACCGTTCTCGATTTGAGCGAAGCCGTGCTCGAGGTGTTGTTCAAACAAGAACTGCTCCTGGATAGAAAGACGATGAAATTCATCGGCCTTCACCCGAAAGGGATGCCTTTGCTCCCGTTCGTGAACCCGGAAACGGACGGGAAGTTCGTTCTCGATGAGTTTCCGTCGATACGAAAAGGGAAAAAAGTTTTACTCGTGGCCTCGGAAGTCGCAAATGTGGAGAAGATGAAACGAGACGAGAAAGTAGACGTGCGCGTGCGAGGATTCGAGGACGAGATGAAACGAGAGAAAAGGAGAGACGTGAGATATTTGAGCAGGACGAAGAAGGACGCCAACGCGCGCAGTTACGATACGTCTTCGAATAATACGTACACGTTTCAAAGCTTGAGAGTTTTAGCGGTACCCGAGGGTATGGTTGAACCGTCGCGGGAGAAAACGATGCACCTTTTGGAACGACTGAAACGAGACCCCGGGGTTGTTCGCGTGATGGAGACGAAACGATTCCGAGTCGGTCTGCTTTGCGAGATGCCGCCGGAAGGTTTGGTTGGAATTTCGGAGACGTGTGTGTTAGGGTTCAATAGGAATAATGGGATGGAAATTCATTTGAGGTTACGAACGGATGATTGGAGTGGGCTGAGACGATACGAATCGATCAGGAGAGTGTTGATGCACGAGTTGGCGCATAACGTCATTTCCGAACATAACGCCGACTTCAAGGCGCTGAACAGCGAGTTGGTGAAATTATGCGAGAGAGATTGGAATCGAGGACGGCGAGTCGGAGGGAGTGGAGAGACGCATGGAAACGAAACCGAAAACGACGGGTACGACTCTTTGAGTGAAGACGAGTGCATGAAAGAAACGAGAAAATTGAGCGGGATGAAGTTAGGAGGTGTTGGAGCGAAGCCGTATGTTGGAAACGATCCTCGAGAAATGGCCGCGAGGAAAGCGTTAGAACGATTCGAGCAGCAACAACAGCGGCAGCTAAATACTAATAGCGACGATAGAGAAATGTCTAAGATGTGTTCATGCGGCGCGTGTGACGACGACGGCGAAGTCAAGTGTCAACCGTGTTAGAAGTAGTAGCAAATATAGAAATAGTACTCGTATCGAAATAGTCACACACACAAACAAAAATGGTAAGCATATATATAACGTCTGCTATTTTCACGTCATCAATCTTCGTTCGTTTACAAACCAGCGTTGACCAAACCGTGCAAAGTCAATAACCCGACTAACTTTTTCTCCTCGTCGATGACTGGCAAGAAACTTACCGGTCTCCCGCCAGCTTCCATCTCTCTCATGGCATCCACCGCCTTCCCCTCAGCTAAAGTCGTTCTCGGCGTCGAGCTCATCAGATCCTTGATCGGCGCTTGCAAAATCTCTCCACCTTTCTCATGTAACGACCGTCTTAAATCGCCATCCGTGAAAACGCCCAACAACGTGTTCGCGTCGTCCACGACTAACAAACACCCTTGCCCTTTACTCGACAACTCCACCAACGCGTCCACCAACTTCTCGTCCGGTTTCGCCAACGGCAACCCACTCAACGGTTTCATCACATCTTTCACGCTCAAAATCAATCTCTTACCAATTCTCCCAGCCGGGTGGTTCATCGCGTATTGGTCCATCGTCAACGATTTCGCTTGCATAATCGCCACCGCGCACGTGTCGCCAAACAACATCTGAATCGCCGTACTCGTCACCGGCGCCAAATCAAACGGGCACAACTCTCTCTCCAACGGCAACATCACGTGCATGTCCGTCTCCGTCGCCAACTTACTCTTCGCGTTCGAGGAAACCCCAACCAAAGTCGCGCCTTTCGCTCGCGCGTACGGAATCAGCGTCAACAACTCCGTCGTCGATCCAGATTTCGAAAACATAACCATGATGTCCTCTTTCATCACGATGCCGATATCTCCGTGTAACGCATCCGTCGGGTTCAAAAATACCGATTTCGTCCCGGTCGATACTAAAGTCATCGATATTTTTTGCGCGATAAACCCGGACTTGCCGACGCCGGTGAAAAAGACCGTCCCTTTGCAATCCAACACGAGCTGGCAGAATTTTTGTAAAGGTTCGTAATCGAGTTCGTCGAAGAAGTACTTCATGTACCTGTTGTTGTTTAGAGTTTAGAGAACGATATGTATAATACGTTTATGATAATAATAATAAATAGGCGGTGGTCAGCGACTGTTACTAATACTGCTCGCAACATTGAAGACGTTAAAGAAGAAGAGAGAAAAGCGTATCTTCTCTCTAATCTTTCTCTCTCTTGAGCGCTTTTGAAGATGATGATGATGATGATGATGAGAAGAGCTCTATCTACGCGCGAAAGGAAAAGAAAAAGTAGAAAAAAAAAGCGCTTCGAAAGCGCCTGTTGTTGTTCTCGTTTACTCCATCGTCCAAAACGACTCACCCTTGTTGCGTGTCGAACAGCGCTTTCAAGTCTTCCGGGGACGCTTTCGCCATTTTTGTGTTTATATACTCTTTTGTCCTGTTTTTTTTATGCTGTGATTTTTTGTTATTTCACTCGTGTGTCTGGTGCTCCTTTTTTTGAGTACGAGGAGTGTTTAAGGAGAAAATGCAAAAAATAAACACGCGGTGTCTCTCTGTATTACAAGTGCTTTAATTGTATTTGTGTAATCACGATAATGATGATGATGATGATGATGATGATGATGACGATGACTCTGGTGTGCGTAGCTCTCCATCTTCTAAAGACCAGCCTTCTGGTAAAGGGCAGTCGTTGTCGAGGAGGTATTGTACACATTCGGTTTGGTTGTTCTTGTGAGCGTCTCGCACGGCGTATCTGTCCCAAGGCGCTTTGGCGGTTTCATGTAAGTACTTCAAACAGTCGAAGTGGCCTTCTCTGGCCGCACGCGCACACGCAAATACGTTATATTGATCATACTTACGATCAGCAAGATATTCGAGTATGTGAAGATGACCTTTCGAGCCGCACATTCGGCAGTACCCGAACCCCATGGCGCTTTCGCTTCTTCGCGTAAGTATTTGAGTATCTCGAGATGACCGTATTTGTCAGCACATGCACACGCCCATACATTAATAGGACACTCATTTGCAACGCAATACTTAACCATTTCCAGATTACCTTGACGTGCGGCCGCATGAATCGTCCCTCCATCCCACTCACACTGTTTCTCCTCTCGCGCCCACTTGAGCAACTCGAGTTTATTCGTTTGAGCAACTTTCCAGCAGAACCATGTTTCGTCCATCTCTTCTTCCACTTCGTCGTCATACGTGCCCCACGGATAATGCTCCCACGCAACTTCCAACGTCGATATCGACGACATCTCTCTCACTTTAAACTCCTTCCTCAAATCACCCTTCCGAGACGATCTTTTAATCAACTTTCTCGTCTCTGTATTCACCTCGTACAAGAATTTCACATCAGTCCCATTCAATCTCGGCAGAATGTGTTTGAAACAAATATCGTCCCCATTCACGATCAAACCCCACACATCTCTCTCCCCGATCCACCTTTTCTGCGCGCTCGTCGTCACTCCAGAAGACATGACGTTTGTCTCGCGACACCAACTTCTCCTCGTCCTCTTCTTCTTCTTCTTCTTCTTCTTCTTCTTTCTCTCGTCTTTTTACTAAAATGGCGAGATGATTTGTTTTTCGTCAAAGAAGAAAAAATGGCGTTTTTTGATTACTCGAGCTGCATGAGCAAAGGAGTTCCGTGCTTATAAGTCTGTAGTTCTTACTCAAATTTGGCTTTGTAAGTCCCTCTTTCTTACTCTGATACGTCTTTACGTCTTATTACTCTTTTATGAGCTTAATTTTATGTACGTTGCACAAACACGAATGTAACACCAATACTTCTGTCTTTGTAATGAAACAATTTACACACAAATCACACAAAAAGAAGAGAGACTAATGACGACGAATACTTTGCCCCGTCTCTTATTGTTCTTCCGCGCGAGAGGAGGACAAAACAGAAGAGCGAGGAGAGGAAACTTTGCGATGATTACGAGGAGTTTTACGACGACGACGACAAAGTGCTTTTTTTGTCCTCCTTCTTCTTCTTCTTCTTCTTCTTCTTCTTCTTTTGTTTCCAATTCGAGAAGGAAGAGTTGTTTTTCGACGGCGCCGCGTGCGATGATGTATTCGACGTCGTCGTCGTTTTCGGAGGAGGAGGAGGAAAAGGAGGAAAAGGAGGTGAGAATAGTATCGAGCGCGGAGAACGCGACCGCGAAACGCATCGCGAAACTGAGAACGTCCAAAACGTTTCGAGAGAAGGAAAAATCCGTCGTTATCGTCGGGTCGACGGTTTTGAGGGAGATTTTACAGGCGGGAGCTCTTGGAGCGTCAGAAGAGAAGGACGAGAAGAAGAAGAAGACGATACGAGTGAAGTCCTTGTTGCTTGCGATGGAGAAGAAGACTTCCCGGGACGGTGAGAGTTATGATGATGATTCGAAAACGACGACGACGAGAGACGAGCTGCGGCGAGATATCGCCGCCGCCGATATCGCGGGAGGCGAGGAGGCGAAGAAGAGGACGGAATATTACGCGACGGCGAAAGTGATGAAGAAGCTCGCCGGCGTGGAGAACGCCGATGGAATTGATCTGGTCGCAGAGTTGGAGATGCCAGAGATTCGCGAGGTAACGGAGTTTATGATGCAAGACAAAAGGAGTAACGGAAAAAGCGGCGCGAGAATAGAAAAAGTGTTGTGTCTGGACGGCGTCCAGGATCCTGGAAACGTCGGAACGCTTTTAAGAACCGCCGAGGCGTTTGGATTCGACGCGGTTGGATTAGGCCCGAAAACGTGCGACCCGTTCAACGATAAGTGTGTGCGGTCGAGCAAAGGAACCGCGTTTCGGATGCAAATGTTTACCTGGAAAACGAACGAGGAGTTTTTCGAAGGCTTGGTGAATGGCGGCACTTTTGAATTGAAACGGAACGTCTTGGCGGCAATGCTCGCGGGCGAAAACTGCGCAGAAGTTGCCAGAGAGCTGGACGATGGTAACAATAGTAATAATAAAGTGTGTTTAGTTTTAGGTAGCGAAGGGCAAGGCGTGAGCGAGGAAATCGCGAGTTCGATTCGTGCGGTTACGATTCCAACGCCAGGCGTTACGGAGAGTTTAAACGTCGCCGTTGCCGGAGGAATATTAATGTCAAGCCTCACCGTCAAAATGTGAGGCGCTTTGTAAAACACCACGCTATATAAAAAAACAAACTAATTCATATCAATCCTCCGCGGCGCCTATCCACCCGCTCTTCGTCCTAATCCTCAACGGGAACACTTTGGCAAACTTCTGGTACGCAAACACCGCGAAATCGAACGAGTGCACGCTCACCACGCCTTGCACTTGATCGAAGTAATGATACGGCGCCGTCGCTTTCGCTTTACTCGTGTACGGCTCAAAACCATACAAATCTAAACTCTTGCACCGTTGCATCATAAAGTTCACCGCGTACCACCCGCTCATCGGTTTATCGTGAAACTGTTTCTTCTTTTCCTTCTCGATGATTTCTTTCAGAGCGTTCCACAAATCGTGCGCTCGATTGACAAACCCGGGGTGCAAAAATTGCACCTTCAAACTCTTCCCGTACTTCTTCACCAGCGGTTCAAATATCCGTTTCCTATTCGTCGGCGAGCTGCCTTCAAAAAATAACGCCACCGAGTCCGGTCTCGAATTCTCCCACCCTTTCTCGACCAACCGTCGAGCGTTCTCTCGATTGCTAAAATCGTACGTCGTCTTCACTCCCACGTCCCTCTTAAAATTCTTCACCGGCGCGAAATTCACCCGCATGACTGCTTCGTGCCCATCGATTTCCTCCCCGAACGAAGACTTCAACAACGTCCCGCTATTCCCGACCAACGCGCACGACCCGTGCGTCCGCGTCGCCCGACGCTCTTCCTCCGGCAATATCTCCCCTAACACATCCCCCATCTGAAAATGCGTCTTCTTCCCGTTCACGTCCGTAAACTTCACGTCGTATTTATCCCCGTAAGAGTTGTCTTTCGCTATGATTACCGAGGAATAATCCTTATCCGATTCGTTCGCGTACGCGTATTCGCTTCCTCGGCCGAATTTGTCTAAATCTCTCTCTCGGAGCATGCTCGAAACCAATCCATCTCCTCTCTTTATCGTCGTCGTCGTCATCATCGCGTCGTCGTCGTCTGAATCGTCCTCGTTTCTGTCCTCGTCCACGCCCTCGTCCTCCTCTTCCATCGGAACCATTATCAAAGGATTTCCCGCACCGCTGCCGCTGTCCCCGCGTCGTTTCCGTCGTCTAATCGTCGTCTCCGCCTCCTCCTCCTCGCGCACGTGCAAGCGCTGGAAGAGGCTCACGAACAGGCAAAACAAGACGAACCACTTGAAAAGAATACATTTCTTTCGAAACGACGATCGTCGTCCCCCGAGTATTCCTAAACCCGGTCCTCCTTGGCCCCGGGGTGGTGGTCGTTGGAGGAGCGCCATAAGTATTTCGTTTAAGTTCTTTACTCAAATGTGTTTGTTGAGGGGAGGAAAAGTGAAGATTAGTAAACGCGACGGCGGTCGACGACGATAAAGCGTTGGTGGTGTTTTAAAGCATACAATCTTTTAAAAAAAGTAGCTACCGATTTCTTGCTCTCTCATTTCATCCAAATTATGCGCCGCCGCCGAGAATCATCGGGACGACTCTTCCTAACAAGGCGTACCATCCGCCGGCGACGAGCAAAAATCCGCTCGCCGGCGTGACCCAGGCGGTTTTCTCGCGCACTCCCATGACACTTTTAATGTTTCCAGCCGCGCTCGCGGCGAGTAATAATGGCGCTGAATATCCTAAGGTGTACGAAAAGAGCAGAAATCCACCGGAGAGGACGTTGTTGGAACTCGCGGCGACGTAGGCGAGGAGCGTGGAGAGTACCGGCGTGGCGCACGGGCTCGCCGCTAACGCGAACGTCGCGCCGGCGACGAAGGAGGTTAAAAACGGCGGCAAATTCAACGATCTCGGGTCAAAGTTGCTTCCAAACGAAGGAAAGCTCAGTTGGACTTCGCCGAGTAAGTTCAATCCCATGACGATGGCTAAGACAGCGACGGAAATCGGCGCGACGACGCCAATTTGCCCAAACGCTTTCCCCGCCGTCGCCGCAAAGACGCCAAATAAAGCGAACGCGAAGGCTAATCCAACCGCAAACGCTATCGCATTCAAGCGCATCGCCGATTTCTTCGCGTCTTCGGCTTCCTCGTTTTCTTTCAGCGCGTCTG
>Ga0302127_10002395_pt1 | contig 11326 bp, 8 predicted proteins | sample CB4_SCM_MG_FD_204452 | JGI IMG/M metagenome (GOLD analysis project Ga0302127, IMG submission 204452) | Marine microbial communities from Western Arctic Ocean, Canada - CB4_SCM | ecosystem: Environmental > Aquatic > Marine > Oceanic | place: Canada: Western Arctic Ocean | collected 2017-09-24
AACCTCGACGGTCTGGATATCGACTTCATCGAGGGCTCGATCCTCGACGACCGTGCTCTGGCCAAAGCTTCTGCAGGGACATCAGCCATTGTCCATCTGGCCGCCCGCTCGTCGGTACCAAGGTCGATCGCGGAGCCTCTCGCTGCACATGAGGTGAATGCCACGGGCACCGTGAAGGTACTCGAGGCAGCCCGCCGGCAGGGCGGGGCACACGTCGTAGTGGCTTCGTCGTCATCCGTCTACGGCGAAACGAGGGTTCTTCCTAAGACCGAGTCGCTTCCAGCACGACCGATCAGCCCTTACGCAGCCAGCAAGTTAGCGACAGAGGCCTACAGCCTGGCTTGGGCTCACAGTTATGGCTTTCCGGCCCTGGCGCTCCGCTTATTCAATGTGTTCGGTCCACTCCAACCGCCGCTCCACACCTATGCGGCGGTGATCCCGGCATTTCTCTCCGCTGCGTTTCAGGACCAGTCGCTACCGGTTCATGGTGACGGCAGCCAGTCACGCGATTTCACCTTCGTGGAATCCGTCGTATCGGTTGTAGTTGACGCCCTCCTCCGGAAGGTGTCGCACGAGGATCCTGTGAACCTCGCGTTTGGTTCACGGGTGACGCTCATGGAACTCGTCGGGGTCATGGAAGACGTTCTGGACCGGCAGTTGCCGATCGACTTCCAGCCTGCTCGGGCGGGTGACGTCACTGTTTCGCAGGCAGATCCAGCCACACTTGCGAGCCTCTTTCCCGACTTTGAGCCAACCCCCCTTGAGGCTGGCATCAGGTCGACCGTCGACTGGTTTGAGGCTGCACGACCCTGGGAGTTGTAGCCCGAGAGGACAGAGCTGAGACCCGTTGGACTGGTCAGGCCTGTTTGTCCTGCCTGGTGATGGCGTAGTGCGTCGCCTTGCTCTCAGGGTAGGTGGGTACCTTGAGTAGCAGTCCCCCTCCTAGCAGCAGCGTCAGGCCTATAAGGCCAGCGAGGATCCATGCCGATGCTGGCTCAATCCGACTGATGACGAACGCATGGACGCCTACGCTCGCAGCGCCGAAGTAGATGACGCCGACGGCCACTGGTACCGGCAGCCCAAGCCTTACCAGTCGGTGGCTGGTGTGGTCCTGTCCTCCCTGAAAGGGGCTGCGCCCCGCAGAGATCCGGGACACAACCACGAGGGTCGTGTCGAAGACTGCCACCGAACAGATCAGTACGGGAACGAGGGCGCTCACCAGGACGTCACCCTCGAATCGCAACCTGAGGCCCAGAACGGCGATGAGGAAGCCAATGAACAATGCACCGCTGTCGCCCATGTAGACACTTGCCGGGTGAAAGTTGTGGCGGAGGAACCCGACGGTGCAGCCTGCGAGGCCGATCGACAGCGCCGCCACGAGGAACTGTCCGTTCGCCGAAGCGACCAAGAAGACACTGAGACACGTGACCGCTCCAATGCCGGCTGCCAGCCCATCCATGTTGTCAAGCAGGTTGAAGGCGTTTGTTATGCCCACAACCCACAGGATGGTGAGACCCAGGTTCACCGCCTCTATGCCGGTCATAGTCACACCGCTCCCGACCGACCAGACAACCACAGCTGCGGCGACCTCAGCTAGGACACGCCAAGTTGGTGGGAGTTGCCTCAAATCGTCAACGAGACCGACCAGTGCAAGAACCGCGGCGACGGCAAGCAGCACTAAGAGAATGTCGAGACCGCTAGCCGGAGGGCGGATAGTGGCAGCCAGAACCACAGCACCGGAGAATGCCATGACTATCGCCAACCCCCCGAGGAAGGGAACCGGTGAGTCGTGCCGCTTGTGGCCGCCGGGTTGATCTAACGAACCGGACCGCATGGCGACCCTGATGGCCAGGGGAGTGAGAACAGCGCACAGAGCCGCACTGGCTACGAAGACACCTAGGTACTCCCACCAGGCGCCAGTCACAACTCAACCACTCATCTGGTTCTGCTGGTCCTCAATAACCGTCCGAATAATGTCATCGAGGCTGGCTTCGGGCTTGAAACCAACCAGGTCGTTTGCGCGATCGGTGTTGGGTACTCGTCGGGCCATGTCCTCGAAGCCCTCCTCGTAGGCGATGTCGTACGAAATGAGCTCCAGTTCACTCTTCGAATCGGCGAGTTGACGAACTCGATTGGCCAGTTCACGCATCGACACCTCCTCGGTCCCGCCGAGGTTAAAGACCCTGCCAAAGGCCTTTGGTGCCTCGGAGAGCGCAACCATCCCGTGCACCACGTCGCCAACAGAGCAGAAACAGCGGGTCTGGGTTCCGTCCCCGTAGATGGTTATCGGCTCACCGCGCAGCGCCTGGCGGACGAACCGTGGCAGGACCATGCCGTAGTTGCCGGTCTGTCGGGGGCCAACCGTGTTGAACAGTCGGATGATGACCGTCTCGAGGCCCTTCTCCCGCCAGTACGTGTAGGCGAGGATCTCATCTATGGCCTTCGCCTCTGAGTAGGACCAGCGACTCTTGAGCGGCGAGCCGAGTACACGGTCGTCCTCCTCGGAGAGGCTGTCGGAGGTGTTTTTCCCGTAGATCTCCGATGTCGAGGTCACGACAGTCCGCTTGTCGTACTTGTGGGCCTTTTCTATGACTGTCTCGGTACCGCGGATGTTGGTCATAAGGCTCTCAAGTGGCTTCTTGACGATCAGCTCCACGCCAACTGCTGCAGCCAGGTGGAACACCCGATCCACCCGGGAAACGACATCGTCCACGAGGTCAGCATTCAAGATGGAGCCCTGAACGAACTCCACGTCGTCACGAAACCTGAGGTGTTCGATATTAGCAAGCCGACCCGTTGAGAGATTGTCCAGGAGGATTACCTCATCACCTCGCGCGAGGAGATAGTCGGCAAGGTGTGAGCCTATGAAACCTGCGCCACCGGTGATTAGAGCCTTGATTGGGCGATCCTATTCTCAGACGATCAACGGGCAACGTTAACGAGACCCCGGTATAGAGTCGCGTGGTCATCAACAAGTCGTCTGGTGCTGAACCGGTCGTGTGCGCGCTTGCCTGCGGCATCACCCATTCGAGCCCGGAGCGCGCCGTCGCCAAGCAACCTGATGACCGCATCAGCCGTGGCCGCAGGTGTTGGAGCCACAACGAGGCCCGTCTCTCCGTGGACCACCACTTCACGTGCACTGCCCACGTCTGTCGTAACCGACGGCAGACCTGCCGCTGCTGCCTCTATCAGGGTTACGGGCATCCCCTCATTGTCCGAGGTGAGTATCACCAAGTCAGCAGCCGCGTACAGGCTTGCCACATCACGTTGCCAGCCGAAGAACCGCACCGATCCCTCGAGACCTTTAGCCAGCTCCCGCGTTGAATCAAACAGGTCACCCTCACCGGCCACCAACAGGAGCGCAGTCGGTACCTGCTCCCTCACCATGGCGAATGCCTCGATCAGCCGGTCAGGCCGCTTCACGCCAGTGAGTCGACCGACGAACAACACAACTGGCACGTCGAGTGGAAGTCCGAGTTGTTCCCGTGCGCTGTCTCGGCTCGGAAGGGTCGGTTGGTCGACCCCCGGAGGGATGACCACGTACTGCCCGGGATGGCCGATACCGACTGCCAGGAGGTCGTCGCTGACCTGTTGTCCGACCGCCACCAGAACGGTCGTGAAACGGGCCAGGAAGGCCTCAACGGCCCGGACGACTCTGGTGCCCAACGCAGAAAAATAGCCGTTGAGCAGATGGCCGTGGTAGGTGTGCACCCGTACCTGCGATCCTGTGGTAACTGCCGCTATCCGGCCCAATACTCCTGCCTTCGCTGCGTGGGTGTGGATCACATCAGGCTTGAAGGCCCTGATCTCGCGCCTGATCGCCAGAAGCGCACGAAGGTCGTCGAGCAGCCGCACTGAACGACCCAGTGGCGCTATTCGGTGTACTTCAAGGTCCTCGACCCGGAGTTCAAGGAAGTCGGCTTCGTGAGGTTCGACCTCACCACACAGGAGTCGCGTCTCAAAGCCGTCGGAGGCCAGCCCGCGGGTGAGCGCGCTCGCCTGCCACGCCGGCCCCCCTACGTTCATACGGGCAATTATCCGAAGTATTCGGATGGTTCCGTCACTCACAGGTCAGCCTCAGCCAGCCAAGCCTGAAACATGAGCAGGGACCAAATCTGTTCTGTCAGGTCAGCGTGGCCGTCACGGTGAGCGTGCCACTCCAGGGTGACGGTCTCAGGGTTCAGGTATCCCTGAGCTTCCACCAAGTTTGGATCGAGCAGGTCATCGGCCCACGACCTGAGGGGCCCGCGCAACCAATCACCTATAGGTACTCCAAACCCCATCTTGGGCCGGTCAACCAGGTGATCGGGAAGAGACCTCCGCAGCAATTCGCGCAACACCCACTTACCCCTTCCGTCCCTCACCCGGTCGGCCCGTGACAGACCCCAAGCAAACTTGAAGAGTGCCGGATCCAGAAACGGTGCCCTGACCTCAAGGCTGACCGCCATCGCGGCGCGATCCACCTTCGTCAAGAGGTCTCCGGGTAGGTAGGTGATGGTGTCAACAAGCATCGCCTGCTCAAACGGGATGAGCCGTTCCAGCGTGCTCGCATCGATGCTGTCAAATCCTGCGAGTGACCGCCCTGCTCCAAGGACGAGGCCCTTGCCGCCATGGTCGATACCTATCAGCGAGCCATATGCATCCGGGAAGTTAGAAGCGGCGAACGCTGACGCCGCCTGGTGCAAGCGCTGCCCGGTTCGGTGGCGGAGGCTAGAAGGCAGGACTGCTGAGGGAAGAGCTCGGGCCATTCGATTCCAATTGTCCACCGAAACACTCTTGACGAGCACCTCGGACATCGAGCGGGCGATCGCGGGAACCAGCTTCTGTGTCCTGCCCAGTGGTGAGGCCAGCCGGTACCGCTCGTAGCCACCAAACAACTCGTCGCCGCCATCACCGGAGAGTGCAACTGTCACGTGATTTCTGGCCATTTGGCTTACCAGAAACGTCGGGATCTGTGATGAGTCAGCGAACGGCTCATCGTAGATAGTTGGTAGTCGGGGAATGATTTCCATCGCCTGTTCAGGCGTGAGAATCAGCTCGGTGTGGTCCGAACCAAGGCGCTCGGCGACCTCGGCGGCGTAAGGAGACTCGTCAAAGGCTCTGTCGGTGAAACCGATCGTGAAGGTATGGACCGGTGCTGAGGACACCCGTTTCATACTCGCCACAATCGCCGACGAGTCCACGCCGCCTGAGAGAAAGGCTCCTAGCGGAACATCAGCAACCATCCGATCGGCGACCGTCCGGTCGAGTAGTTCTCCAAGTAGATCAACGGATTCGGTGCCGCCAGGCTGCCCGGGGGCCAACTCGACCTCGCTTCTAGCGGACCAGTAAGTCTCAGGAGAAGAGAACCCGCCGGATTGGCCAATCTTCAGAAACTGGCCGGGGCCCAACTTTGAAATGTTCTCAAAGATCGAGCGTGGTTCAGGCACGTACCCCCATCGGAAGTACTGGTCAAGCGCTTCCCGGTCAACTTTGGGGCTGAAGCCGGGAATAGCCCTAAACGCCTTGAGTTCCGACGCGAAAATAAAGGACCGCTCATGCCATCCGAAATAAAGAGGCTTCTCGCCGAATCGATCCCGCGCCAGCCATAGTTCCTGGTTGTCCTGGTCCCAGGCGGCAAAAGCAAACATCCCTGTCACCTGGCACAACGCCTGCTCAACGCCCCATTCAGCAATCGCCTCGAGGAGAACCTCCGTGTCCGAATGGCCGCGAAAGCGGTCTGATCGGCCACCCAAACGTTCCCGGAGGCTGGCCGTGTTGTACAACTCTCCGTTGTAGACAATCACCCACCGGCCGCCAGCGGACACCATCGGCTGCCGACCCATAGCTGATAGGTCAACGACCGCTAGTCGCTGATGGGCAAGAATCGCTTTGTTGGCGGCATCAACCCAGACTCCCTGGTCATCTGGTCCACGGTGGGCGAGCGTTCCACCCACCCGCCGGCCCAGGTCAACCAGTTGTTCGGTACCAAAGCCAGTTAAGCCACCGACCAATCCCGCGATACCGCACATCGGTGAACCTCTCCTAACAGGTGACGCAGAGCAACAAACAACAGTAAGCGACGGTGGAAGTCAAACACGTCGCCCCAGGCACCTAGCCGCATTCGCTCTATCGATGGCACAGAAGGCCCCGGGTGTCCTCAGATCAGTTGACTAACATATGCCCAGTCGACGGGCCACGGCCTATACCCGTGGCCCGTTCGCTGCTTGAACCACACCTGGCGTAGTTTGGAACCAGTCGGAGCCAGCCGACGCTACAAGGGCCACAGTGGCCGAGCATGACCGAATGGAAACAGGCCCAGTTTGAGAAGTCTCCTGCCAAACGGTCAGACAACGCTGCGGCGCCTCCTACACGGCCACCATCGGGCGCTAACAGTTCTTTCCGTTGCCTCCCTGGTGGGCGGCGCGTCCGAGGCTGGACTCCTTGGCCTTACTGGACTTGCTACATTTTCGATCGCTACCGATGCTCAGGAGATTCCGTGGCCGTTTGGCGCCCAAGTCTCAATCGAGTCCTTGCTCATACTCGCAGCAGTCCTTCTAGTCGTCCGTCTAGTCGTCGAGCTAATCGTCGCCCAAGGACTGAGCCGCCTCATGTACCGCGTCGGGATTGATGCCCGTAGTTCACTCACAGCGTCCTACCTGGAGTCCTCGTGGGAACTCAAGCAGACTGAACCGGCAGGACAACTTCAACATCTTGTATTGAACTTTTCCCGAACTGGGATGTTATTAATCCAAGACGTAGTGTTCGCTCTGACAGCCTTGGTGAGCCTATTCGGCATGCTCACAATTGCTGTTCTGATCCACCCGTTAGCAACAGCGCTAGTCGTAGTTGGCCTCGTCTGTTTTGCCTCCCTGATGACTCCCCTCAGGCGGGTCATGGGAAGCAAAGCCAAACTGTCCGCTAGTGCAGAACTTGAGGTGGCAAGAAAGGTTTCTTCCCTGAGTCGAATGGGACTTGAGATCCAGTCATTCCGAGTTACTGAGAAGGCAATCGATTACCTTGATCAGGCCATCCAGAAGGAAGCCAGTACTCGACAGCGTCTTGACCTATTTAATCTTTCAACTAGTCCCATATATACGACACTGGCATATGCATTTCTAATTTTCGGTATCGGAACTGTTTCCGTATTAAATCTTGAAGGTTTAGATTCGATTGGAGCAGTAATGCTAATAATGCTCCGTTGTCTTGCCTATGGTCAAAGACTCCAGTTCTCAGCGTCAACGATTGCCGAACGCGTTCCTGCCATGAACTCACTGGACACAGAACTAGATCGCTACCGAGCAGCCAAAGTAGCCTCAGGATCTGTCCGTGTACCGTCCTTCGATGGACTCGAAATATCCAGGATGTCCTTCCGGTACCAACCTGAAGAATCTGTCCTGACCAACATCGACTTCAGAATCAACCAAGGCGACACCATTGGGATAATCGGAGCATCTGGTAGTGGCAAAACAACTTTGCTCCACCTTCTTCTTGGTCTCAGGACACCTAGCAGCGGGGCCATCCGGATCGGGAAGACAGATCTAGCTGACGCATCGCAATCCGATTGGTCTTCTCTGGTTGCGTTTGTACCACAAGAACCTCTCTTGCTGAGCGGCACTGTTACATCGAATGTACGTTTTTTTCGAGATTTCATCAGTAAAGAGGACATCGAGCGTGCACTAGAGCTGGCTAATTTTATAAGTGAATACGACCAATCCTTTCTAGGTCTGGCTACGGAAGTAGGCGAAGAAGGCTCCAACCTCTCCGGCGGACAGCGCCAAAGGGTCGCGATTGCACGAGCTTTAGCCGGTAAACCTCAACTCTTGATCTTGGACGAACCGACATCTGCGCTGGACGCCAAATCTGAAGGCCTAGTGCAACGGGCTCTGGCTGACCTTAAAGGAGATGTAACCATGGTTATTGTCTCCCACCGTCATTCGACCCTAGAGATATGCGATCAAATAATAGTTATTGAATCTGGGCATATCGTAAATCTTGGCCCCACTAGAGAGGTTCTTGATTCTGTCGAAAGGGCTCGCGCAGTTCCGCTAGACCCGGATGGCATCTAGGCACTGCCTTCGCGTCTTGCCCATCTTCTGCGGGCCAATGCCTCTGGACGGAACCCGGGACACGAGTAGAACCAATCTCAGATTGTATGGGGCTTGCTATGACATCCTGACCGCTAGTTGTACGGATCAGCGACCACACTCGTTGATCCGTTCTCGCTTCTTTGCCGGCCGTGGCACCGCTAACTATGTAGATCGATTACCGACTACCAGCTTTGCGGGAATGCAGGCGATCTAGACCCGGTCTTCTTCGCCAGACGGCTTGTCGGGGCGCCAAATCCGCACACATACCTTCTCTCCGTCGACGAAGAAGAAGGCGGGGTAATCCTCCGGATCGCACGATCGAATCGTGTCGTAAAGGTCCACCAGCGAAATGTTGGGATCAATCTCAGAATCCTTAGGACCCCGTCTGGGAAAAACACTTCCGGTGGTCTGGGGCACCGGTTCAGCTCCTCCGTCGATTAGCGCAAGCGCTTCCAAAAGCAACCTGGGCTCCGTCTCATAAACCTTTCGCTGTACGGACCGAACGGTATCGAAGCGATCCAACTTGACTCGGCTCTGAGCCACGATTGCGCCTGTGTCCACTTCAGACTCCATCACGTGAACTGTTGAACCCGACTCAGTTTGGCCGTCCATTATTTGGTACGCGCCTGATGTGGGGCCCCGGTAGTGAGGCAACAATGTGGGATGAACGTTCAACCGAGTTTGCCGAGTCGCAAGAACGTGGCCTCCAATTACGTAGGGGAATCCGACGCTGAGGAGAGCAGCCTCCGGGCAAGAAGTTAGGTAATCCTCTGCTGCGCTGCGGTCAACCTCGATCACCCTGGTCGGCATTTCGCGTAGTGCCTGGACTGAGTGCTCAAGACGCGCAGAGCGTCTTTCGGGAACGAGTACAGCCGTCACATCTACTCCCGCACCTAGAAGTGCCTCGACCACCCCTTCCCGGTCCGCTCCTCCGAACAGCACAACCCAGTGAGCCTCTTTGGATCGCATATGTCTCTTACCCCGTCTAAATCGCTGTTGCCACGACATCCATCTCCCACAATCTCAAAATGCCCGTTACCCGAAACTACTGGGTCTTTTCATTGACTCACCGCTCGACGCATACGAGCCCCATGGCATGGCATGTATCATCTGCCCTTGCCTCATCATCCCTGCGTCTAAAGCAAATTCGTATCGCTCATACGTTCTCAACTTCTGGAAATGGCATCATCTGTGAAATTGTTCGCCTGTCAGCCCGAACAGTTCCCCTTCGACGGGCCGACCGTGGTTCTCAGTTGACTCCAGCGACATGACACTCTGCATCACCGTCGACGTTGATTGGGCGGAAGACTTCGCCTTGGAGTACACCCTCCAGTTGCTCTCTGATCACGCGGCCACAGCTACCATCTTTGCGACCCATCAGGCCTCCGTCCTCAATGGCGTTGAAGACGATGGCTTTGAAGTGGGCATTCATCCCGAGGTGGATGCCGGCCACCAAGAGCCGATCAAAAATCTCCTTGAGATGTTTCCGACTGCCGTCGGCATTAGAACGCACCGTCTGACAGATACTGCCGCGCTTCGGTCTTTCGCTTTCGAATCTGGCCTCCAATATGACTCAAACCTCTATCTACCGATCCACACGCCGCCTTTCATTGACTTCAGTGGACTGGTCCGAGTTCCCTTCGTCTGGTCTGACTACGCCGTCATCGCAACTGGAGGGGACTTCGACACCGGCTGGAACATACCCCCAGACCTCCTGTGGGTCATTGCGGTTCATCCGATTCACATCTATCTCAACACCGAATCTGTGGACCGCTACAAGACGGCCGCTGCATACCGCCATGACCAGGGGGCCTTGATGACCTCTCGTAACAGGGGTCCAAATCCAGGCGCTGCCGACGCTCTCCTTGCGCTTTTAGAGCAATGTGAAAGTGGGGCAGATTTCATACTCGGCCGAGACATCGCCGCGCTTCCACCGCTGCCAGCCGTTCTGGACGCGTCTGAGACCAGGTAACAAGGTCCGCTCTAGCGCCGACTGGCTTCATCACCTGCTTAGCGCCGGCGCGCCAATATTTCGTATACGCCTAACGCACCCTCATACGAACCTTCAAAGAATGGGGCACCCCTAGTCTCGCGACTCGGAAGACTTGTCGTTCCTTCGGGGCCTTCTGCGATGATCTCGAACCCACAAGCAACTAATTCAGACCGAAGATCATCAGGTTCTATCAGCAGCTGGCCTCCGCTGGGTTCGAACTCTCCACGGTCATGCGCGAGCGTGTTCTGCAAGACTGTCGCCGCCGTCTCGCGCGGGTCATAGCCCTCGGTTTGGTTGTATCCAGTTCGCCAGAGATGGTGATACCAGCCCAGTCCGTTGGCATTGACATATAGCAGGCCTCCGTCATCCAGAACCCTTGCAAACTCAGCGACTGTCTCACGCCAGGGCGTCAAAAATAAGACGCCATAGCAGAACACCCCGTCGAAACTTCGATCATCGAAGGGAAGGTCCCAGACTGGGCATTTAGTCACTTTGACTGCATTGAGTCGCAATCCGACAGCCATCGCTTCAACGAAAGCCAAACGGTTCGCGTCTACATCGACAGCATCGACACGATCACAGTCCGCTGCCAACGCAAGACTCCACTGCCCATAACCACACCCTGCATCAAGCACCCGGGAACATCCACTTAATCCGTGCTGGGAGAGTCGGTCAGCATATTTTCCCAGGCCATCGGCGTACACCCGATGTAAGAACGCGTCAGATTCAACGTTCGGAGTCAATAAGAGTTGCGAAAAGAGATCGGAAACCAATTGATCAAGCTCCTCACCAACCGTATAGGACGGCCTCATAGCCCTTCTCTAACTAAGCAAGTCGGCATACCGGGAAATGGCTCGCGCAACTTCAGACTCATACCAATCCTTTCCATCTTGGCCAATTTGGGCCGCTTCGTCCGGGTACAGAGCAGACCAAGCCAACCGGTCAGAGATCTCCTCGGGTTCTCTGGCGGAGAGAACGGAATAGACATTGCCACCCGCCACTATCTCCGGGTGCCGATCGCCTCGGTAGGCGATAATCGGCTTAGAAAGAGTTAGAGCTTCGAAATGGACACCTGATGACAACCAACTGTGTTCAAACTCAGCACAGACAACGTCACAAACCGCAAGTCCCTTCATGAGATCGCGCCGAGGCATCTTGGGCATCCACACCACCGATCCCTGGCACCCCAGGTCGGCGATCAGCGACTTGGATCTGTCCACATCCGGACCGTACTCAAAGAGAACTAGGACAGGATTACTACTTA
>Ga0302127_10002397_pt1 | contig 11323 bp, 13 predicted proteins | sample CB4_SCM_MG_FD_204452 | JGI IMG/M metagenome (GOLD analysis project Ga0302127, IMG submission 204452) | Marine microbial communities from Western Arctic Ocean, Canada - CB4_SCM | ecosystem: Environmental > Aquatic > Marine > Oceanic | place: Canada: Western Arctic Ocean | collected 2017-09-24
GTGAGTTCATCCAGCGTTGTAACTGATGATAAGTTTGACCTAACTTTCGCCAGTTCTTCTCTAGTCGCTTCGAGTGCCTTCGTTGCTTCACCGGCTTCGTGAGTTAGCGAATTTAGTGCGGTGCGGATAACCAGGTTCGGTGCGATCATCACTAATGCCATCGTGATACCAATGATGATCAATTGATGTACATCGCCGTCGCGCAACAAAAATAAAACGACGCCATAGAGAACCAGCGTATTTATGGCTAATAACAGGTAGATTCTTGATTTCCGTATGTGTCGTTCGGCAGCCGTTCAATTAGCGTTATGGAAGCAACTATCGGCTGAAAGCACAAACCTTTCTCCGCATACTAGCTTCAACTCTCTGACAGCAGCACTTCATGCGACAGAGCTAAGTAGGCGCAATCAGAATAACCTGAATCGAGCCAGGCGACTGAACCCACTATGCGCGATTCGCCCATTCGGGATCCAATAGAGTGAACAAATGTTCTAGCACCCTATAAGTAAGGCCCCATACAACCTCTCCTTCGACGCCGAAACCAGGAAATTCCTGTTGTCGGCCAACCACCGAAAACTCCTTCGTCATAAACGTCGAGCCGTTCATCATCTCGTTAAGCGAACCCCACAACACATCCGCAACCTCTTCATTAGGCGCTAACCGAGCATCGCTGGTCTTAAGTTCATAAAGAAAAGGGGTAACGACCATATCACGGCCCCTGGGATTGGCTACAACCGAATTCAATTCACCGAGATACGACCCATGTTGAACAAGGTCCAAACCAATCTCTTCCAGTGTTTCGCGTTCAGCGGTATGCCGCAAAGATTCATCGGTTTCATCCTTGTGACCCCCAGGAAACGCCATATGTCCAGACCAAGGGTCGCCCTCCTTGATCGCTCGCAGTATGAAAAGTGCCTGAATGTGGTCCCCAGTTGGCCTAAGAATGGCTGCCACTGCCGCCTGACGGCTGTTTTTACCGGGCGTCCGACGATCGGGAACATGGTTGTCAACAGACTGTCGAATCTTATCCAGGGAAAGAGGATTATTCAGTTCATGAAATTTATTGGAAACCATGACACCATATCGCTATCTAATTAGGACACGCATTATGGTTACAACACCCGTCATTCTCAAACCGCTTGTGCTGCCCTGGGTCCTATTGGGTTTATGGGGCTGCGCGACCAATCCCGTAACAGGCCGAAATGAACTCTCATTTATCAGTGAATCAGCTGAGATCAGCATCGGCAAACAGCAATATCTTCCTTCCCAGCAATCCCAAGGAGGAAAATATCTGGTTGACCAGAGCCTCAACGACTATGTCAGCAAGGTAGGTAATCGATTGGCAGCGGTCAGCGACCGTACACTGCCTTACGAATTTGTGGTGTTAAACGAATCAACACCCAACGCCTGGGCGCTACCCGGCGGTAAAATCGCGGTAAACAGGGGCTTGCTGCTTGCCCTTAACAATGAGGCAGAGTTGGCCGCTGTTCTTGGACACGAGATAGTACACAGTGCCGCTCGACACGGGGCTCAAGCGATGCAACGCGGGACTCTTCTACAAGGTGCAATCCTTGCCACATCGATCGCTGCAAAAGACTCGGAATACTCGAACTACATTGTTGGTGCCGCAGAACTCGGATCGCAACTGGTGAGTTTACGCTACGGCCGTGATAAGGAACTGGAATCAGATGCCTACGGTATTGAATATATGTTGCGTGCAGGCTACGACCCTCGCGCAGCTGTTACGCTGCAAAAAACCTTTTTTGCTATGTCTGAAGCCAAAAAAACCGGATGGCTGGAAGGACTTTTCTCAAGTCATCCACCCTCAGTAGAACGCGTCAACGCCAATCAACAGTCAGTTTCAGCAATTAATTTAAGGCAGGATCTGGAAACTGGAGAGCAGCGCTATACGCAACATCTCGCGTATCTTCGATCTGTAGAAAGCGCCTATGTGTCCTATGATCGAGCACAATTTCTTATCGAAGAGAAGGAATTTGAATCCGCATTAAAGGCGCTCGCGCGTGCTCAGGATATAGAACCGAAAGAAGCGCGTTTTTACGGCACCATGGGTAATGTTTATCGCTTGCAACTGCAGCATAAAAAAGCAAAAACAGCCTATGATCACGCTTTAGCCTTAGACCAGGGTTTTTATGAATACTATTTGGGACGCGGTCTCAGCAACGCAAAACTGGGCAATACTGTCGCAGCAAAATCTGATTTGGCGAAAAGCAATGAACTACTACCGACTGCAGTCGCCATGTCAGAACTTGGCACGCTGTCACTAGCAAACGGAGAGACTAGCGTTGCTAAACAATATTTCAAGTCCGCAATGAGTGCAGGTGGCAACCTGGGTAGAGAGGCTAGATTCGAATATCTAAAACTTGATCTTCCAGAAAATCCATCATCCTATATTCTGGCTCAGGCAAAAATCTCCAATGGCTATCTTGGCGTCAATCTTATAAATAAGTCTGGCCTTACCGTTGCGGAGGTTAAGGTTCGATTCGCAACAATATTGAACGGAAAATCGATTTCACGGACTGTTACGGTCAAACAACTACAGCGATCTGCAACTGCAAACTCAGGCTGGCAAGTTCCAGATAATCACAGCTTCGACGATGTGTCTTTGACAATAATAAGTGCGAGGCTGTAGCGGACAATCGAATAAGTATTAGCCCTTTGCTATATTGGCGGGATGAGTGACGATAAACTTCGTCTTGAGTCAAAAACGCTTCGGCCCAAAAACCGACTAGGCACTTTTGAAGCATTCAGAATCGTCAACTTCCGATGGTTCTTTAGCGCGCTTGTTTGCAATTTCGCATCGATGAACATCCAGATGTTCGTGCGTGGTTGGCTGGTGTTTGAGATCACAGGATCATACGAAAAACTGGGCTGGATGACTGCTGCCGGCGGCATCGTGGGTTTAGTCGCTGCACCCCTGGGTGGGGTAGTAGCGGATCGAGTCAGGCAAAAAAAAACCGTATTACAGCTTTCAGGATTCGCCAACGCGATCGTCACCCTGGCAATGGCATACTTCATTGCTCGCGGCCAACTGACTTTTGAACATCTGTTAGTCGCCTCGGTCATGCAGGGCTTGATTATGAGCGCAATGATGCCGGCTCGACAGGCGATAACCAAGGACGTTGTCGGCATGGACCTGTTGACGAATGCCATCGCACTGACAGCCACCGGTATGAACGGTACCAGACTCCTCTTGCCGGGCCTGGCCGGAGGGATGGTCGCGGCACTGGGGGGCGGCGCTGGCAATATTGAGCCTGCGAAGTGGGTCTACGTCATGATGACGGTACTGTATATAGCATCGGCAGCAACGATCGTGAGGGTAAAGTTACGCGACCGCATGGATACTGAAATTTCTTCAGGACCCATGTTCGAGCAGATGCGCGCAGGTTTCAGCTACGTATTACAAACTCCCATTATCTTTATGCTGCTTGGTTATAACTTCCTAATGGCTTTTTTTGGTATGACCTATTACATGCTGCTACCAGGTTTTGTGAAGGAAGTCCTAGATGCTGGACCCGATAAATTGGGCTTGATCATGTCGATCGCTGGATTTGGTTCACTCGCGGGGTCCCTCGTGATCGCATCGCTGCCGGGTAGAAACAGGGCCAAGGTATTGTTAAGTGGTACGCTGCTCATGGGTGTCGCGTTACTGCTTTTTTCCCTATCCACCCACTACTGGCTTTCGCTAGCGCTGTTGACTTTAGTGGGTCTCGGTTCATCAGCGCGCATGTCTCTATCCAACGTACTTATTCAAACCCACGTGGACGATGACTTTCGCGGAAGAGTGATGAGCATACACATGCTCGAAATGGCGGTCATCTCCATTGGTATATTCCCCGTTAGCGTGTTTGCCGACATTTTCGGGCCACAATGGGCCGTCGGGCTATCAGCTTCCTGTCTCGTCATCCTGGTACTATTTTTGTTTACGCAGCCCGCATATCGCGATCTCGACTAGGCTTACTCGCGAAACTTATCGTGACAGCCTTTACAGGATTTCTGAAGATTACGAAATGTTCCTGGAACATCACCATCATTCTCTACTGCCAGCAAGAAATCAGACGTTAGGGTTATAAATCCATCTGTAGCCTCTTCGAATGCCTCTGCATCCTCCCATACTACGGAAAGGACTTCGGATTTCTCCACGTCACTGCCCTTCGGAAAAACATCGGGTAAAATACCCGCAAGATCCGACATCGCGCGTGCATGAATCATCATATTCTCAGTCTGAACATCATTGCGAATGATTGCTCCCAAAGCACCCATTTGCCCCCTGATTGATTGCATGATTCCTTCTCGATACTTGTACTGCCCATGGTCGTCTGCGACAGCTGGCGTTGCCAGAAATATCATCAATATCAAGATTTCTCTCATCTATAAACCCCTGTATTTGATTATGTTGGTTCATCATCAGACTCGATCATACGAGGCCCTGGGATTGACCTTAAAACAGCGCATCGTTAAGGTGCAATAAACACAGTAAAATTATTTATGGCAAAGAAAGAAACTAACTATCCCTTCGAGGCCTCTCTTGCGAGGCTGGACGCCCTGGTCGCACAGATGGAAAATGGTGACCTAACCCTTGAGGCGTCGTTAAAAACCTTTGAAGAAGGTATAAAACTGACTCGGGAGTGCCAGCAAGCGCTCAAAGAAGCCGAGCAAAAAGTCACGCTACTCATGGAAAAAAATGGTGAGCAACCGTTTGAACCAGAGTAATTTTGATTCGCTGCGCTCGCGAGCGGACGAACAACTAACAAATATTCTAGATAGCTCTAACGCACCTGTGCAACTCAAGGAGTCGATGCACTATTCCGTCCTAAATGGCGGTAAACGCATCCGCGCCACACTAGTTTACCTTGTTAGCGATGCCCTGGGTGTGAGTGAGCCTACATTGGCCGATCTACCGGCGGCTGCCATTGAGCTGGCACACGCTTATTCTCTTGTACACGATGACCTTCCGGCCATGGATGATGACAATATGCGCCGCGGCAAACCAAGTTGTCACGTTCAATTTGATGAGGCGACCGCGATCTTGACCGGGGACGCATTACAAACATTGGCCTTTGCCTCAATTACTGAAGCTCACAACCTACCCATAGCCGCTCGCCTGGCAATGCTATCCGAACTCACTCAGGCTATCGGTGGAGAAGGCATGGTCGGGGGTCAAGTCATTGACCTGTCTTTCGAGAACCGGGCTGCAAGTGAGGATGAGCTGGAGCAAATGCACCACATGAAAACTGGTGCTCTTATTAGAGCAAGCATCAGACTTGGCTGTTTGTTAGCGAATGCTGACGAGAAAACCACCGTTACGCTGGATACTTTCGGCAAAAACCTCGGGCTCGCATTTCAAGTTCAAGACGACATTCTCGATGCAACTGCAAGTAGTGAAGAACTCGGCAAACCATCGGGATCGGATGTTAACAGTCAAAAATCTACCTACGTCACTGTCCTGGGGCTACCCCGGGCACGACAGCGCCTGACCGAATTACACGCCAGAAGCAGTGATTGTCTCGCACACCTCGGAGACAAAGGCAGGTCACTGCAGCAGCTAGCGGATTTCGTGACAACCAGGAACCATTAGGCGCGTCTTGATGCTAATGATGGTAAGATTTTTTAATCCTTGGGCGTAAGCTACTTGATGTTCGACAAAATACCTATCAATAGACCTAAAACGCCGTTGCTGGATACCATTTCCACACCTGCTGATCTTCGGGCACTCGATGAGAAATATTTAGATCAACTAGTCGTCGAACTACGTCATTTCCTGATCTATACAGTGGGTCATACGGGCGGGCATTTTGGTGCAGGACTGGGGGTGGTAGAGCTAACCATCGCACTGCATTACGTTTTTAGTACCCCCGATGATCTTATCGTCTGGGACGTTGGTCATCAGGCCTATCCACATAAGATACTTACCGGTCGTAGGGAAGAAATGCACACCCTTCACAAACCAGATGGTATCGCGCCATTTCCCGTACTCGGCGAAAGTGCCTTTGATACCTTTGGTGTGGGGCATTCTTCTACCTCGATTAGCGCAGCACTCGGTATGGCAATCGCCAGTCGCATGCAAGATCGAAGCAACAGAACAGTTGCCGTTATCGGCGATGGCGCCATGACCGCAGGTATAGCATTTGAGGCACTGAACCACGTTGCCGATGCCGATGCAGACCTGCTCGTAATCCTGAATGACAATGCTATGTCGATCTCCCGTAATGTTGGCGGGCTAGCCAAATATTTTGCAAGAATTTTGAGTTCTCGCCTCTATCTTTCTATGCGCGAAGGCAGCAAGAAAATACTCAGTAGAATTCCACATGCATGGGAACTTGCTAAAAAAACCGAAGAGCACATGAAGGGTATGGTCGTGCCTGGCACGTTATTCGACGAGCTTGGTCTTAACTACATGGGCCCCATTGATGGTCATGACCTTAAGGGACTCATCAATACCTTACAGAACATCAAAGACCTGAAGGGGCCGCAATTCCTTCATGTCGTCACGCAAAAGGGCAAAGGGTACCTTCCTGCAGAAGCCTCACCGGTGGGTACTCACAGCCTGTCAAAAATAGAAAAATCACCTTCCAAGAAATCAAACCTTCCGTCCTACTCAAATATTTTTGGCCAGTGGTTATGTGATATGGCTGCCGAGGATGATCTTTTAGTAGGTATCACTCCCGCCATGCGAGAAGGTTCAGACCTGGTTGATTTTTCTGAACAGTACCCTGACAGGTATTTTGACGTGGCAATTGCTGAGCAGCATGCAGTCACTTTGGCGGCCGGTATGGCGGTACAGGGGGCAAAGCCTGTCGTTGCTATTTACTCAACCTTTCTGCAACGTGCTTACGACCAATTGATACATGATGTTGCGATTCAGAACCTTAACGTATTGTTCGCCATCGATCGTGCGTGCTTGTTGGAAGACGGGCCAACCCATTCGGGTGTTTTTGATCTTTCATTTATGCGCTGCATTCCCAATATGATAGTTATGGCACCTTCCGATGAAAGCGAAGCACGTCAGATGCTCTCAACAGGCTATCTGTATGACGGGCCTGCTGCTGTCCGCTATCCCCGAGGAACGGGACCTGGTGAACCAGTAAACCGTGATCTCGAGCCCCTGCCCATTGGCAAGGCCAACTTGTTACGTGAAGGAAACACCATCGCGATATTAGCCTTTGGGGCTATGCTGCTACCTGCAAAAGAAGTTGCTGAAAAACTAAACGCCAGTTTGGTTGACATGCGTTTTGTCAAACCGCTCGATGAAAAAATGATTATTGATATGGCCACCAATCACGAGCTGGTGGTAACCATTGAGGAAAATGTCCTGTCCGGTGGCGCAGGCTCCGCGGTCATTGAACTGTTGCAGGATCACCAGGCGAAAACAGAAATCCTGAACCTTGGTGTGCCAGATTACTTTGTACATCAGGACAAACCAGCGAACATGCTGGCAGAATGTAAACTCGATGTTGAAGGAATACAGAGCGCGATAGAGAGTCGACTATCTGCATCAGCGATCACAATCGCCAAATTTTCGTAGATAATTAATCAGACGTTCCCTAAGACTATTTTTTTTCGAACAGGTGACCGAGCTTAGCCGCTTTGGTTGCAAGATATTTTGCGTTGCGATCATTTTTACCGGTTTCTATGGGAATACGATCAGTAATGGTTAGTCCCAGTTTGTTCAGCGCACTCACCTTTACAGGATTGTTGGTCATCAACTTTATTTCAGAAACACCTAAATGAAAAAACATGTTTTTGCACATCGTGTAGTCTCTCAAATCCGCATCAAATCCAAGCTGCTCATTTGCCTCGACCGTATCCGCGCCCTCATCCTGCAGCTGATAGGTTCTGATCTTATTGATAAGACCAATACCTCTACCCTCCTGGCGCAAATAGAGAATGACTCCAGCACCCTCTTCAGAAATCCTTTGCATCGCCGCCTGAAGCTGAGAGCCGCAGTCACAGCGCATACTAAACAGACAGTCCCCGGTCAGGCATTCCGAGTGCACACGACACAATACTTTTTTTCGGTCACGGACATTCCCCAGCACAAGAGCAATATGCTCTTTTCCGGTATCCGGATCCTCGAATCCGTGCATTCTAAACTCGCCATGAGATGTAGGGAGATTGCACGACGCGACATAAACTACAGACACAATATTTCCTTCATTGGTAAATTCTAACAGCCCTCGGTCAGTTGCACTACAAGCTACTTTTTAACACCATCAAACCTGCCTCTCTGTTATCTCTACCTGTTGCAGAAACGTCATACCGAGAAGGACCTTTTTCGGGAATGCTCCCTCAATAATCAATGCCTTAACATTGTTCAACCTGATGTCGCCAACACTAACTTCCTTTAGTGCTACAGTTGATATACCAAGATTTTTTGCGGTTTCAGAATTTATCGCAATCATTGTTGCCCCGGTATCCACCAAAACTTCGACTGGAACACCGTTGATTACCGCTGTTGTAATATATTGCTGATTATCGTTCAGGGCGATGCTGACAATCTTTACTTTCGCCTCAATAAACCTGGCACTGATACGGTTGATAAGACTCAACGTCATCTTCCTACCGTTAAACTCAACAACTGCTTCGTGACTATTCGCCTCTACCAGAGTCACACCAGCATCATTCCGTTCATCTTTTTTTAATAACTGTTGTTTGCCTTCGATACTAAGCATTGCCGCATCTTCGAATAAGCCCAGGACGACAATGCCATCGGGCGCAAGTTCTGCTTGAAGAAGGCATGCAGGCAAAAATAGCATGAAAAACAATGCTTTTCGCTTCATAGCATCGTCCTGGCTGCATAGGCCAGAAGTTGTAGTGAGGCAAAAGCATAGAGGCCGGCAGCAACGTCATCCACCATAATTCCAAGCCCTCCTGATATCTGCCTATCCAGATAATTCACCGGCCAGGGTTTCGCAATGTCGAATAGCCGAAACAGCAGGAATCCCGCGATAAGAAAATACCAGCCCTCAGGTACGAGTATGAATGTAATCCACATACCAACGAATTCATCCCAGACTATCGCCCCCGGGTCCTTGATATTTATTTTACGAGCTGCGCCATCACAAATGTAGATGCCGAGTAAGAACGCAACGCAAACAAACGCGATATATGCCCAGAACGGCAACAGACTCAGCGGAACATAAAGCAATAACGCGACTAACGATCCGCATGTTCCAGGTGCTTTTTTTGACAGTCCGCTGCCAAAGCCCAGCGCCAGAAAATAAACTGGGTCACTAAAAGTCTGTTTAGCTGACGGCACGCTAGAAATGTCTATAACCTCTAATGTCTATAGCTGATCTCTCATCACCGTTAACACTCCATAATCCAGCTTCAGAAACTACCGTTGCCACCCGTGAGATTTGAGTGCCTGTTTGCTCAGCTATTTCTGTCAGCGCTTTACAGTGTGCCTCAGGTATCGAAAAGCACAGTTCGTAGTCATCACCGCCGTACATTGCGTATTGCAACGCTTTCTCTCCCGCGAATTCACGTAATGCCTCCGACAACGGAACACCCTCCAAGGTCAATTCGGCACCTACCCCGCTTGCCGTTAACAAATGGTTTAGATCAACGATAAACCCATCTGAAATATCAATACAGGCGGTAGCAAGTTCTCTGATTCGGGTTCCAAATCGCCATTGTGGTTGTGGATTTAGGTACGCCTCCTTGAGTGGCAGCCGGCCGGTTTCGGCTTGCTTAAGCGCTTCAAGTCCTGATGCTGCCTGGCCAAGTGATCCTGTAACGTATATCGCATCCCCTACCCCGGCACCGCTACGCAGCATCGCGCTACTCGCAGGTACGGTGCCAAAAACAGTGATTGTGACTGACAGAGGGCCATGAGACATATTGCCCCCCACGAGCGATATCCCGTGCTCTTCCGCCTTGAGGGAAAGCTCTTTTGCAAATGGGCCGAGCCACTGGTCCTCGGCATGTGGGATAGTCAGGGCCAGAAGAAACCCAATCGGCGTTGCACCCATCGCGGCAAGATCACTTAAGTTGGCCGTAAGCGACCGGGCTGCCACCACTTCTCCAGAAGCGTTTTCCAAAAAATGAACACGTTCCAGCAATGTGTCTGTCGACACACAAAGTTCACACCCATCAGGAACAGCTAGAACTGCGCAATCATCACCGGGGCCTTTGGTTACAGCGTCATGATCGACACCGACGCCAGTGAAGTATGCTTCGATGATCGCAAATTCGTCCACACTATTTGCCCGCGGTTCTATTCTTAGCTAGCGCATCGAGAATTGAATTAACATATCGGTAACTTTCAGAGGCACCAAACTGTTTCGCTAGCTCGACACCCTCATTTATAACCACACGATACGGGACATCCAATCGATACTGCATTTCGAAACTGCCTATTAACAGAATCGACTTTTCTACCGGATCCAATTCAGCAAGAGCACGGTCCAGAATCGGCTCAAAAGAACCGAGCAGCGTCTGTTCTTCCTTTGCGATACCACTTAACAACTCTTTGAAGTAATCGACATCCACACGTTCCATATTCTTTTCGCTGCAGAACTGTCCTGACACCGTATGCGCCGAGTCACCTGTCATCTGAATCTGATAAAGGGCCTGCATAGCAAGCCGTCGCGCCTGCCTCCGTGCTGCGGGTAGATTATTCAAGAGATCGGTACAAACTGACCATTTCCATTGCCGTCATTGCACAATCGGAACCCTTGTTTCCTGCCTTTGAGCCCGACCGCTCTATCGCCTGCTCAATCGAATCCGTGGTCAGCACACCAAAAATGACTGGCACGTCCTCATCCAAAGATACGCTGGCTAAACCACTCGCGCATCGGCCCGCAACATAGTCAAAATGTGGTGTTGCACCCCGGATAACTGCACCGAGGGCAATGATTGCATCATACTGGCCTTGCCTGGCAATTTTTTTGACCGTCAGTGGCAATTCAAACGCTCCTGGGACCTTTACTACCGTCATGTTGGACTCAGGTACACCGTGGCGACGCAGGGTATCCAGCGCGCCTTCAAGCAAGCCATTCACGATAAATTCGTTGAATCTTGCTACTACAATCGAAAACTTTCCCGTGTTGGCCGAAAAGTCTCCCTCAATGATTTTTGCCATCTTGATCACTCACTTGTATCGGATAGTTTCCTGACCACTGTAACCCGCATATCCTGGCCAATTAAACGAACGTCAGCTATTCGTAGCTGTAAAAGGTCGTCCATCTTAGCAATTTCCGGGACATTCAGTAACGACCGTGCGTCATTACCCATTAACTTGGGTGCCATGTAGATGACCAATTCATCAAAAAGACCCTGTTCAACTAACGAACCAGCCAGC